>Ga0058702_10000173_pt1 | contig 36269 bp, 38 predicted proteins | sample AgamicOrSfe_FD_83781 | JGI IMG/M metagenome (GOLD analysis project Ga0058702, IMG submission 83781) | Agave microbial communities from Guanajuato, Mexico - Or.Sf.e | ecosystem: Host-associated > Plants > Phyllosphere > Phylloplane/Leaf | place: Guanajuato, Mexico | collected 2012-05-30 | reverse complement strand
GTGTTGGTGCTGATGTTGGCGTTGGAGCGGCGGAAGGTTGGGTAAGCTGCAGAAGACGTCGGTCTGAATATGAGCTGCTGCAGAATATAGCGCTGCAGGATGAGAGTGCTGCAAAAATAGGAGAGCTTGTGAATGAGAGAACTGGAGAATGAAAGTGCACGTGGAAGAGAGAGCTAGTAAATAAGAGAGCTAGTAAATAAAAGTATACGTAGATAAGAGAGCTGGTGAATGAGAGAGCTAGTAGATAAGAGAGCTAGTAAATAAGAGAGCTAGTAAATAAGAGAGCTAGTGAATAAGAGAGCTGGTAAATAAGAGAGCTAGTAAATAAGAGAGCTAGTGAATAAGAGAGCTAGTGAATAAGAGAGCTAGTGAATGAGAGAGCTGGTGAATAAGAGAGCTAGTGAATGAGAGAGCTGGTGAATAAGAGAGCTGGTGAAAAGGCGAGCTGTAGCATGCGAGCGTGAGGAATGCTGCTAAAGTTCCGGCTAGCTTACGACTTTGTAGAAATCCGCAGATCCCCGAGCAAGACCTTTGTGTTCGAGAAAAGGAAATTCGTATTTTACAGGAAATCTAATCTATGTAGGTGTTATGAGGATGCTTGTTAGCTTGCCATTGAAAGCACCGTGACTGCGACCGAGACGAAGAGCAAATCGACACCGAAATGCGTCCATCGCCTCCACTAATGCTTCTCCCATGGGAGGCAATCACTTCGCACCATTGCCGCCTAATCGTCTCCCGTCTGCTTCGTTTGCTCCGTTCCAGCCACGACGCCATCGCCGCTAGCAGCCCTCCTCTCCAGCTCCCGTTCGAATAAATATTCGAAGCTCGTCGGGCCGTCCGGTCGCTGTGCAGCCGCATTCGCAGAGATTGCGTTCTTGTGCGTCCAGAATCTTGCAGCTAGTCTCCTTGTTCGATCAGAAGACTTGGCCAACATCAGGGGCGCGCCGCACTTCTCACACGATGTATCTGTAATATGATTTGCGCTAAAGCAATTGGGACAAGGTGAATTGATCTCAGATGTGGTACTTCCTGGAGTGAAGCTCGTACCAGGACGACTTCGTTGCTCGAATGTTATTGCTGGCTCTTCTGAAGGGTCCGGGTAATGACCTCGACTTGTAGAGTCGGAGCTGTCGTGGAGTTCGCTCGTTCCCTTGGGCTCCATTATAGACATTCGTGGGTTGTTCGGCACACGAGCTCGACTTGTAGATAGCCGGTCTTCATATAAACGATCGTCCGACCCGAAGAGTTCCATGGCTGGTCCTTGCGACGTCCCTAGTATATCACCTCGGCCCACCGAAGACCTCACTAGACGCTTTGGGTTCCTTTGTATTGTACGTGCCACACGTGGTGTATTCCGAGACGGCACTGACGCCGCATCGACTTGACCTTGACTTGCAAATATGAGGCTGTCGTGTAGATGACTCTTTCGCTCGGGCTCTATGGCTGACTCTTTTGTAATGTCTAACGTGCGACATCGACTTGTAGACACGGGACCATCATCCAGATGACTCTCTTCCTCTGGCTCGATGGCTAGCTCCTGTGACGTCCATGGCGGATCATCTCGACGAACCGGAAACCTTACTAGACGGCTCGGTTTCCTTTGTACCTTACGTGTCACGCCTTGGAAACCTGGAGATGGTTCTGACGGCGCATCCTCTTGACCTCGACTTGTAGATAAAGAGCTGTCACGTAGACTACTCTCCTGCTCGGGTTCCACGGCTGGCTCCTGCTGAATGTCCATCGAATGACGTCGACTTGCGGAAGACGCGTCTTTCTCAAGCAAATCATCCTTCTGCTTGCGCTCTGTTATTGGCTTTTGTAAGATCCGTGCCTCAAAATATTCACGTGTCCGTGCAGCACGACGCTTTCTGTACGTGTCGTATAGATCCTCCGGATTTGGCAGGGGCGCTGCCTCATCCCGTGGCTCTAGCGGCGACGCACTGACGACGTGGCTATCAGCTGTAAGGACCACAGCTTGCGTCTCTTTGGCGTGCAATTTCTCAAGCTCGAGCTTGATCTTGATCAAGCCTTCGATGTGAAGATGCAGGGTGTCGAGTTGCTTGCGCAACGGGGTCGCTGCTGGTGACGAAGATGACACTTCCGGGTCCACAACAGGCAGAGAAGAGCTAGGTGGCTCCGTTGTTGGCGGCAGTGGGCTTGCTCGGCGACTGATCACACCATCCTGTCGAGAAAGTAACGGAGCTCCTCTTGGTGCCATATGACGAATCACAGGGGAAGTCGCTCCAGCCACGCGCTCTCCCCGGGACTGGTAAGCAGTTCCTCTTATGCGTGCACTAGCATCTGGATAGAGAAAGTCGTCCAAGACGCTCCCAAGCGCAGAACGAACAGGTACAGCAGAGTAGTCTGGTTCTGTAGCACTCGCTGGAGCAACTTCGACACGGGGTAAGACTTGGGGATTTCCTGCCACACGAGAATTCTTTACCATTGCGCTGCGTGCGTGGGATTCAGCTTGAGCTCTCGAGGAAGCTTGCGGCTCTTTATAAGTATCTGTGGACTGGGGAAGGCCTTGAAACTGACGGAGCATGTCACCGTACTTTTTGGGTCGGAGCCGACTTCGCCTCCTATAAGCAGACTGCCATGCTTGGGGAACTGCCACAGGCAGAAGAGAACTTGCATCGGTACTCCTTGAACTTGGGTCAATCTTCTGCTCATTGAGTCGAGCTACCTGCTCCCGAAACAGTGTAGCATACGTTGCTACTGCATCCAGGTGACCATAATCCATGTGTTTTTCAGGTTGTGATCGTATCGTTTCGAGTGTCGATTTCCTCTGCCGGATCATATGCCCATAGTGAAAATTCTGCACTCTCTCATGCGAAGAACGGAACGAGATATCATCCACATCAGGTAGATCGTAGTCATCCCAGAGCATCCCAGCATCCTGCTGGCCATCGGTATCTTCTAATATAGCGCTGCCAGGTCCATGATCTTGTGTGTCGATCGTTGTCGCCTGTGGACTGTCTTTCATTGCGGCAAGCTCGGGAATCTCGATAGCACGTCCGATCTCCTCTGTATGGTATAAATCCTCCATTATCGGATACCCTTTTTTATCTGTATGAACCTCCGGAAATATGCCCGAACTTCCTGGTCGTAATTTTGGATATGGCACTGGACCCATTGCAGCCCTGTGTTCCTCGATAGCCAGACCATGGAGCACGTAAAGTGGCAGTTGAGATGCGTGCTTCGAGAGTTCGTCCGAAGACGTCGAGCCATATTTGTGACGGACATGGGCAGCGATATAAAATGCTACACCCCGGAAGACGCTTCCGGACTCATTGTTATGTGTTCGCCACGTATCGATACAGGCCGATATCCACAGATATTTCGATTTGTAAGGAGCCCACTTTTTACTTTCGGTTTGATAGAATAGTGCGATATCCTCCATGCGAAATATCGTCGCGCTCGAGGTACGCGACAGGCTGTGGAAGAAATCAATAGCCCGTTTCATGTGAAACAGTGGAGGATTTGATCGACTGAGCTTTTTGTCCAAATGCTCTTTCACCGCCGCCTTGCCAGCGGACACCTCTGAACGCCACGCATTGATTTGGTTGAGCTGAAGTTTTCTCTGTACCCCTTGAGTAGTGCGATCGCCTTCTTTATACAGCGCACGTTTGATGCCATCCCAGCCCCGAGAAACAACATGAAAGTTCTGCTTGAAAGCTGTCAACCTGGTAACGTGCTCGAAGAACAAAGCATCTCTGGTTATGATGGAGTGAGTGACTTTGGCCAAGTCTTTGAGCTCAGTAGTAAGCTGATAGGACTCGGCACGTTGTTGTTTTAGATATCTGAAGATCCCATATATCCTTCGCCACCGTGCCTCGAAGTCCTGATACTGCCGGCGGATAGGGGAGTGCCACAAGAACTCAAATTCGTCAAGCATGTCACCATACAGTGTACGGTATTGACGAAGAACAGTATCCAATGACTCCAACAAGGACTCATATGCTGCATGAGCATGCTCTGGGTTAGCGAAAGGCACGAGATTACCTTCACGATAGGCTTTGCGGTTTTCTCGTACATCCCGCTGTATCGAGTTCCACAGAGCCGTGCGTTCTTGCAAGGTTGAGACCAGCTGCTCTGTACGCCCACGAACAGCCCCTAACTGAGCACGGAATGGAATTATATTGTGTCGGATTCTGGAAAGTGCCAATCTAGAAGGCTTTCCAGCCACAAGGGCCACCTGAGGCTTCCGAGCCACAAGTGACACCTGGGGCCGGGCCCTATCCTGCAACGAGTTCTCATGCTGTCTAGATTGACTTTGTTTTCTGGCCGATGACCTTCTGAGCACATATGCCCTCTGGCCGTTCTTTCTGACAGTTTCACATATCCGCGGCAAGCAAAGACTTGGGATTTTCGCTGTAGTCTGGCGAAACAAGCAATTGTGCCCAGAAGGCCTCGTCATGCATATGATCCTGTCCCCTGAGTCCGCCACTCGAGGGTGAAGATGTCACGAAATGTAATTGCACTTTTCTGCCCCACAATTCATCCGTTCGGCAAACCTTCCCAAACTCCAAACCACACTTGACACCAAATTTTAGGGCGGCAGCATCATCACCGACGGATTTTGTACTATCGACTCCTTAACGACAAACAACTAACGTCAAGATGAAGTACATTCACAGCCAGCAGGAGCTCAAGGTTCCGGAAGGAGGTAAGACTGAACGAAGTGCTGTTTTGGCGACTTGCGCGCCTCCAATACTCGGATACCACTTTTGCGAGTTCAGACCAGTGCTTTCAGCTGACATGCTATGCTATAGTCACCGTCACCATCAAGACGAGAATCGTCACTGTCGAGGGACCCCGGGGTACGATACTTCCACCCATGCAAAATTATCAAGAACAGGACAAGAAAGAAATACAGATCTAACGCCCACATTCAGGCAAGCTCGTAAAGAACCTCGGCCATCTCTCTGTCGGATTCACACGCCCCAAGCCAGACACCATCAACATTGAGCTCCACCATGGAGTGCGCAAACAGGTCGCCTGCCTGCGAACTGTCCGCTCGCTCATCAACAACATGATCATTGGTGTCACAAAGGGCTTCAAGTACAAGATGCGCTACGTCTACGCCCATTTCCCCATCAACGTCAACCTCGAGAAGAACAAGGAGACCGACTTGTGGGAGGTTGAGATCCGGTATGTGCATGGAAGGGAAACGGAGAGAAGGGACAGCTGCTGATTAACGGGAACACAGAAACTTCATTGGCGAGAAGATTGTCCGAAGAGTCGTCATGCACCCCGGTGTCGAGGTTTCCACAACGGCGAACGTCAAGGACCAGCTCGAGCTGACCGGAAACGACCTCGAGAACGTGTCGCAAAGTGCTGCAGATATCCAGCAGATCTGCAAGGTCAAGAACAAGGATATCCGAAAGTTTTTGGACGGTCTTTACGTTTCCGAGCGTGGCAACATTGTCGAGGCATGATTGGAGACACGGGAAAAAGGGCATGGTAGTGAGGTGGACGTGCAGAGGTGGTGCTTTGATGATATGGGTCGCAGGGTTGAAGGACAGCCTTTCGACGGCGGCATTTGCAGAGAACGTGGAAAACATGTCATGCAGCGAAGATACCACTTTTCATGAAATCAAACCACAAGACGCATCCCGGTTTCGTCCTGATGAGAATATGAACGGATGCGGTTTCTACTTTTTCGTCACGTCTAATCACAAAAGTGCCGGAACTGACACACAGGTTTCTGCTCTTCATCTATATCTTCACGCTCCAAGCATGCTCTTCTTCACCGTACTGGATGCCCTCAATCCAGTCCTTCATTCTCTGCGCCAAATCGCCAGCCTCCTTGTCCTCAGGCAAACCACAATTGATAAGCGAGCCATTCCAGCTGATATTCCGCACCGGACTCACTACCGCCGCCGTTCCTGCGCCAAACACCTCAAGTAACCTCCCCTCATCAGCAGCCTCCTTGACCTCCCTGATCGTAAACTTTCGCTCCGATATCTTCCAGCCCTCCTTTGTCAACCGCTCCCGTGCCAATCCTAATATCGAATCTCTTGTCACACCGTTCAGGATCATGCCGTCCAGTGGTGCAGTCACAAGCTCCTTCTCCCCCGACTTCGTCTTCATTGCGCAGAATAGATTCATCGTGCCGACTTCCGTAACATACTCCTCCCCTCCTTCTGCAAAAAGCCATAGGTTCTGGTGAAACCCGCGTGTCGCTGCGTCCATCTGAGGCACGATGCAAGGGGCGTAGTTGGCGCCTAGTTTCGCATCACCCACGCCTCCAGGCCATGCGCGCACGATCTTCGACGTAGCCTCCAGCGAAATAGCTTTGAACCCAGTAGGATAGTACGGACCCACAGGCGACGCAATCAGATACAGCAGCGCACTCCCCGGCGGCCCAACTCCCAGCGTTCTCTGCGTCCCGATCATCGTCGGCCTCAGATACAGTGTATATCCTTTCTGATTCGGGATGAATCGTTCGTCCAGTTTGCAGAATTCCTTGACGAGTTCCGTGAACTGTTCGCCGTCGAATTTGGGCAGCGCGATACGTGCTACCGAGCGGTTCAGGCGTGCCATGTTCTTGTCCGGGCGGAAGAGACGAATGGAGCCGGTCTTGTCTTTGTAGGCTTTCATGCCTTCGAAAGCGGTGAAGGCGTAGTGGAAGACGCAGGTGGCGGGATCGAGGGAGAGGTTCTGGTAGGGGGTTATTCGGGGGGCAAGCCAGCCGGAGGAAGCGGTCCATTCGATGGTGAGCATATGATCTGGGAGGTAATCAGGATATGGGAGAAGTCGGTCAGTGGAGTGTGGGGAGGATGGACCTGTGAAGTTGCGACCGAAGACGAGTTCGTTGAATGGAAGCATGTCTTTTGGACTTGTTGTCTTGGTCACTTCGAGCTTGGAGGCGTCAATATCAGGCAGCTGGGACATGGAAGGCTGATCTGGTGGTGCCTGTGTGGAGTTGTGTCGTGTGCCGATGAGTGAGGTGCGGAGCTGAGGACATTGGCGACCATGCTGGAGCCATGACGCTGGCGTGCGCAGCAGTCTTCTGCTCATTGTGATCTGCGACAAAGTGACTGTTTTCCGCCTCAATGGGGAGTTATGCAGTGTAGTTTATATATCGAGGATCAGCGCTGACTCCAATTGAGTCTCATCTCTTGGCACACGGAGTTAGGGACTCGTCCCGAGATGACATGGGTGCGAGCAGGCACATCAAGCGTATAAGCGCTTTGTATTCTTTTTTTGATTCCCAATCACTTGGCCTTGCCTTCGCTATCAGGCTCGCCGGCATGTACAAAACTTAGAGAGCGTGCCGTCTGGTAGTTGATCCAAAAAGAAAGACCCAAAATGTTCTCCTCTGCAGTCAAATCGCTATCCTCATTCTCCTCAAATATCACTGCGAACTACACCATCGCGCCAACGCCAACAGCAATATGTGGACCTTGGAAAGTGTTTGATGCGAAGAAGCGAGCAGGTGGCAAGGCCGTGTCGATATTCGTGTTCGACAGAAAGAGCATAGAACCTCCTGGCGGGTCAATCGCAAGTCGGCAAGGCGCAACTTCAGTGAAACGGGCACAAGAAGAGGTTGTGGAGCGATTACGGAAAGAGGCCTTAGCATTGGCGCGATTGAGACATCCAAGTATACTGGAGCTGCAAGAGCCGGTCGAGGATACTCGAAATGGTGGGCTCATGTTCGCAACGGAGCCTGTGACAGCTTCTTTAGCTGGCTTACTGGAGGAGAAAGATAATCAAGAAAAGGCGGGCGGGATTGGTGGGAGGACTAGTCGATTCGTCGTAGAAGACTCAGAGGGCGGGCGGCGGAGACGAGAACTCGAGATTGATGAGCTGGAGATCCAGAAAGGCTTACTGCAGATTGGCAAAGGGTTGGAATTCCTACATGAGAGTGCTGGACTGGTCCACGCTAATTTGACACCGGAGGCTATCTTCCTCAACGCCAAGTCAGACTGGAAGATATCAGGACTGGGCTTCTCGACACCAACCGACCAGTCTAGCAATGGTTCAGCACCAACCCTCCTTCTCTCGGAAGCACTGAACTATGACGCGAGACTGCCTCGTTCTGTCCAGCTCGACATTGACTACGCCTCGCCCGATTTTGTGATGGACAACAATATCAACACTTCTGCGGACATCTTCAGTTTGGGTCTGATAATCATTGCTCTGTACAACTCACCTCATCGTACTCCTCTTAACACAAATTTCAGCGTACCTACCTACAAGAGAATGCTGGCATCACCATCCACTACACCAACCCAAAGCAACAACTACCTATCTACAAGACCAATACCGAAAGACATTCTCACGAGTGTACTACCACGACTCATCACAAGGCGACCGGCACAACGTCTCAGTGCTAGAGAATTTCAACAAGCCCAGTACTTTGACAGCATCCTCGTCTCGACTATACGCTTCCTAGACTCACTACCGGCCAAGACATCTGCCGAAAAGTCACAGTTCATGCGCGGCCTTCCCCGTATCCTGAGCCAGTTTCCGAAGTCTGTGTTGGAGAAAAAGGTTCTTCCAGCTCTACTGGACGAGAACAAGGACCATGAACTGCTTTCTCTGACTCTGCAGAATGTGTTCAAAGTTCTGGCACTCGTGCCAAATAGCAAACGATCCTTCTGCGAAAGGGTCTTACCTACGTTACGTGAGATCTTCCTCTCACCTGCCAAAGCACGCAAAGGCCAAAAGGCCGAACGTGATACCTCGACCGATGGCGGGTTGATGGTAGTCATGGAGCAGATGTGCGTCATTACCGAGAACTGCTCCGGCAAAGAGTTCAAAGATGACATACTGCCTATCATGTTCATTGCTCTCGAATCTGCGCAGCACACCCTCCAGGATGCGGCGCTGCATGGTCTTCCTTTAATCTTACCTATACTGGACTTCTCCACACTGAAGAACGAGGTCTTCCCGGTGGTTGCTCATGTGTTCAGCAAGACTTCCAGCTTGGCTATCAAGATCTCAGGACTGGAGGCGTTCTCAACCCTGTGTGGCGGAGGTGCGACTGCTCAGACTGGAACTCACGCGGCATCAACAACAGCAAACGGCGCAATCTTGGACAAATACACGATACAAGAGAAAGTTGTCCCATTATTGAAGGCGATCAAGACGAAAGAACCAGCTGTCATGCTAGCAGCACTAAATGTCTTTCAACAAGTTGGTAAGCTTGCAGATATCGAGTTCATCGCGTCCGACATCTTGCCATGTCTGTACGTCTTCAGTCTAGGGCCACTGCTGAATCTGGAGCAATTCCAAGCTTATATGACACTGATCAAGTCATTGTCCGCAAGGATAGAACAAGAACAAACGAGAAAATTACAAAACCTATCGTCAACTAGTCGAGGTGGAGCAGGTCTCGCAAAGACAAATGGTGCTGCCAATGGACCCGCTGATGCAGAAACAGACTTCGAGAGTCTTGTCACAGGCCGTGCAGCTAGCAATAATCAAACCAATGGCTTCGATGCCGACTGGAGCACTGATGCTGCAAATGCAAGCTCGGCAACGCGACCGCGTGTGGATCATCAGCAGTCTGCGTCTGCAGCCACATTCTCTTGGTCAACTCCAAGTGCGGCATCTCAGCCACTACGACCACAAGCTCAGACTCGAGCGTCGACCATGGCAATGCAGCCTGCTATGGCATCGAGGACTGTGACACCTGACAACACGTTGAGCTCATTCACGACACTTTCGCCAGCAAGAGCAGGCCAGTCCAGCACGATGACGCCAGCACCACATTCGACGCAAAGCAGTACTTCTGTGGATTGGTCGACTGCTGTTACGCCCACGTCGAGCAATTGGAGTACTCCGCTACAGCCACAGTCGCATGGTATACCGACGTCGCAAGCTACCACGACCATGTATGGCCAGATACATCCAGTACCATTACTATCGAAGCTTGCGGTATCGACACCGACGATCGCGCCACCACCTGCGTCGACTCAAAGAAATGGCTATCCAGGAGTGCAACAGAATAGGCAAGCGGCCAAGCAAGGCATGGACAAGTATGAAAGCTTGTTATGATTGTGCCTTACAGTGTAGGACTATAGGACAATGGCAGTCCTCGCCAATGTGTCGAAGTTGTGGCTAAGGCAATCTTGCGATCATACATAAGCCGTCGACTTTTCGCACACCAGTCACAGCAGTCATCTTGGCGACTCGCTTCGAACTGACTCCTTAGATCATTCGCCGCTGCAACGGGACGACTTCCGCTACTGATATTGCCAATATTGTACTCGTCAGTCGATCAGGTACGATCAGTCGTGTTCGGCTTGTACTCTTGCCGCACTCAAATAGATTTGGAGCTCACTGTTCCAGCATGTTGCGCCATCTTAACCTGGCTAATCCGTGCGAGCACGGCAGATTCGAGACCACAATAAAAAGGTGTATCCGGGCGGCTATGTACGAGAGACCGGGATCGCCAAAAGTCTACGAGAAATGAAACGAGAGGTGGGTGGTGGTCCCCGGAGTTGGACCGAAGCCAACGACCACACAAAACAATGACTTCAGCTCAGAGAGATGAGCCACTCCTGCTCCGAACCAAGCTCACTATGCGACTTGAGTGATAGATCACAGCGTCCAAGGTTCCGGTCGCTGAAGTATATGTCATGAAGCCGCATGTCCAGGCGGGTATATGGTCAAAAAGGAGGCCTTGAAGATTCGATGTACAGTGGCGGCCTTCGTATTCCGAAAAGCAATTTTAGCAGATTTGCCTTGAACTTCTTTCTATGGCAACAAAACTCGTCTTTGAAGATCGTGCCAACTCCCAAAATCCCGTATTCTCGCACTCTCGTTGTGGCCGGCCGTCTCCCACGTCCAGCCGTTGTGCTTGGTGAAGCTTAGCTACGCCTCATGCGTGCAAGAGCTAGTCCAATTAAGGCGGGAATTTATACGCAGCTCTGTACTTAATGATCAGCTATCGCCCTCGACTCAAGCACGGACACCTCATTACCATCATCATACTAATTTGCAGCTTGTGCGCCTCAACTCGATAACGTGGCAGACGGCTAATCAACCACTCCATCGGCCCCATCACATCCACTGGTCATCCTCATTCATACCATCATGCAGCTCAAATTGTTGATCCTCGAGGCGCTCGTCGCTGCGTCGTCGGTCAGCGCGAGTGAAATCACACCAAGTCCTGTCCTGGACGCAAAGTCTCGCCATACACCACTAGCTGACTGTCCTGGACGTAGCAAGGTCTACGAGGCATTGCTATCTTTCTCCAATCCTGCTTCTTTCTGCTCGTCCTTCCTTTCGAGCTCGACCTTCACATACACAGCATCAGCATCATCAACTTCAACCCCAGTTATAGGTGGTAGTGCGGGGTGCGTGTAGTCATGATATCGAGAATGAAATCCTTGTACTAACATGTCTCAGCCCCTCGACTGTCACGCAGACAAATACTGTTAGCTCTACAGTCGTCGTGTCCTCGACTACCACGACATCAGTTGCTCCTCAGTGCACAGCATCAGCACCTGTCCAAAGACGGAACGTTGTTGTAGGCACTAACGAGGAGATTCCTGTGCCGCGCAAGTACCACGTTCCACCACCTCTCAACCAGTTCGCCAAGTCTGCTCTTTCTTCTGGTTGCCACTGCATGTATGCACCCACTTCGACTGCCGCCACTGGTGCTGCTATTACAGCAAGAGCCGAGGCTGGTATGCAGCCGGCAGTCACAGTGATCTCAAACACAACAGTCACTACGACTGTCACCTCGACACAGCTGACGATTGAAACTGCAAACGCCATCTTTTTCATCATGGCGGACACAAGCAATTCGACCTGGGACGGAACGTACCTGACGATACCTGGTTCTTCGACATCATCAGAACAAGATCCTTCTGGTTTCGCCACGGGAAACGACGTGCCGAACACATCTCCAGCTGGCGCAGCCTTTTTCCAGATTGACATGGCTGGTCAACTGACCGAGCTGGAGAGTGGCAACACCGCATTGCTTGCCAACCAAGATAATGGCACGCCCTGCGAGTTCGTCTACTATAACGACCCGAGTTATGTTGCTAGCGCTGGTGCGGTGGCCTTGAACTGCTGTGTTGATGGGGAGAATGAGCTGAACTGCGGTAACACCAATAACGCGACAGCTTTTTCTTATGGTCCAGAAGGTGGACTGTATTTCTGTACGAGCCAGTCGCAGATGTTTCAAGGGCTGACACCGGTGTCGTTGAAGCTGCAGGTGGTGCAGTAGATTAATGGTGGATTGGACTTCATGAACGAAAAGGTGGTGCAGGAGAAGCTGCTGGGCAGTTTCATGTACGTTCGCTTCCGGCACTTTCTTGTCACATTTAGCATTTAGCATATACAATATACGACCAGAACACATCCTCGACTTATCTGTAGATATAAACACTTTATACCTGGTTTTCCTCCAAATGCTCTCTCGTCTCTCGTCTCGTTTTCAGGGGTTCGATGCATGACTCGGTCCACCCGCACTCGAATTCTCTACCAGAACAACTTGTAAGCATTTCAATACACTTTTATCGAAATCGCCGGCAGACTCATCGCAGTCGCCAAACATCTACATCCACCACGAAGCCTGTACTTTCCCTAGGGCTACTACTTTCTGTCAGGCCAACAGCAGGATCAAGCACAAGCTTTTGGCAATCCACACGCAGCAGTCTTTACACTGCAGTTGTCTTCACATCTACCACCAGGAGCTACTCAACTAAGAAACCGAAGAAGATGCCTCCCAAGAAGGCTGTGAAGGAAGAGAAGCTCCTTCTCGGACGTCCTGGCAACAACTTGAAGAGTGGTATCGTGCGTGAGCTACAATGGTTATCACAAGTCTCAGGAACATCATCTAACATTCGATCAGGTCGGTCTTGCCAATGTTGGTAAATCAACACTCTTCCAAGCTATCACAAAATGTTCGCTAGGAAACCCTGCCGTACGTGCCGCGAATAGCTCTTCATAAACAGCTTGAGCTTACCAACACGCCAGAACTTCCCATACGCGACCATCGACCCTGAAGAAGCACGTATCGTTGTACCCGATGAACGATACGACTGGCTTTGCGAGAAGTACCAGCCGAAGTCGCGGGTCCCAGCAAATCTCACAGTCTACGACATTGCTGGTTTGACAAAGGGTGCTTCTACCGGAGCTGGTCTCGGAAATGCCTTCTTATCTCACATTCGCGCTGTTGATGCCATCTTCCAAGTTGTGCGGTGTTTCGACGATGCAGAAATCATCCACGTTGAGGGCGACGTCAATCCAGTGCGTGATCTGGAAATCATCGCAGACGAGCTGAGATTGAAGGATATTGAATTCACTGAAAAGGCATTGGAGGGTTTCGTCAAGTTGACGAAGCGCGGAGGACAATCGCTGGAGATGAAGAACCTACTCGCACAACAAGCAACTGTTGAGAAGGTACTGGACATGCTAAAGAACGGAAAGGAAATCCGGAAAGGTGACTGGTCGCCAAAGGAGGTAAGCTTGATCATGTTTTCCTCTTCATTTCCAGCTATTATGATGAACCAGAGGTTTTACCTCTATAATCCCAGCTCTTCGAGTGCCTCACCAATACAACGCTTAGAGGTCACACTGAGAAACCGTCCTTTCTGATCAAAACTACCCTCGATATCTTGTCACATTCTTCTACCATAAGTCCTGGGCAACGCTAATCACACTTCGCGTACTCAGGTCGAGACAATCAACCCTCTCCTATTACTCACCGCCAAGCCTGTCGTCTACCTCGTCAACCTTTCGGAGAAGGACTATATCCGCCAGAAGAACAAGAACCTGCCTGCTCTTGCCGCATGGATCAAGGAGCGCCAAGTGGAAGGTCTGCCAGCAGATCCCATCATTCCTGTCTCCGTTTCCCTTGAAGAGCGGTTGACTCGCTATGAAACCGATGCCGAAGTCGAGGCCGAATTGAAGTCAATTGGCACAACTTCAGCACTCCCCAAGATCACTATCGCGATGCGCAAGATGCTCAAGCTTGGCAGCTTCTTCACAACAGGTACCGACGAAGTCAGGCAGTGGACGGTCCGTGAGGGAACGAAAGCACCCGATGCAGCAGGCGTCAGTAAGTTTTATCACTTTCCATCGTTTATCTAGGTTCCTGAGTAGCTGACGGTATGAAAAGTTCACAATGACCTTCAGAAGTCGTTCATCCAGGCCATTGTCTACAACTATACTGTGCTCAAGGAAGAAGGCGACGAGGCTGGAGTCAAAGCCAAGGGCAAGGTCATGACCAAGGGCAAGGACTACGTTGTAGAGGACGGCGATATATGTTATTTTAAGGCAGGTATGGGAAAATCATGATCAGAGCGTCCCTGCAATCATCCTGAACTATTAAGATGCTTCAGAAGCAAGCATAGCTTCAGCGGCGTTATGACAAATTATATAAGCACGTAATCATGATATTCTCTGACGGAGAGAGTGCCGGATCATCATGACATTCTATCCTGGACAAATTAAGATAGATACCTATTGCCTCTTTTATTCACATAGCAACTCCACCACACATCCAATGTCAGAAGACATAGACTATCCTCGTCCTGACTTCCACCGGACACAGCTGCAATGGGAGTCACTAGACGGTCCATGGGACTTTCTCTTCGACGACGAAGATGTAGGTCTGACTGAGCTATGGCAATACAAAGGTCTTCCCGATGAGGTCACACTGCATGCCGACGAGCTCGACCAAGTGTGGGATCAGATTGAGGCCGACAAAATCACTCAGCAGACTGCTGCCTTTCCAGACAGGATAGCCAAGGATAACACTCATACTAAGTCTCAAAATACTAGTAACAAGAAGAGAACGATCATCGTGCCTTATGTGTTTCAGTGCCCCGCATCTGGTATCAATGAGAGAACCGCCCATGAAGTATTGTGGTACCAACGCATTGTGAAAGACTTGCGAACGGACGACGCAAGACGACGAGGCGATCGTCTCATTGCACGGTTTGGGGCTGTCGACTACGTTGCCCAGGTATGGGTGGATGGACAATTTATCGCTTCGCATCGTGGTGGACATGTACCGTTTGACATCGACATTACAGATGTCTTTCACAACAGTCCTGGGTCATTGAAACGTCTCACGATGAGAGTGTTTGACTCGACTTCTGACCTTACTCAACCTCGGTGAGCTTGACTTCAAGTCAAGCCAACGCCCATGCTAACATAATACTAGAGGCAAGCAGTACTGGGGATCGAAGCCCGAATCAATCTTCTATACTCCCTCGAGCGGCATCTGGCAATCAGTTTGGCTTGAGGTCGTCCCAGCAGCGCGGATTGCAGAGAGTAGTCAGGGTACTATCCTCAGGTCTGATGACATTGAAGATGGTCTGCTACATGCTCGGATTGCAGTCTCTGGACGTCGTACCAATCAGAGACTGAAGGTTCAATTGACTGCTAGTATTGCCGGCAAGCAGATCAGCGAGTCTGAAAAGCAGGACCTGCCACGCGATGCAGATAGTGTGGGCATAGACCTTCCCATGCACATCTCACCTGAGATCTTCGCTACATTGGACTCGAAGTTCAAAGATGAATCTCCACAAACAGATACAGATCAATGGCACAAGAATGTTGCCCTCTGGTCTCCTGAACACCCTCATCTATACGATGTCACCATCCGCCTTTTCTCTGCCTCTTCCGAGCTTCTCGACGAAGTCAACATGACAACCGGCATGCGCTCAATCAGCTGGCAGAACGGCGATGGGACATTCCGACTCAACAACAAAGCCATCTTCCAAGCACTCACCCTCGACCAAGGGTATTGGCTCGGCACCTTTATGACACCGCCAAACCGGGATGCTCTCAAGAAGGACATCCAAGACTCCAAAGCCATGGGCTTTAACGGCTGCCGCAAGCACCAAAAGGTCGAAGCGCCCCTCTTCGCGTACTGGGCCGACCGTCTCGGCTTCCTCGTCTGGGGCGAGATGGCCAATGCTTACAGCTTCTCCGCCACCTACGCCGACCGCTTCACCGCAGAGTGGCTCGAATCCGTCCGCCGAGACATCAACCATCCCTGCATCGTGGCTTGGACGCCCGTCAATGAAAGCTGGGGCTATACCGCACTCACGTCCAGCTTGCCCCAGCGTAACCACATCCGCGAGTTATACTACGCTACGAAGAGCTTGGACCCGACACGACCAATCAATGACAACTGTGGCTGGGAGCATGTCGTCACTGACATGACAACCTTCCACGACTACGCCGACGGCCCTGTCCTTGCTAAGACGTGCGAAACTCTAGAAGGCATCCTGAGCCCCAAGTCCGACCGTCCCATCTTCACGCAACCAATCTCTGGCAGTCATACAGACCCAGGCAGTTCCCACACGGCAGGCGCACCAATCCTGTGCACCGAATTCGCAGGCATCAATATCGCCACCACTGCCGCAAGTCCCGACAAGGGTAGCTCTGGCGAAGTATCAAACACTGCTGATTGGGGCTACACTACTGCGTCCTCGTCCACAGACCTCTTGGCGCGTATCCGTCGCATGATGCTGGGGATTGTGGAGGGTGGACATATTTGCGGATTTGTGTATACGCAGTTTGCGGATGTGGAGCAGGAGGCTAATGGGTTGTATACGGCGGGGAGGGTGGCGAAGTTGGAGGCGGGGCTGGTTAGAGAGGTGGTGGAGGAGGCGGAGAGGGTGTATTTTGAGAAGTTGGAGGGGAGGATGAGGGAGGAGAAGTAGTAGGCTGACAAGATTGGTGGATGTCTGCCTGGTAGATGGTGATGCGGCACTGATCGTCGATGGTAACCGCAAGGCAGTGACGCCAGGTACGATAGGATGGACTTACGTGGTATTGGAAGAAGCGGACACGGATGATCGATGCTGATGAAAAATCACGCTGTCTGTGATTACGACACAATCAATCACGATCGTCATGGCGCAGGGATGATGCATGAATGATAGGCTTGATGAGTGCGAAAGTATTTGAGCTCCACACTCTATTGACCCTCCTCGACTGCCCGCGCCTGCTGATGGCTTTGACCTTCGCTGCTGACTCTACGCGGAGACTGTCATTCGATTTGAACCTTGTCTATCACTGCCGCCGTCCCACAGGTTGCGCTTAGGGTGATGCGAGGTCAAGCTAGTACTGGTACCATTGTTGACGAGCAATATTACAACGCAGAGCAGCCCAATCTATGTGCTAAGCACCCAATCTACACTTGAGGGCATGCCGCTACGGTATCTTTGGCAAGATGAGCATTGCTTTGGCTGGGTTTCCATTGGTCAATGACACGATACTTGGTTGTAGCCACTCAATTCTCTGAAAAGAATCGTAAATCTCTCGCCACTTGTTGACTGGTATTTCTCTCGTTTTGAATCATCTGTGTAGCAACGTTATAGTATCGTCCTCAGCGACAGACCTCTTCGTACACTTCGTCGCGGATTTCGGAGTCACGAGGATGACGCAGAGACACTACCAGCATGAAGACAGGCGCTTGCATTCAGCGTCAGACAGGCTGTGGACGAGTGCGATGATGAGTGTAGCGCAAAAGTCCTCTTTTTCCGGTTTAGGCTGTAGCCTCACACGACCTGCCACCAAAGAGTGAGTCCGGTCAGGATATTCACGGCATGTTTCCACGAACGTTTCCGCTGTACTCTTGCTCGGTGACTCTTCCTGGGAGGCATCCTCCCAGCTTCGCGTTCACCATCGACCTGTATAAGATATTTCACAGCTCGTCTTTTCCCCCAGTCCCACTCGCCACAGGCAAAACAGGCACCTTCACCATCAGCGTCAACAGACTATGCGCCACCTCCGCCGCAGCCAGCAATGTCGTTTCTCCAGCATTATCATATGCCGGGGCCACTTCGACCACGTCCTGTGTTCCGGTTAGTCAGCCATGCCTCTGGACCGGCCCCTCATCTCAACCATTCTTCCTCCCTCATCACATCACAGAGTAAATAAGGGAGGTGTGCAGGTAAGCAAATCATAGCACTCACCGCACCAACAACCCTCAACCCCACCAACCCATCAACCACACTCAACAACTCCCTCGTGCTCCATCCTCCCACCTCCGCCGTCCCCGTTCCCGGGGCGTACGCCGGATCAAGCAGATCGATATCAACACTAATGTACACTGCACTATTTCCCACACGCTTGCGAATTGCGGCAATCACCCCCGAAATGCCAATCTTGTCAATGTCGCGGGCGCGCACGACGCTGAAACCGCAGCGGGCGTCGTTGGCGAGGGAGGGGGCGGCGCCGCCGTCGAGGGGGGCGCGCATACCGCAGTGGATGGAGGTGTTGGAGTGCAGGAGACCCTGGGAGTGGGCGAGGTGGAGGAAGGTGCCGTGGTTTACGCTGGGTGGGTGAGGTGTTAGTCGGGATGGCACGGAGCGGCAGAAGGAGGAAAGGAGGATGGGAAGGGAAGGGAGGGGCAGGGAGGGAGGGAGGTACCCTGCGTATTGGCTGATGCCGCCGCCGAGGACTGTGTGCTTGAGTCAGTCTGGATGGATGTACGTAGAAGTGAGGACGATGGGAGAAGATGCATACCGGAGGGGTCCCAGGAGTCAATGTGGCTGTCGAAATGAATGACAGAGATCGGACCGAAGTGTGCGTGGGTTGAGCGGAGGGCGGAGAGGGTCGTGGTGTGGTCCTGTCAGTGTGAGCACGCGTATTTTAACGTAACCTGGTGCATGAAGTAGGATACTTACACCTCCAAGTGTGAGAATACGCGGGACTGGCGCCACAGATATATTGCTGGCAGGACGAGATGAGATGATCTGGTGGACGGTCCTAATCAGCATCTTACCATCTAACTCGAGGTAAAGGGAGAGTTCACCTTATGTGCCTTATCAAGCTGCTTCAACGCAATCGTGTTGTCAAGCCACGTCTGTCCACGAAGTCAGCTCGATTCACCCACGCTGTGGACGTGAGGGCTCTGACCAAAGGTGCATCTCCACAATCGACTATCTTCGCCCAGCTGAGGAAAGCATTCTCGAGGGTGTACGGGTCCCATGCGCTGGAGCAGATTAGGTGAGTCCAGGCGCGAGGAGTGTTTCAGGATGCCACGAAGACGCACGTTTCAGGTGAGATGCGCTGAGAGCCTCGACGTATACCTTGCGGGCCGAATCGAGCACCGGGTCGACCCGTGACTGCCTAGATGAAGGCATAAAAGTTCAGCGAGTATCTCCATGGATACAGTCAGGCTTCCGATATGTCACAATGCTGCACGGCACAGATCATCTTCATGACCATCAAGCCTCGTCACCACTTCCTTTTTTTTCATATCCATCACCTCTCAACCACCACAGCCAACATCGTACACACACACTACTCACCGTATCAAACGGCGCCCCTAACACAGCGATATCGTACCTCTCCCCCTTATACTCCTCTCCACCCGCCTCATCAGCCAGACAATGCACGTAAGGGATGTTGGCATATGTCATCAAGCCCATGAACGCGCTATCTTTTGCGAGGTTCAGAGGATCATCTGGGCCGGGCTCGTGCACATCTTGCTGCGGAGGTGAGATGATTGGAGCTTGGTGGACAGGCTCGTTAGCTATGTTGGCATAGCGGGAGGATGAAGAAGGATTAGGTGCTACTGAGTGGGCAGCTGCGAAGGTGAGCACGCTCGATAGGAGAATGAGATGAGTGAGCATCTCAGAGGGCTTGGGCAAGTGGTTTAGAAGATGGGCTGTGAGGCTAGTCGGGCTGTGCTATGAAGCTGACATTCTGAAACAAGTCTAAGACGTGGTCTTGGCAGGTTTGTTGCGGTGACATCATTCTTTGCGGAACCGGATCCGACTATATACCTTCGAACTTGCTTCACAACCTTGCGTCAGGCAGGCAGCCATCTCTCCATGTGTCTCGCATCCCCCGAGTCCGCCTTGTGATGAATCGTGTTTCATTATTGTATTACTTTACTAATGTTCGCTAGCGCAGTCCACTTGACGCCTCGTTCACTCTCATGATTTCTCGTTCCGTCAATCGTCCACAGTCAGATGCGTCCAACCGGCGCATCAGCACAACAGGCTGGCGCACCCCATAAGATCAGCTCACGCACCAACACCAGTCGCGTTGGTCGTCACTGGGATATTCGCCAACCCCGACCACCAGCTCGCCTCCATGTTATTCATCGCCGCCGCTCTCGCAGCACCTGCCGTCACCACACTAGCATAACTCCACGTCAGATCGATAGCCCCTTGCGGCACGCCTGTATCCCTGTTGATCTCTTCCGTCAAATGTCCATTCGCAGGTGTATAGTACGACACCGTGCGGATAAAGGCATCGCCCCAACCGTTCAAGGCGTTGACCATGTCGAAAAACTCGACAGACGAGCTGGCGTACGTCTTGCCCGCAGAGACGGCGGCAGTGGGCGCAAAGTATTGCCAGAAGGGTAAGCTGTTACCTGTAACGGCGATTGTGCCGGTGGCGGAGAAGGAGGCCGAGGCGCGGTAGAAGAGCTCGGCAACTGCGGTGGTGCAGAGGTACCAGGGGTTGCCGAGGGTGCTGCCGGTGCCGTTGTAGACGTCCTGGACGATTGTTAGCCTGGGATCAGGATCGTGTTATGTGAAGGCGGGGAGTGGAGACTTACCTCTGGGTATCGACCGATTGGGATTCCAAGGACGCGGCCTTGGCTGTCGTGAGTCGTGCTTGAGATGTTGTAGATGAGGAAAGATGTTGCGATCTCCAAGGCAGAGCTCAGCACTTTCGGATCGGTGTATGAATAGAGACCGTCTCCAGCGTAGCCGTGAATGACACCGAGGATGACAGCAGCGTCTTTGTAGGAGTACTTCCCACGCAGCACTGGGCCATACTCGTACAGGATAAGGTTGCGGGTGTTATCCCAGAATTGGCCCAATGTGGCAGCGAGGGCCGTCGCAGCAGCTGACAATGTTGAGGATGTTGCAGTGTCTCCCATTTTGGTGGCGAATGCTGCTCCCATGACGAGACTGCGGTGCTGGACCATACGCGTGTAGAAATGGTCGGATTCCTCCTCTTCCCAGAGGTCGAAAGATGGGAGAGACCAGTTGCTGGCAACGAAGAGAAGATCCTTCATGATGGGTGCTTGAGAGGGGTTTGCGGCTGTGTTGTAGAGCCTGTTCTTGATCATGGTCAAGTTACCACCACCAGCGAGGTAAGTGTTGGCAAACTCCATCAAGGTGATCGCAGCAGTGGCTGGTCCCTGAGTAATTTGTTAATATCTGGCAACAGGCTTGACTGTCGAAAATGAAGCTTACATCATTCTGAGGACGACCCCATGGTGCTGAACGGTTTGTCAGTATTCTGCATCACAAGTAACGATGGTGAGCCAGCTTACCAGTGAAGATGGAGTTGTCAAGGTTGAACTTCGGTTCTCCGAGGCCAGTCTGTAGGCCAGGATCAATCTGTTCGGTAGCACGAGCGATTGAGTAATTGAATAGGAGATCGGCATAGTACGTCTTGATGGTGGCATTGGTGGCTCCGGCGTACAAAGATGCAACAACATCCATGGTCAAACTTGAATCTCTGACCCAGTTGTACCCGTAGCTAGATTCACATTAGTACATGTTCTCCAGTTGTACAGGACGACACTTACTCGGGATTCGCATACGACTGAGCCGCAACCACAGTTCCAATCGCAGCATCAGTAACCTCGATGTTGTTGAACATCCTCCTCTTCGCTATGGCAGCTTCAGAACCTTTCGCTGCAGCCAAGAAGTTCGTGATGTCCTTGCCAAAGCCAGTAGGTGTGGCATATGGTGCAGGGATGGTCGATGTTGATGGTTTAAGTCCTGATGCCTTGACGGTGATGTTGCTGAGGTTCTGGACATATGTCTGACCAATGTCTGTGGCTTGGAAGGTTAGGTTGAGAAGCGATTTGATGCCGTCCAAGTTGATGTAGGGCGTGCTGGAAGTCCAGAACTCGTAGTTTGTGTTGGCGATGCTTTCTTGGTAGCCGAGTTGGACGGCACTCAATGGGGTCGAATCGCCATTTGCATTATCGTAGTACAATGTCACGACTCTGGTTCGGAACAGGTCAGTCACTGTGAGCGTGAATGCGTGAACGATCTGTAGACTCACTTGTCATAGTCCACATTCTGCATATATCGTTAGCACAAAGCGTATGACCAGATGACCAAGCACAGCACTGACCTCTATGTACGCAGCGGCATACAGCGTGCCACCACAATACGCCAGCGCCTCCAGCTGCACAGCCGTAGCCGTATTGGTCGGCGCACTCGCAGCATACGTCGTCGTCACGCAGCTGGCAGCAGCGGCAGCATTGAGCACCTGCGGGGCAGGAGCGGCGTTGACCATGGAAGCCGCTAAGCCGAGACCGGCGGCGACAACATGTTGTTTTCCCATATCAGCGAACGTTGCGAGAGAGGAAGAAGCAGGAAGGAGATGTTGATGCTGGAATATGGCCATAGTGTGGTCATGTAGCGACTACTTATACACTCGGGCTTTGCATGCCGTCGACGGTCACGATGCTGATCAAAAGCATCAAAACCCTTTCCCCGCTGGCTCGCTGCTCCAACGGTGGAGTATGGCGCACCGCACAAACTGCACGATGACAGGCGTTGTGGATCGTACTTGAGGGGTTTGCGCAATTGTCTTACTGAGAAAATACGCCGCAGTGGTCACGTTACTATCAGCAAGCGGCAGTCATGCTAGTTGGCTTTTCACTATACCAGAAGTGGTGTAGGATAGGCAGGATATGCAGAACATTCCGTCTGCTGATTGAGCTCGGTGGGCTGTGCGGGGTTCTGCGGTAACGTAAGTAGCATGTGCGGGTTTTGAAAAGCTGCAGCAGAACGAGCTCCTATCACCGGAGGCGGCTTCATACCGCTGGCGGTGTGTTGGAAGGACGATAACGGATAATGGGCGTCTCCACGAGCAGTGTGATGTCGTCTGGAATGCATGGAATGCGCATCGACTGAAGCTATCAAAGATACTGCATTCAGGAATACGGGAAAAGACCACTAGTCTCAAAAGTGGCAAGTTAAGATCAGACGATATTTCACGACAGTGAGGACTCCAGGATAGCTATCTTGAGTCATCGCCGTCTAGACGTGACCGCGAAGTCGTCATTCTGTTTGTAGGATCAAGGATTGAGGATGAAGACCCGGCTACGACAAGACCTGCGACTGCGACGAAGATACTGTGCTGTATAGGTTTTAATTCTGTGTCATCTTTATGCCACATCAATGCCACATCAATGCCACATTTATGCAATCTTATGTTCTGCGCTACTACCACAACAAAGCCAATAACATCCTGTACACTGCAATCATTCGACCTCACCGCTGCCTTGTGCGCGTAAGATCCGTAGCAACACGCTACCTAGCACGACGACTCTCATCACGGACCAGCTGAACAATGTAGCCTATCTTGGATGTGTAACCGCGTGACATGTAGTTGCTTACAAAGCGAAAATCGAAGGGGTTCGCGAGGGGGAAGAGAAGTGTGCATGGCGACGTGCGGTAGTTGTCTTCTAGGTTGTCGGGTACTATGAGAGCAAGCTAGTGCCGAAGATCTCCATCTTGATCTTGTCTTTCTTGACGCCATAGCTCTCCAATTTCTTACCCATGTCCAGCATAAACGAAGATGGACCGCAGATGAAGTATGAGGCAGAATCATCACCAATATGAAGATCTTTCTTCTTGTCCAGTTTGTCCAGATTCATTCGGCCTGCAAAGTCGTAGTCCTGCTTAGCTTCTACCTCGTCGTCGGAATTGGGATCACTGATGAATGTCGAAACCTTGATGTTGTCATGGTTCGTAGGCAGGTCTCGCACATGCTTACTGAAGGCGAAGAGACGAGTATTACGAGTGGCGTGGATCAAGGAGACTGGCGACTTGTGGTTTTGATCCACTAGAGTATCGACAATGGAGACCATAGGCGTTATGCCGACGCCTGCTGACAAAAGCACCACAGGGTAATCTATGGTCTTCCTTGTGTCGAGGAAGAAGTCACCTCGTGGGAAAGACACCTGCACCACATCTCCAGCGCGCTTTTGTTCGTGCAGTACGCTTGAGACGTATCCTGGATGTGATGGCGCAAGTCGACCATCTCGTGAAACAGCTGACTCCTTCTTCACAGAAACGCGGTAGTGATCCGGTCGCGGTGCTCCGCTTAGTGAATATTGTCTTGATTGCATGTAATCATCCAGTTCCGGCACCTTCATCTGTATCGAGATATACTGTCCAGGTAGATACGACGGGAGCGCCTTCCCATCCTCTGGCTTCAGATAGAACGACTTGATGCCCTCAGCCTCATCCACAACATCCGCAATGACGAAATCGCGCCAAGATGTCCAATCACCAGCCTCTTTCAGCATGTCTGATTCCATCTTGATCATGATGTCGGCGAGTTGCTTGTAGGCTGCGCTCCAAGCGCCCAGCACACTTGGGGTGAAGGCACCACCCAAGATTGTGCCCATGGCTTTGAGGAGGTATTCGCCAACGATGTCATACTGTCCAGCCTCGATGTAGAGCGATGCATGTTTGTGTGAGATTCTCGAGACTGCGGGACCCAGGGCTCCTAGGTTATCGATGTTGGCTGCATAGGCGTACAAAGCATTGGCAAGGGCTTGGGCCTGATGTCCTTGAACTTGGTTGGCATGGCTGTTGAATGCTATCAGGAATGACATGAGGGTCGCTGTAGTGAGGATACCTACTTGAAGAGGTTGTTCAAATCTGGGACATCATGAAGCAGTGTTCCGTAGAACTCCTTGGTTATCGCTGCTCCATGTTCCTGGAAAGATAATGTCAGTCCTGGCCGTGGTATCTTTGTTGTGGAAGTTTGGCATACCTTGACCACAGGCACCGTAGCCTTGATCGTCTTAGTCTGGGCGTCTGTCAGTGGCATGCTCTCGTTGACAAGATGCTACCGATGCAGAGGAATGTAAGGTGTATGGTGACAGCATACTTACAATCTTCTCGCCTCGTTCTCCGTGGGGGCTACGATCCGCCAGCGTCGAAGCGAACACTTCCGAGCCGCCCGCGGCGGCCCTGTGCTCCCATGATGGCTATGCAGTCCTCACCAGATGAGTGGATTTGTAGCTGGATTCACCTCGGGAATCGCGAGAGACTACAGGTAGTGTGATACTGTGTACAATTGGCGGCTGGTCTACAATGAGGAGGGTAGTGATGCAAACGTCCATACAAAACAAAGGTCTGAATCCTGGTCCTTGACTCATAATCACTCGACAGTCACGACCGACTACTACCTCACCAGTTCTCTTCCTCCACAGTACTACATCACACTACTGAGAAAGCACAGCAAGAAGTTTGGACTCCAATCATGCTCGGCGCACCAAGTGCCAAGTGGACAGCGATGGGAGCCTGTGATTATCGAGATAGAATGTATCACACAACTTTGTCGAAATCGAGAATTACCTCCAGAGTAAATGGTGTAGAGCAACACAGTGTAGGTAGTCGTGTGACTTTCGAGTTGTTATGCCTTGTGATGTTATGGTGGCACAGCCTCATTCGCAAACAACTTGGTTAACTGTGTGATGCTATGCGCGTGCGACGATGAAAAAATTACCATATCATGCTTATATCTGGTGACTCCCTCTGCCATATGCCGCTCCTACGCTATTCAACCGGACAACAATTGCGGCCTCGCTCGGTGGCAGAGACAGATACTGCATCAACGACGATGAACGCACGAGCAATCAAATTAGGCGACCCATGGGTATGGGCTCGCCTAGAGCTCAGATTCAGGTTACTGCAACTGAATCTACAATTCATGCCTGAAGATCTTGCTGAGTTGTCACTTGAAGACATACGCTCCAAAATCAAGAAGATCCTTCCGAGCCTCAAGGACATCCACCACCTCATATCCTTACAGGCCTCCTCTCAAGAGTCACTAGTTCAAGCCTATACAGAGATAAATGACCCAATCCAAAAGATGGACAAAGCTAAGGCCCGCTTCCTTTTGAGCCTCGAAGTGTCTAGGGCACAACTTGCAGGTGACGACGAGCAAGAAAAGCATTGGCAACAACTCTTGGACGATTCATGGAAAGGAGAAGTGCCGCCTATACTCACGAGAGAATATCTACTGAGCTTACGTGATACACTTCAGGACTGGAGAGGCATGTGGGCGAACTCACCTTTACTGCTGTGTCCAGATGTCCCGCGCAGAATGGAAGCAAATGCAGCAAATATTTATGCCTGGTTCAGCGAGCAATTGCGCATCGCAGAACTAGAAGCGCAGGGTCTAAAGGTGGACAAGAATTCAAAGGCAGCAATCAACGTCCGATACGCAGCAGCCATAGTCGAGCTGTCTGACACAACAATAGAAGGCTTTGACTACCTGAAGCAGGCTATAATGCTGAGCGAGACAAGACTGCAGGAAATGCAAGAGAATGTCGAATTTCGGGACGCTGAGTACGCGAGTTTCGCAGCTCACATCTACAAAAGAACTCATGCTCGGGTTTGGCGCAGATGGACTCCATGGTGGAAGCAACGACATGGTCTCAGGATGCCTGATTGGTTCGCTCGCGGGTCAATTGCTCCGCACAGCTTCCAATCCCGACACCGCGAGGCCGAGAGGAACAGCGGGTTTGAACGTTCGAGTATGTTTTCCGGGATGAGTAACGCAACAACCTTGATCGGAATATGATATTGAGGGGTAATAAGACATACCTTGGGACACAGCACCGACAGTATTGCACACTCAGGCGCGCTGTCGTGCGCAGTCTGTAGCAATTGGCATTCGCCAGATATAGTCATGGTATGTTGGAGTGATTCGTGAGACGAACAGAAGCGATGTCAACGCAACCTATGTGTATATGAAATCCACACTATCCGTTTGCTATGTTCCTCTAGCAGTATCATATGATGCCACGCAAGGTCAGATCATTGGAGTGGGAATGTCGCGCAGTCCCAGGTCAAGTACCACAAACCAAACAGCATTGTTGTTGTACGACTTGAAAACCCTGTTTTCCGTCCGGCACAATGAGCACACGATCATTGGACTCAGCTTGAGCATGCCAGTGCAGTGGGGACTTGATAGCTGAGACGTCTCCAATTGGCCTATGTGTTACACAAAAGCTCTTGCCAACCTCGCAAGCTTGATCACGCCAGCCTTGTCACTTGGTATGTTACACAACAGAGGGGTACTTCTCGAGCTGGCATAGCTACCATAGCTTTTGTGTGACCGATATCCCAGCCCTCCCTTTCCCCCAGTCCCTTCTCTTGCTCCCATTTTATATATAAAAGCACATCGCCCAGCAGATCTTTCAACATTCTTCAACATCATACAACGTCCTACGACTTCCCAACACATTCCACAGCAACGTCCCACATCAACGAAAATGTGTATCACACACTACACTGTCACCACGTACCTCTGCGGCGACAGGAAGGGCCAATTGGGCGGAGTGAAGGGCCGCAACAAGCACATTCTCTGTGACCGGATGCTGAACCTGAATCAGCACGGTTCTTCCACACCGGTCTCTCTTTGCCCGGCAAAGAGAAAGAGGCATCTAGAGCAAGTGCTCTACCCATGCGAGGGATGTGTGGAAGTTGGCAGGTGGAGGATGAACACCGAGGATGGCTCCTGGATACATACGCCGCTTAACGTCGTGACCACTGTGGATGAAGAGGTGGATAGCTTATGGCTAGGGCAAGAGCTGGATGCTCCTGTCCAAGAATATGCCGAGGTCGCTGAGGACGTGGTAAGTACATCACACCTGATATTTTTTCTGTCTTCAGCCGAAGCGTGCCGTCAACTAACCAAGCACCAATACCAGCCTCAACAACCAGCCGCGCCAGACAATACCGACAACGCCCTCGCTGCCGCAATGGGGAAGACTTTATGTCTGGACAAGAACGCACGAGCGGCACGTCGACGGCAGCAGGTCGCGGCGCGCAAGCGTCGACTGGAGCAGCGGCAACAGGCGCAGGAGAAACCATCCTGGTACAATCCGAATAGGTGCCAAGTTTGTCGTGCAGGCTATACAGTCAGATGGTGCCGCGAGTGTGGGGGGACTGGAGAGGTGATACCTATGGCAACGTGCTAGGTAGCTTGCCGGTGGTCCTCATAGTTGCAGATGTGGCAGAAATGAACAGGATTAAGGCCCCGCCGTCACATCATAGAAAGCCCGCTGCAACGGATGCGGGAATGAAGAAGTGATATTGCGGGATGAGAATATGACAACATAACGAAGATCATACTTCTTCATGCCTTATGAACCTGTCTCTGCAGACTAGGCCTGCGTGATCGCTTCGTACTCGCCTGTCATAGCGGTCTATTCGAGGCGTTCTCATGTTGTCGTAAGTAGACCGTGCATGCTGTTTCTATTCACACATGGACTTGACGTAGGCACGGCATCCTATGACACTTATTCCCTGAGCAAGTCTTTCTACGAGTGGTACAAGACTCTAATCGAGATATGTGTGCACATTGATCGTGTTGAAGTAGGTAGCGAGCATCACGTCGGAGTGGAATCCGGTAGCACCTCATGACGAAACCGACCTCTGCCAAGTTTCATGTTTCATAGCTCCAGCACAACATTTCCACGTAGTGAATCGCAGGTAGATGATGCACGCTTGGAAACCTGCGTACACCAGCCACCATGCTGGCTGACAGCGCCTGGTTCAAGGTCCTCCGCACCCTCTTCACCATCCTCCTCGACGTCCTCTTCTTCTGGTACAACCTCCTCCGCCGTCCCTCACCACGGACCATCTACACCCGCGCCCTCGCCAACGCCCGCTCCTACGAAGAATGGGAAGCCGCCGCCTTCCAGCTCGACACCGTCCTCGGCAACGATCTCTGGCGCCAGAACGCCGCCTCCAAATACTACGACTACCGTCTCATCTACGAGCGTCTCCAAGCCATCATCACAGCGCGTGAATCAGAAGATGTGCTTGGCCTAATCAACCTGCTTCGTGCGGGACTCGTGCGGAATTTGGGCAATATCACGACGGCGAGGCTGTATGATCGCGCGTGTGCGGGCACGAAGTTGCTGATTGAGGATTATGTGACGCAGGTTGCGTTGGCGATTGATGCGGTGGCTGCGAGTCCGACGACGAATGGACATCCGAGTGGGTTGACGAGTCAGTATAAGTTGGACTTTTTGCACGACACGCGGCAGGCGTTTGGGAGGACGGCGCTGTTGCTGCAGGGGGGTGCGATTTTTGGACTTTGTCATCTGGGGATTGTGAAGAGTCTTCATTTGAGGGGCTTGCTTCCAAGGATTATCGTGGGGACTGGGGCTGGTGCACTGGTTGCGGCATTGGTTGGTGTTCACTCTGAGCATGAGCTTGTGGATGTTTTGAGCGCGAGATTCTTCACCAGCAGTAACATCGTGGTGAATGGGAGGGACGAGACTGAAAAGGTTCAAAGTCGTGGCCGGTTCTCTAGCATTACTCGACGTTTGAATCTCGGCAAGAGCTACTTTGCAGATGTGGCAGCTTTGGAGAAACATGTCATGGCTGATCTAGGCGACATTACTTTCGAGGAAGCATACTCGAGGACAAGGCGGGTACTCAGTATCAGTGAGCCAGACGACTATGCGCAAGGCATTCCTAGTCTTTTCAACTATCTGACCACTCCGAATGTGGTAAGTCTCCGTCATACTTCGTTCTATATGTGACATGCTAATCCACACCAGCTCATCCGCGCAGCCGCTGCAGCCTCGAACACTCCAACCACATCTTCACCATCTCAAATCCTCCACAAAGACCAATCTGGCAAGATCCAGACCTGGTCAAGTTCGCACCCGACTTTCAAAGCTCGTACACCATTCCGACATACCTCTTCCCATTCCCATTCCTCGCCTCTCACCCGAGTAGCCGAGCTCTTCAACGTGAACCACTACATCGTCTCTCAAGCTCGGCCCTATCTAACTCCCTTCCTCCGCACATCCGCCTCCTCCATCTCCTCCTCCTCTTCCGCCGCCTCCTCCCGCCGGCGCACCCCTCTCGTCCCCATCCTCCGCGTCACCGGCCTCGAGGTCCAGCATCGCCTCCGCCAACTCGACACGTTCGGGCTCATCCCAAGCAGTATACGGCGCTTCTTGGTCGAAGACACTATACCCTCTGCGCACATAACGCTCGTGCCCGAATTGGCATTCAGCGATCTCTTCCGTCTCGATGTCAGCTCATGGCGGCGGTGGTCTTGGCCTTGGCAACAGCGTCAAATGACAACGCAAGTTCGTATTGAGCAATGGATTTTGCGTGGCGAGCGCAGCGTTTGGCCCGCGGTTACGGCGCTGAAGGTTAGGTGTGCAGTGGAGAATGAGGTTGATCGCGCGTATCAGATTGTCAGGAGGAGAAAGCCGCAAGATTATGTTGGGAGTCCGAATAGGAGTGGGAATACGAATGGGTATGGCACTGCAAACAATTTACTTGAGCCGGGGAGTCCAGCGGTAAGGTCAGGCTTGAAGGGCGCAGGGGAGAAGCGGAAGAGAAGAGCGTCTGGGACTGGAGGTAGTGGGAAGTTGTACATAGATGGATAGAGAAATATGTGATCTGTGCCATGACATCCGATTATATCAATCGCATATCTGGAGTTGCAATTCACGCATGCTCTCAATTAAATCTGGTGCAACTGATGGATGAGTTTCAACGCCAATGGTGAGGAGAGGCCTGATGCCCAGGTGGGGTCGTGACGTTTCAAGTTTCGTGACTCGCAGTTTCATCCGGTTTCCTGATACTGTAAACAGTTCGTCCAACATCTGTCATCATCCTAACTCTACAGCACTAGGACACGAAACTTCAGGAGACCCTTACGACACTAATCCCGAGCTACTTTATCAGGCCTGTCCACTTTCAGGCTTCTGTCCTGTCATCATCCTGATCCTGACATCCCATCACCTACTCTACAACCTCAACAATATCATGAGCGACTTCTTCGATGTGCGTCTGGTCACACGCTTTATTAGCTAATAGACTGCCGAACTGACCTCTACAGTCAAGCGAGCTGTACGTCTACAGCAGTGTGCTTTGGCTTTTCACGCAAGGCGTCTCCGCGATGATCTATCCCGACCTCGTCCTGCACTGGCTAGATGCAGACAGTGCCAACACACCTCACACTCCCGACAGTACGCTCTACCCCGCCTCATCCTCCCCATCCGAATGCCCCTCCTCAATCAAACGCCCCACTAACCTTCCCCTTCTCCTCCTTAGCCATCACTCAAAACCTTCTCCGCGCCGGTGCCCTGATCCCATTAATCCTCGCCGCCTTAACACTCGGTCTCAATTTCGGAAACGCCATGCAGAAACCCTCAAAATCCGCCTCGACCACGCCCAATTTGTCCGCCTTCCTGTCGCAGTTCACGCCAATACTGCTGATCCTGTATTTTGCTGGCGCGGGGATGTTCACGTACGCAAAGTATACGTGGAGTGCTAAGTGGATCTTGTTGCTGAGTACGGTGCTGAATGGCGGGTTTGCGATTGTGGGGGGGTTGGGATTGTTGTTCGCGGGGGAGAGTAAGAGCGGGCAGGGGAGTGGGTGGTTGTTGTAAGTTTGCTTTTGAGAACAGAAGGCGGTGGTGTCGGGGTGATCATGCTAACGTCATGATTATAGTCGCACGGCCGAGGAAAGACAGCGGAGGAAGGAGAGGAGGAGGGAGAAGAGGAAGGAGTTTGTCAAGAATTTGTGATGTTTGTAGAGGCAGATGGCCTATGATGGGAAGGCGTATAGGACAATCTCGTAAAGCGGCTACAACAAAGAGAAAGCAAGCGAGCAAGAAGTAAAGCAACAAAGCAACATCCTAGACTTAACGGCGAAGTGCATTATACGTCTTTGATTCGAAACATTGCCTGTAACAGATGCCAGCTGACTCCCCAAGATCCTCAGCCTGCTACCCGCAATTATTACATCAACCTGTGTTACACCTCCCATCACTCTACTCATGCCCCCTACGACTGTTTCGCAGATGCACCGCCCTCCTTCTCCATGCCCTCACAACCCGCTAACCTTCCCGCAATCTCCTCCGTCTTTCCATATCCATGACTCTGCGGATCCTGCTCGCGCTTCTCGCCCGCCGCTTTCATCTCGTCAATACCTGCTTGCTTTTGTTCGGCGCCGGAGGAGGACCAGGCGGTCGAGCCGGTGAGGTTGCCGATTTGTTCCTGCGTGGGAGGGGACGTTAGTGGGATGTTGAGAGAAGCGAGGAGTAGAGGGAGGGAAAGAGAGGGAGGGGGCCGGGGAAAGAAGAAGAATTGGTCAAAGGAGGCAAGTGGAAAGACATACGAAGGCAGCTCCCTTGGCAAAAGAGGCGTGTCCGCTGATAAGGCCGGGCTCTTGCTGATTTGAGGACATGGTTGTTGTTGTTGGTGCGTATGTGATGAGCTAGTCGTGAAGCGTTTGTGCTTGACTTGTAAGACTATTTGGTTTGGTATAGATGTAGGTACGAAATATGTGAAGATGAATCGAGATAATTTGGCAGGCGAATTGAATTGCCATCGCCTTTCACGATGCCGACGTCATCATTCTTGATGAGCTTAATGAGCTCTCGGGATATCTTGCCCCGATCACTATCAACACAGACCACAACAGTCGTCACACAACCACCGTGATATCGCGCGAGGAGGCGACCACATCTCGACAGACTTCTCAAAGCCTATTTAACGCCCCCGCTATGTCTCCCAGCTCGTCTATCCTCCTCCTCGGCACAATCGACCAGTGAGCAATGCCACCCGCCTACCCCTCAGCAACCTCACCCACTCCATCCAAGCGTATACTCACCCTCCCAGCCCCCGCGACGTCTGGTCCGCCCTCTCCTCCGCCTACACCGTCATAACACCGACCGCCACCGACCACACCTCATTCCTCACCGAATGCCGCTCCGGCGCCTTCTCCACCTGCACTGCCGCCTATCGCACCTTCGGAAGCCTTTCCCTTACCGGCCCCCTCGATGCCACTTCAATTGCCGCTCTGCCACAATCACTCCGCCTGATTGCCCATCACGGCGCCGGCTATGACCATTTCACCTCTCACGGCGCGCTGCCTTTACTCAGCGCACGCGGCATCCTCCTCACGAACGTCCCCGACACGACCGCGGACGCTACGGCAGACACAGCACTCTTTCTCATGTTAGGTGCCCTGCGTAACTTCAACGTCGCAATGAGCAATCTCCGCCAAGACCCAGCAAAGTGACGGGGTGTGCCCCCACCTGCACTGGGGCATGAACCGCGCGGAAAGGTCGTTGGGATGCTGAGACTCGGGGGAATAGGCTGGGCGATGGCGCGGCGGTGCAAAGCCCTGGGTATGGAGGTGGTGTATCACAATCGGCGGCGAGGGAATCCTACGTTGGAGGCCTAGGCGGGCGGGGGCCGGTATGTGGGTTTCGAGGAATTGTCGGGAATGAGCGATGTCGTGAGTGTGCATGTGCCGCTGAACGCTGCAACGCGACATTTGCTTGGGAGAAGGGAGCTGGGCTTGTGTAAGCGGGGAGTTGTGGTTGTGAATACAATAAGGGGGTGTGTGATTGATGGGGCAGCGCTTGTGGAGGCATTGGAGAGCGGGCAGGTCGGGAATGTGGGGCTGGATGTGTTTGAGGAGGAGCCTTTGGTGCATAGGGGACTGTTGGGGAATGAGAGGGCGGTGCTGTTGCCGCATTGTGGGACGTGGACGGTGGAGATGTTGATGGAGATGGAGGTTGAGACGATGAGGAATGTGAAGTGTGCGATGGAGTGGTATGAGGAGGGGAAGAAGGAGAGGGGGAGGGAGTTGAGTGTCGTTGTTGAGCAAAGGGAGCTCTTGGAGAAGTTGTTGGCTGATTAAACCATGACCATTCTTGCCTCCAGTACTATGGTCATTACAGAGAGCTCTTCCTGTTCAAACAAATCGATGCTGCCTAGAACCTGTCAACATAGGCAATGATAGACTCGTGGTGTTGTGAATACCAGCTCGGCTTCCAGAACTTCGGCAGTGTATACATCTTACCATTCCCATTGCCTTCACGGGTGTTGCCCCAGAACTCTGCAACACAATTGCTAACCAGCTGTTTCCAGGGAATGACGTCGCCCAGCTCTCTGGCCAACATGTCGCATCGAAGCAGCAGCACCCAGCAATACGTCAAGTACTTTTTGAGCTCCTCGTGATCCTGCGGGTGTAATGGGTCGTGTGGGATTTGCAGGCCGCGGCGTCTCGGTTGATAGTCAGTCAGCCTCAGAATATTCGTGGCTAGCTCAGTGGGTAGACCTTTCTTCTCAACATCGACACGACGTCCGGAACGTCAGTGGCCGTAGGCGACTCGCCTCTCCTTGCACGCGCAAGAACGTCCCGACCCTCAGCATACGTCCCGGCCAGGCAGCGTGGTACCATCATCGATACTCGTTCGTGTTCGCAATGCCGACGAAGTCCTCATGCGGCACATACGGTATGCGAGAATTTTCCGTTGGATTGTGTCGATTGTCCATACTGGTTACGATCAAGATTTTTGGTGGCTTGCTATGTGCCGATAGTCTTTCTCGACACTCCGGCCAGATGCTGCAACCCGGGTCGAAGGATAACAGTAGAGCATGTGTAAGCAGATGTAACTTTTCAGTGCGGTCATGGCTATACCACTACACCTCGACCACAGCAGGTACAATTGCCGTCGTAGTAGCCATCGGTACAGTCCTCTGCACTCCACCATCGCAAGTCGTCGTTGGCGGGATGTGCACATATATGAGATACCGTGTCCATCTCACTAGCCATAAGCAGTGTCTTCACAATCTCGACGGCATCATATCCTCCCACGAGGTATAGCCGCAGTGACTCCACGCATACGGCATCAAGAAAGCCCTCATCCTCTACATGTCGTCCGGTAAGAGTCCAGTGATCCTGGCTCGGCTCGTTTCCGCTTCGTTAGAAACATACTTCCTACCATTGTGGTTGATATGTGGCGCGATTCTCGCCGCGACCTTTTCGGGGATTACCACGTCAATCGATTTAGCTATCGCATCGCATTCGTCGTGCTCATCCAGAATTCGGACAAATGCATTGATGAGGTGGGTGCTGTCCTTGCCCTGCTGAGGTGGATTACTTTAGAGATGCTGAATCTGGGGCTTGAGAGATATGAAAGGCTTGACGAGTGATCTTCGGTGACTATTGAGAGAGAGAGGGAGACCTACAAAAGTCTGACGGTACCTATAAGGTAACTGTCAAGCCGCAAAGCTGCGAGTGAGTCACGACGTTCAAGTACCGTACAGCACGAGCGCAGCCATCATGCAGCCTGGCACTTACCGGGCCGCTTCACTTCACAGACACGATAGCACAGAGAGTTGAAGAAGAACGACACCGTGGAATGGAAGCACGAAAAGACATGTATCGACGGTGGCATTGATGTCGAGTTCGACCTCGACCTCGGAGAGTAAAGTGGTTTGACGCGTCGACTCGCTTACTCAGCACAGAGTGACACCGCAGGGTGGTGGCGATGGAAGGATGATATGAGGCTATAACATTCGAGCTGAATCCGATGCAAGCAGAAGTCACAGTGAATAAATGGCAGAGAAAGAACTAGAGCGGTTCTACCAGAGTATGCATGCAGTGGTCTTCTGCCACTACCGGAGTGGCGTGTATGTATATACGCTCTACTGCCGCATGATATTTTACTATGCTGGACACGCCTCTACTACATAAGCATTCCGAGCTATGCGAGGCCGTACAATGTCTGCGCTACGTGGCCTTGAGTCGCTTAATATTCGTAACAAGCTGCAACTCCGCCCACTCTTCTCATGACATCCTGCCCGCTTCCCGATTTCCTCCAATCATTCATCAATAGTCTTGATAACCTCCCATCCACCATCTCTGACCCTCTCCTTCCACAACGTAACCCTGTTATCCGCCCCACTCACCGCCAAAACATTCCCGCTCAAGCTCCAGCTGACCCTCCAAACCAAACACTCAAACGTCAACGTCTTGCACGTCCAGCTGCCCGCCGATGCCCCCGCATCAGAACTCGTCCAGATTCGCACGCTCCGGTCTTGCGACGCGGATGCAATGTAGGACTTGCCACCGAGTAGCGATGGCGACCATGCCACGTCACGTACCCAGCCAGTGTGTCCGGATAGCTCGGCAATACTGTCGTAGCTGGACGACGTAGGATTGAATTCCCAGATACGGACAGCACAGTCCGACCCACCCGTCGCAAATCGCCGTACCAGTCCAGCGCCTGCCTGCCCTGGCGCGGCTGCGCGCTCCATTGCGCCAGGTGCGACTGCGGGTGCCCAGCTGACTGCGTTGACGCCAGTGCCGTGCGCGGGAAACACGAGATGTGTTGGGCCGTCGTCGGCGAAGTTGAGAACGGAGACGAGGCCATCGGACGAGGCGCAGGCAAGGTGGCAGCCGGTTTCGTATGGAGACCACGAGAGCAGGTTCACAGAGGCAGTGTGGAGGGAGAAGGAGTGGTGGAGTGTCCAGGAGGAGGT
>Ga0058702_10000172_pt1 | contig 36685 bp, 48 predicted proteins | sample AgamicOrSfe_FD_83781 | JGI IMG/M metagenome (GOLD analysis project Ga0058702, IMG submission 83781) | Agave microbial communities from Guanajuato, Mexico - Or.Sf.e | ecosystem: Host-associated > Plants > Phyllosphere > Phylloplane/Leaf | place: Guanajuato, Mexico | collected 2012-05-30 | reverse complement strand
GTATGAGCATGAGGCGACTGTGGTGTACCTAGAGTGGTATCGTTTCGCCTTGTTCCTGAAGCCTGCAGAGCCGGATGATGGTATTGATGAGGAGGAGCTGTGGAACGTCTTCTGGGCTGAGAATGTGAGAGTCACGGAATGCATGCTGAGAAAGTATGGAGGCGGTGAGTTGGAAAAGACATTCTTCATAGGAGCATGCAATGCTTCGGACCGCAATTGTTAGCAAGTAATACCCGTAGTCCCGTGTGTACACAGCTTCCAGGAGGCTAGCAGGACTGATACTGCCAGACTAGCAATACGATGCACAGTCGAATGCCCACACTCGAAGGAGGGGTAGAAATTGTGTCAATGACATCAATCTATGTGATCTATTTGTGGACCGAAATGAGGACATGAAATTGAGCCACATTTCCGAAGAACGCCTTGCCCGTCTGAGCACCAACATGCCCGCCATCATAGTCATTCAAGTCATGAAGTCATCCCAGTCGTAATCTCCCAACGTCAAAGATCCAAAAACAAGATCATCCCGAGCCAGGTCGCACGTCGATATACGAAACGAGAACCTCAAAATCCATCCTCGCAAGCGGATAACGATCCAGAATCTCGCGGGCCCTTACCAATGTGCTCTCAGGCCATCTGTTCTTGTTGATGACACGCTGCACGACAGGTAAGCTCAAGAAGTGACCGAAGATGTGCTTAGGATCCTTCCGAAGCCTAGCTTACATGTTGTAGGCGTGCTGCCGCTCGACTTGCTGGTGTTTGAGCCTCGGACTTATGACACGCTCTGGCTGAGCTCCTGCCAAATCCAGTAGGCCATCCTGCATCTGGTCGTCGACCGCTTAGTCTAGGCCTGATTGACCATGCTCCGCTGACACATGGTTGTATCGTGAGTTCCAGATTGACATCCGTGCTAGGCCATCGTTATCTGGTACGGCATTCCTGAAGTCACTGATCGACCTTTCCTCTGCTGATAATTTGTTAGTATACATGGAGGCAAAGGTAGTGTAGAATCGACGGATACTTACTGTTCAAATCGCCCACTCGTGTCGTTCCAGCTTTGACTTCAAGCCAAGTCTCGATGCGTTGCTCACAAAAGCGGAACTTCGCACACGTAAGCAAATCCCAGGCAAGGCCATATCTGGTCATGATAGTTGTATAACCAGTAGCTGCTGGGTCTTCAATCTTCATCTTTGCGATGGTAGAGGTCGTAAAACACTTTCGGCGGATCGGACATGGTATGGTGTACTATTGGATATCGTCCAAAGCAAGTTGAAAAGGACGAGGTAGAGGACAGCGTGTTTGAGATTGCACGAGCGAGAAGAAAGAGTCAAAGCGAGGTTAGGCGCATAATGATCACGCTTCGAAAGCTAGTAGCGTCGGGCACAAGACCCGTCGCTTCACCGGTATGAGCAGAATGTTCTGGTTTCACGCAGGATACCGCCAGCTGAAACACAATACAGACAAATGTCTTGACTGATTTGCTGCTGTCCCACTTTCCTGCTTTCCAGCCAAAACGTGCCTGAAGAAGTAGTGGACGGGCAGGATGCAAATGTGAGCCATCGGCATCTCTGGCATGGGGCTCGGAATGCGGTGGCGTCGATGCGTCCGTGTGTCTGTGCGGCGTGAGGGGTAAGTGACACAAAGTACTATTAGTCTCGAAATCTATTGGGTGCCCTTGGAAAAGGGGTGCGTCTCACCCGCTTCCGCACTACATTAGTCCAATACCTACCTGGCAACAAGCATGCATTGGCGTCATCGATACTGCTATACTTGGTTCTTCAAATTCTTTGGCTGCAGTAGCATGTAGACTCTTTGGAGACATCGTCTCACGAGCTAGGTACATAGGGAACCTCTTTCGCCGCTAGTCTAGCGTGCTGAAACCTTCGTCATGCTGTGATAGTCCTGCTTTCCGGAAGACTTGTTGCCGTGTTAGTCCAGTCGTCAAGCTTAAGCCTCGCTATCGTGGTCTTGATAACTACATTACTGACTGATCTTGCCCTCTGACAGCACGTTATGAGTGACCAAACATCTTCTGACGCTCGAAATCTCCGTGACAAAGAAAGCGTCAGGATTGCTCTCGAGGCAGTGCTACATGTGATCGACGAGCCTCTCCGTCGAAAATGCCCACTTTCGAGAGAGTCTCTGATCGTAGCATTGAATGAACGAGCAGAACGAGGTGACCTGATCATGCGCAGTAGAGGAAGAGTGAAACAGTACTCTGCTGACAATCTCAAACACATTGCGAGGAATTAACTTTTGCACCAAATTGACCAGAGTGATCTAAGATTTAATTATTCGCTTGATGGATTGCTGCAGAATGGCAGTAAATGTATCAAGAAGGAATACTTGGACAAACACGGCATTCCCAAGCATAACTCTGGTGCACAACCACCTGACTGTAATGACAACGAGAGACTGTCTGAAAGGCCGATACCCCAGAAGGCAATAGATCAGAAGTCCTGCATGTAAGTAAAATCTTTTCGCAATCTTTTCGAGCCTAGATTAAAGCATTGTAGTGGGTTTCATCCCGGGGTTGAATGCGAGAAAGACAATCCTGTGGCACATAGAGGAAATGGTAACAACAAATACCATTACTGTCAGCCATGTATACAGTTGATCGAAAAGATTGAGAAAGGCGGCATTGCGGCTTTGAAGCAGAGTAAGGAAATTGGCTGCGTGTTAGTATTTTTGAATACCTTCCGAAAGACTTTGTTGACGCGTGAACAGCAACCCAGCGATGAATATACACTGCAAAGGTCGTAACAGCTCAGAGTATAAAATATTCTACAGCCATGGTGGTCTTCTCTGCTTGAATTGCTACAATGAAAGGGTCAATCGCAAACGTCGATTGAGAAGACAGCGAAAGCGAATCACTACACATGCGCCGAAAGTTCGGCATACGAACCCTGCATCCAAATCTGCGACTCGCACGCTTCGGCCAAGGACATCGGTTGCACCAGAGAACTCTCGTCGTTCCCCTACTATCTCTTCGGCATCGAGGAACACTGTAAGTAACTAAGATCAGGATTTCCTGGATACGACGATCGCTGCCAGATTTCCGGACATCTCAGACTGGAAGAACGTTTTGATTCGCGAGCAGCAACGACAAGCGAACTTATCTCGTTTGAGATTTCGGCGACAGACTCTGTTGGGGCTTGCTGATCAAGATGATAGGCCTGGTCGCGAGTGTGGCTACTCATTCGAGCGGGCGCTCCAACAAATACCTCTGAAGAAGAGTTGGGAGTCTGTTAGGGACATGCTCGAGACAGCTAAGGAGGACTTTCTTGCTTATGCCAACGTCGATGTAAACGCCGCTGCAAGATTGATGCTTCATGCAGGCATTAGAGAACAGACTCAGCCCTCCACAGATCAGCAACCTATTGGCCTTGCAATACTGTACAAGACAGCATTTGGCGAAGTCACAGAACAGCAACGTCGCATCCAGCATGACAAGCTGAATAAGACATCTGATGTGCTTTCGACCTTGCTTGGTGCCGTTGTGCAATTGTTAGCGCGATGTGACGATGTGAGCATCAATATACTCGACGATTCTGAGAATGAAGTCGTCAAATTCAGGATCCTGGCACAGACTCTGAAGACCACTGGTATGCTTGAGACATTCATCTTGTGTGTGATTCCCTGCTCACTTCGCAACAGCTGACGTGCCGGTAGCACTGCACCATGCGAACAAAAAATGGGTCTCGAGCAAAGCATTCGCGGGCGGTCGGCTTGTTGATGTGACGCGAGCCATGTGTGCCTACTAGATCAATATCCTCCGTCCACAGCTTGCGCTCATTCACTCTCAGGGCGCTGACGTCCACCATGAGACCGAAGCAGCAAAGGAGCCCTTCCCAATCTGCCTGGACATGTTCGAGGAAGTGCTGAAGAAGGCCATTTACCACACATTTTCCATTGCTGCTCAACTTCGTCTCGTCGGCCATCACGTTTTATCCTACCCTCCAGGTACGGAATTTGAAGGGCAGACAAAGGAGAGCATACATGAGGAACATGGTGGCAGGTTTCTATGGACGATGTTTCCTGGAATTCGGAAGACTGTTGACGGCCGACCGGAGATCATCTGGAAGGCGACGGTCATTTGTGAGGTTCCAGCGCCTCACAGGGAAGGCCTACAGGATATCGTGATACAGCTGAAGACTAAGGGCGGAGCAGAGGTAATGACGGCGCATCATCAGTTATTGTAATTTACATTATGCTTGACCTGCTTCATCCTCGTTCTCCGTTACTAATATCTCATGCCTTTCCTGCCACGCCAGATCGTGACATCCAACCCGAAAGAACTATCGTGGCGCCACAGAGGCAGAAGTGAAATCGTACATGAACCAAAACCCAGAGATGAAAGTCACCAGAAGGAAAACCAATAACATGAGTGCGCAACCCCAGCCAGTCACACTTTGCTCACTTCACACGCCCTGATAGACAGTATGGAGCTCATCGACATGTGTGGAAAAGAGCGCCATGTCCGTCCTCGCTGCCGGGTACACCTCAAAGATCTCCCTGGCATTGATAAAAGAAGTCTGCGGCAAGTTTGGCTGTGCCAGGAGTGTACGCGCGACCTCGCAGTCGCAGAAGGGTCCTAGGATCTTCTCCGCCATCGTTGACAATGCTTGCTCTGGCTGCTGGGCGAACGGAGCAGATCCACCAGCTTCGCGGGAGACATGGTCGAAGCTCTCGTCGTAGATTTGGTTCCAGCTGTCGTCATCTTCTTCATCTTGGGACTTGATTGTGACATAATCGTCGATGGGAATCTCCTTGACTGCAGATAGGTCAGCATGGTTGGTGACAGCGGGGCAACTGTGCCGGTAGATCCATCAATCACTCACCTTCTCCAGCTTCTGCCAGCGTTGCTCCATTGCGGACCACAAGGCGGAGCTCAATGGTGTGGCCCTTGAAGCGCAGCTCGATACACGTCCGCATGATCCATACCCGTTTCCCTGTCGCATCGGTGGCGGTCACAAAGCCTGCCTCTTTCGGATTCTCGATGGCCTTGGTGACGGTCTCGAAGCGTTCAAAGCACGGTCGCACGTTGTATGTGCCTTTGTCATATAGTGGCTCATGATCGCAAGGGTCAGACTTGGTGGTCATCCAAACGTCCTGCTCCAGCACGATGGGGTCGTGGTCATTGACCCAGTGAGGGTATCTGTCAGACCAGATGACCTTCACAGTCCTCTTCGTGCCATCCTACTATGGTCAGCTGACTCAGCGATAAGACGAGGAGCATTATACGAACCAGGATGTAGCTCACTCGGTCCTCGACAAGGGCTTCTCCGCTGAACGTGTAGTCCTTCTTCACTACCGCATGATCATGCACGATGGTTGACTTCCCCTTTCCCTTGCTCTTCCGCTTGCTTCTGCCACGCTTAAAGCGTACTGTGTAAGCATCAGGGTGCAGCTTGGGATCGAAGTACTCGTCTCTGACGACCCCAAGACTCCAGCCAGTACCGACGTCCAGAAGTGTCGAGCACGTGTGGCGAAAGAGAGCTCCTTTTGCTACTGGACTTTGATATGCTGTCGTGGGTGTCAACAACGGCACCTGCAGAAAGGTCTTTTCCAGCTTGGCCGAGACATAGCTCGAGGAACCAAATCCGCCGGTGAGGACGATGTTCTGCGAGTCGCGTTAGTCAAGCTCGTCGCAGTCATGGAGGAGGCATCCATCTGACCTTCAGTCTTCGTGGATTGTTGAGGTCGTCTGTGTCGCCAACTGTTTTGCGGACTTGTGCTATGATGTCGTCAAGGACGGGATCGAAGAAGCTTTTCATGTTTGCACTATTATGATGTCGTCAGCCATCACCAAGGTGTAGGTCAGCATTCGTGAAATCTTACCACGTCAATCTGGCCGTGACCAAGTCATACTCTGCGGTGCGACCATTGATGGAAACAACGAATGGCACTCCCTCATCGCCATCAAAGTCTCTCTTCGACGACCTCTCGAACTTGATTGCCATTCGAGTCAGATATTCCGGCACCGTGAAACCAGCACGCGAAGCGTCGGCAGTAAGAGCAGTCTTGGTGCTACGCTTCTGTAAGAAGTTGATGAACGCTTCGTCAACGCGCGAGCCACCTGAGAGTTGGCCTGTTGTTGGACGGACAAGTCGGAGCTTGTAATCCGCGTTCTTCGTACTTCCAGGCTCGATGCAAATCTCGAACAAGACCATATCCGCAGTACCACCTCCGCAGTCACATACGACGATCAGATCTCCATTCTGGTAGCGTCAGTCAGTTTCTGCCAAGAAGAAGTGCAAAGGACACTACCTTGAATGGAAGTTCCACCGCGTCCGGTTGGTCTAGAATCTCCTCTTGCACAATGCACAAGGCTGAAGCGAGAGTTTCTGGATAAAGCACGCTGGTTCGAGCTCCAGCATGCTTTGCCGCGCGTGTGAGCAAGCGATTGGCAGCAGGTGGCTACTGAGAGGGTGTAGTCAAGCACACGTCAAAGGTTGAGAAGTCTACGTTGACGTAGACAGTCTTTCGCAAATGATTGATAGCCTGAGTAAGTAGAGCGACAAAGTAGTCAAAGATGATATCGTCCAGGGACTTCTCCCACTTCTGCGCAAATCTCGCGAACGCCACACACTCGGGGCAATTGTCTCTCGAATGCAACATGAGTAACTTGAAGTGTCTCAAAACATCAACGGCCTCCACTTTGCCACTGTCCACGAGCTTGAGCAGAGCTTCACCATGGAGGAATTGGCCGTCAGAATCGTAGGAGACCACAGCAGCGCTCTCATATCTGTTGGTCCTTGCTTTGGACAGTGGCACAAGCTCAACCTTGCCGGCGATGCTGAAACTCACAGCGGACTTTGTAGTTCCAAAGTCGAAGCCGAGAAGTGGTATTGCTGACATCTTTCTGTCCATGGTACTTGAGACGATGGCCATGCTGAGCGTAACGAAGACGTTGATTGGGAGTAAGGCAGGAGAAGGACATGAATCTGAAAGAGGATGGGAAGGGCGCGGGAGTGGACGTGATGATGCAGTGAGGAGTCGATGTGTTTGTCAAGCATAACTGGCGGTGAAAGACTAGCTCATGAGCTGATCGCGCGAGACAAACGCGAAGGACGCAAAGTTGGGTAGCGAGGCGGATGACTGATGCAGGGTCCAGCGGGAGGCGTTAAGGCTGAAACGTGTTACAAACGGACATCCCAACAAGACGCGCCAACACGTCGCAAACCACATCCCACACCTCAGACTCTGCACTTTGCGCCACGTCTCTGAGACATCTCACCAGGCTATCTGAGTGTCTGCACTATTTTTGTCTTTGATCGCGTAGTAGTTGTCCTGTCGACTCATGTGAGTTTGACCTGCTACCTGACAAGTCAACAACTTCCGCTGACGGGGTCTAAGTTCAATCACAGCTTCACAAATTATCCTCGAGCTAGTATTGCTCGAAGTGCTCACTCTGCGGACAACTGATCGTAAATGATGTCGAAGCAAACACAGCCCGATACTCTCACGCTAAGCCGTGAAGACTATCATCACGCGGCTGTTCGCGCAATCCTGCATCTGATCGACGAAGCTCTCCGTGAAGACAGGCAAATGACCAAACTGGAACTGAACACAGCACTTGACGCGTTAGCGGAGCAGGGCGAGTTGAAGAAGCTGGAAAAGGGACAACTCGTGGCATACCCTGGTAAAAGACTGAAAGGGCTCGCCGAACGACTCGTCATTCAAGTCGAGCCGACGAAATGTAGAAGCTCGCTTGAAGGACTTCTGCGACTTGGCAGCTCGTACATCAAGAAGAGCTACCTTCTCAAGATGGGCTGGGTCAGCGACGATCACGACGAGCTGTCCGCGGACTATCTTCAAGAAGAAAGCTCGATCTTCGCGAATGACAGGACAAGCATTGGGAAGACTCGCAGCGATGTTTGCACGTGAGTACAGCGCATGACTGCGTCGCAGCAACAGCTAACCATCACAGGGGTCTCAAATTCAGCCCTAATTGCCAGAAAGATAAGCCGTCCAATCTGACTCGACGAGGTACTCGGCATCTGTACTATTGTGATCCATGTCTGCAGCTCCTTGAGCAGGTCAAGACCGGTGGATTGCATGCGCAGCAGTCTGTCGGTTGCAAGTCAGTGAGTCCTGGATCTTGTGCGATGACACTTTCTGATGCTACACAGCAATCCCGGAGCAATCGCAGACTGTGAAGGTCATGATAGCATTCAGTACGAGCTCTACATGGGTTGGCATCTCTGCTGTGCGTGCTCGCGTCATCGTCAGAGGATGGCGGAAACAGCAAGGAAGCGCCCTACTGAGCCACCAGCCAATGTCACTCCCCGACAAGTCAGAGCCAGGACGTCAGAGGCGCTCGAACCAGCAGCCAGTGTCACCTCCGCTCCAGCCAAAGCCAAGCAGCCACTGGAGCTTGCGCCAACGGCCGATGTCACCTCCCATCGAGTTAAAGCAAAGGAGGCAGAGGCTCTCGAGCCACGCGCTGATGTCACTCTCCGTCAAGTCAGAACACAGATGCTCGAGCCGGTCGCTTCTTCCCGCAGGCCTAGGGAGCGAACCTCAATAGTGCCTGACTCGGCCACCTCGTCCTTCAACGTCGCTTCGCCTGCGCCCAAGGTTTCAGTGCGCCAGGATGTCGCCCTACTGAGAGTGCTTCAAGCTAACAACATATCTGACGTCTCGATGCTTGAAAGATTTGCTGCCATGGTACGACTGCTCCAAGCTAATGGTATCTCGGACGATTCAATGCTGGAAGAGCTTCTTCACAAGGCGTGCCAGCCTGAGCTTTCGCATGTCTGTTCGCCGACGGTCGTCAACAATACGGACAGAATCCGAGGAAGTCTGAATCATAATGCTGGAAACCTCGTTGAGAAAGAGCTCGAGCCGAAACTTCTCAACAAGCAGTGGGATGCCATCAGTGAGATGCTGAGACATGCAGTGTTCGAGTTCGTCGGTGCAGCCAACGTGAATGGAAATCGTCAGGCAGAGCTGTCGGACGCTTATGATCAAGGCGACCTCTCCAGACTCTATCAATCCCTGTTCGGCACAGACCCGGAGGAGAGATACCAATACCAGCATCACAAGCTGTGCAAGATCTTTCATGTCCTTTGGGCGATGCTCGGCATGATCGTGCACTCTGTGGTATACTCGGAGGAGGTCAAAATTCAGATGCTTGACTTCGACTCGTCGATGGCGTGGATCCCAGGTTGGAAATCCTTGCCAAGAGTATTGAGCAAGAAGGTATGCAAGTGCACACTCCCAATAAGCTTCCTCGGCTCACCATCAACTACAGGACGTGCTTCCATCGCAATCTTCCAACGTGCCAACTCTGCCTGGGTCTCGAACGCTGCGTTTGCGCAAGGAGACATCGTGCGAGTGGCACATGACAACTGCGTGCACTGGGTGAAGACTCTCCGCCCCCATTTACAAGTCGTGCACGGTCAGGGGAGCGAGCACCGCCTTGCGTATCCAGCCCGCGAGCGAGCCTTCCAGACCGAGCTAGAGAAGGCGATCTTCCACGTACTACTGATGGGCGCTCATCTGCGAAATGCTGGAGGATACGAGTTCTCCTGGTACGTTCCCGAGACCAAGTTCGATCATCATACCATGGTCCCTGAGCATGAGGACAACGGCGACAAGGTCTTCATGACGGTGTTCCCAGGCATTGTGAGGAAGAATGTCAATGGGACTTGGAAAGTCGTTTGCAAGACTCGGGTTGTCTGCACATGTCCAGACCGCGTCTCGACAGTCAAGCACAGACAGGGACCTGATACCGAAGATGTTCTTCAGGAGGATGACTGCATCGAAGTTGCAAGCAAGCGTTGAGGTGAGCAATGGCGAGATGGGGATGCTCTCTGGCTCCTACGATGGTGTTGTGCTCAAGAATGTATGGATTTCTGGGTCCCAGGGCCATGGACGGAATGGATTCGCGATGTCCGGGGGCATCATGGTCATGTCTGTTCATGGAGGAAAGGACGAGCTAGTGGCGCAGTGTAGGAAAGGCCTAGACTGCTGTCGCATCTTGATGAGATTGTCGTCGGCGATTGTGGTTTCAGCTGGCCGGTCCGAGGAGAAGCCTGGACCACGGATATACATACTGATAAGGGCACACCGTTTCGTGGAGCAAGAATGGCAAGAAAGCTTCGCTGGAACCTTTTTCCGCTCTCCGGAAGAGTTTCATAGTCCTTTATGCCTTGATTCAACTTGTTCATGGCATTCGCTCTGCTGTATTCTGTGATATGCCACACGCCTAGTGTGCACAGTCAGCAACTCGGATATACTGAACTTCAATGGCCTGTTGGCTCCCGACTATCGGCGATGGCGCACCTTGGGATGCAGTCTGCCATCACGAGCCGAGGTTCCGGCGAGGGTCTCCCAATCCCCGGCCCGCTCGCCAAGGCCATCTAAAGCTTCATCACCTAAGAGTAACCTTGCTACAGCACTAGTGGCGCCGGACTGATCACAAGACACGCTTGACCAACCAATGACAAAGCTTAACACCCCCTAACACGGACCGACAAGGGCTGTCGGAACGAAAGGTTTTTCCAGCCATTGGCTCGACCAATCATGCAACCTCATCTTCTCCACGACGTCCCTGGCTACTGTATCCACCACCATGCAAAGATCGCTTGCTGCATGTGCCTCTGGTGCGGGGGTAGTTGTCTCGTGAGACTGCTCGGTGGAGTTCCTGGGGAGATGCTGGATTTTGGGCTGGCGTGCCCCGATGTTTCCTTTATACTTGGGGAAACCGTGACAGCATTGTACGAAGTAGCTTAAATATACAGTGATGCCCATGCTTCGACGTGCAACATCTTCAATCTCAACCACTTTCTCGCCTCCAATCTCAAGGCATCAGAGCTTACTCATACCTCTGTATACCAACCATGTCCAGCCTCCGACGCAGATCCCACGTCGACTACAACGAGCCAACTGCTAGTGATGTCCAAGCACAAGCAGACAGGCGTCCCTCAGCTGCCGAGGCTGCAGCAGAGGGCAAGAAGCTGAAGACGGCTAACAACAAGGGTCTTACGGGTGCTTCTGCTCTTACTGCGAGGCAGTCATTGATACCTTGCGCTCTTGTGACGATCTTGTTCTGGCTTTGGGGTTTCGCGTAGGTTGATGTACTATGTTCTGAGGGAAATACTGACAGGATGTGTAGCTACGGCCTGCTCGATACGCTCAATGCAAAATTCCAGATCGACTTGAACGTGACTGCTGCGAGAGCTGGCGGTCTTCAAGCAGCCTACTTTGGTGCTTACTTTATCGGTCCCCTGACGTGGGGCGGTTGGGTTGTCCGCAAGTTTGGGTTCCGATGGACTTTCATCACTGGTCTGGTCGTTTACGGCATTGGTGCTCTCATGTTCTGGCCCAGCGCCAAGTTTTCCTCGTTCGGTGGCTTCTGTGCCTCTCTGTTCATCGTCGGAGGTGGTCTGTCGGTATGTCGACGTACTCCAAGCTGCGCTAACGAATATATCACTGACCACGACACCCTAGACCCTCGAGGTCTCTGCAGACCCTTACCTCTCAATCTGCGGTCCTCCTCGTCTTTCCGAGTTCCGATTGGAGACTGCTCAAGGCTTTCAAGCCATCGGCAGTGTAGTAGCCCCAATAGTCGCCGCCCACGCCTTCTTCAACGTCGATGCCACCGACCCACGTTCCCTCGTACGCAACCCCTTCACCGAGAAAGAAGCTCACCCCACGCTAACCTTCCCACCAGACCAACGTCCAATGGACCTACCTCGCCATCGCCGCCTTCGTCTTCCTCCTCGCAATCGTCTTCTTCTTCGCCCCGATCCCCGAAGTCACCGACGCAGACATGGAGCTCCAAGCCGAGCAATCCTCCAACCTCACCGGCTACACCGAGCAGTCCATCTGGAAGAACAAAAAACTCATGTTTGCCGTCGCCGCGCAATTCTGCTACGTCGGTGCCCAAGTGGCTGTCGCGTCGCAATTCATTTCATACGCGCAGCACGTGGCGCATCTTTCTGCGGCGGATGCTAGTAATCGCTACGCTGTCGGTCAGGGTGTCTTTGCGGCGGGACGGTTCGCGAGCGCGGGCTTGTTGCTGTATGTCAAGCCGAGATACATCATGTTCGTGTCCGCGCTCGGCTGCATCGTCTTCATCATCCTGGCTATGGCCGTCAAAGGCGAAGCTGGACTGGCCATGCTGACAATCGTGCTGTTCTTCGAATCCAACCAGGTATGTTCTCTCGATCCTTCGCACCCCTACACCTTTGACCTCCCACCTTTCCTAATCACATGCCTATAGTTCCCCCTCATCCTCACCCTCGGCATCCGCGGTCTCGGCAAACACACCAAACGCGGCTCCTCCTTCATCGTGGCCGCCATCTCCGGCGGCGCTTTCTTCCCCGCCATGTGCGGTCTCGCGGCTGACAAGTACGGCTGGAACATTGCCATGTTTGTGCCGCTGCTGGGCTTCCTCGTCAGTTTCGCATTCGCAGTGTATGTGAATACGGTGAGTAAAAAGGAGTTGGATGGTTTCAGAGAGAGCAAGATTGGATACAAGGATGAGAATGGAGGCGTTATTGGGGATGTCAAGGGCGAGGTTGGCATGGTCAGTGGGAGGGAGGACAGGAAGAATAGTATCACGTATGTGGAGATGGGGCCGACGGGGAGTAAGCAGTTCAGGGAGCTGTGAGAGTGATGACGGTTGGCCGTTGGGTGCAAATGAGGAGACTTTGTTAGAGATGGAGTACGAGTCTTTTGAACTGGATCTTAAATTGTCTGAGACATCCGCTCCACCACCCTTCCACCCTCTCCGCTCTTTTCCACTTCCTCTGCCCCCCATACGCTCTCTCGTCTTCGCTGCTCCTACAACCTACTAACGACATCAAACTGCTTCCCCGCATACTATCTATATCGCTCCGCACAGCTGCCGCGCCACTTCCGAGCACCGGCACAGCCGACAGACTGAACGCTACAGCTAGACAGCCGAAGAGCACGAAAGCGTTGTAGACGTCCATTCCGTCGAGTTGGGGCGGACGAGCGAAGACGAGCGTGGCCGCCATGATGTTTCGGACGAAGGCGACGCCTACGAGGGAGTCGGGGAGAATCTGTGTGGGGTGGGAGTCAGAAGAATACGGGAAGTTGGGGAGGCAGGAAATGAGTGAGGTGGGATCAGCGGGGGTTGCGCGAGGAGGCGACAGTGGACGTGAGACAGGATTCTAGGTCACGAAATGGATGGCTTACCTCAAGGTAAGAGTCCTGCAAATACGTCAGGACAATATCGCCCATCCCACCAATTCCGAAGCCGACGAACCCTGCGCCGACGAAGTTGATGATCCATGCTTCGTCCTGTAGTGCTGTTAGCGACAGTATTGGCATATCGCATCTTCTATACATTCAAACAGGCCAGTACACAACGAAGCAAACCCACCTTCGAAATATTCAGCCCATACATCAGCACTCCCCCTACCATCCCCACCCCCGGCAGCGCAAACGGCTCAATCCACGGAGGGGGATCGTATGGTCGCATTCGATGATGCGTTTGTGGAGGGACACATGCTGCTCGTAGCTGATGACTTCGATTTGGAGTTCTGGCTGAAGTTGTGGGTCGATGGCCTTAAAGGGTGCCTTCTCGGTCTCACTATGCTTCAGAGCTGGCAAAGCGGTAGTTACTGGATCAGCTGGAAGAGGAACGATGATGCTATTTTGTGCCGGCGGATTGTACTTTGATGCCTCGAGGAAGAGTGCCAGGGAGATCACCGTGATCCTTAGGAATATGCTCGAGAACCAGTATGCCCGCCTCTAGCCCATGGTAGTGGCACAGTAACCGGCAGAAACAGGTGCGAAGTAGTTCCCAATAGGCCCCCTGATGAGAAGCACACCGTTCAATGTGCCTCTTTGATTGGACTGGAAACAGGTCGGAGAATGTCATTTGAAAGAGTGTCTCATTGACAGCGCCGCTGAGGCCCATCAGGACGTTTGTGATCATCAAGTTGGCTATAGTCTGTATCCGAGCACTCCAGAGGGTGGTCACGAGTATCCTCAGCGTGGATGCTAGATAGACCGGTCTTCGTCCATAATGAAGCGCTAACGGCACGAAGACGACACAGCCGAAGCATAGTGACACGGCGGAGGCGCCGTAGCTGTCGTTGAGTTACGTATAGGTGAAACCGAGCTCTTCGTTTATGGGCGTCCAGAGAGGGACGGAAGGCGTCAGCATGCCGCCGTAGATCAGCACGCCGCATCCGTGCGTGGTCAGTGTCGTGGCTGCGATGATGCTGTGGCTAGAGAGGACAAGGAGGCCCCAGACGAGACTTACAGTCCGAGCAAGCTGATCTGAACGCATTTCCGTTGTGTCGACCAGTTCTGTTGATAAGCTTCGGTACGACAGGAGAGCCAGTTGATACTAGACATACTAACGGGTCGTTCGGATCGGACGACGGCTGCGGCGACAGGACGATCGTTGCGTTGTGTCTGGTTTCGAGCCTGGTTGCTCTTGGAGGAAATGCAATATCGTCTTCATCACTGTATGAAGCCATTGTAGTAATGACAATCACACAACAGCTGCTCTGAGGCTAGCAGTAACTGGTCTATCTCAGACGTCGTTCTTGCTGCCTTTGGATACACAGGACAAAGTTTCACATTCAACAAGTAACACAAAGGAAAGAAGCAAAGGCAGGAGATATTGAGTAAGACGCACGAGAAGCACGGAAAGCGCTCTTCTATTGAGGCATATCTATAGTGCTGCTTGAGGTATCTCGAAAAGCTAGGGCATGTTGCTGATTATGCGGCACGAGGTTATCATTTGCAGGGGAGTGGATGGAGGGAAGAGCAGGAAGAGCCGAAACCTTTATCTCCGATCTCCATTTTCCCAAACAGGAAGGTGAGGTCTCCCACCTCATGTTTCATCTGATCACAGCTGAAACGCTGAAACGTCCATTGGAAACACCTTTTTCTCGCGCCCATCATGGTACGTCTAATTTCGTACTATTCATACTCGATGTCAACACAAACCTCCACTCTGAGCCTGACACACCACGTTCACAGTCAGCACCATCTACAAGCGCCCGAACCCTCCTCACCTTCCACACCTCAACCCAGCATACCCTGAAAACCACCGTCACGGCCATCCACCCTTTCTCCGCCCTCGAGGAAGCAAATCGTGCGCTGTTCAAGCAAGCAACGGAAGAAGATCATGTCGTCATCACGGAAGCCACAATCTTCCACCCGCAGGGCGGTGGGCAACCCAGCGATGAGGGTGTCATGACATCTAGCGATGCCGAGGCCACGAACGCGGAAGTCTCTCAATTCACCGTCTCCTCCGCCCGCATGGACGCCATACACGACGGCCGCGTCCTCCACCTCGGCCGCTTCGCCCACCCACACTCCCTCTTCACGCCGGGCACCTCCGTAACACAAACCCTCGACTCCGCCAAACGCCTCCTCTACTCCCGCCTCCACACTGCCGGCCACGTCCTCGGCGCCGCAGTCCGCCATCTCCTCGAGCCCAGCGTCCCCGGCTTCGACGAGCTCAAAGCATCACACTTCCCCGACTCTGCAGCCTGTGAGTTCGCCGGACTGATCGATGGGAAGCACAAAGCCGCGATTCAGGAAAAGGTCGACGCGTATGTGGAGAAGGATATGGAAGTCGTGGTTGAGTTCTGGGACTGGGAGGAGTTTGAGAAGAGGGGCGTGCATGCGCCGGATCGGAGTTTGGCGCCGCCGGGGGGGAAGTTCAGGGTTGTGCGGATCAGGGACTGTGAGGTGTATCCGTGTGGGGGCACGCATGTGGCGAGTACGAGGGAGTGTGGGAGGACGACGGTGAAGAAGATTAGTAGGAGCAAGGGGACGAGTCGGGTGTCGTATACGGTGGAGGCGTGATCACGATAGTGGTGTGAGTCGTGCAATATGAGTTGGACATTCCCACTGAGGTGACCATTGCCCTATTGACCTCGCTTCGTCGAGCTGACCACTGCTTCATGGTTCTTTGCCCCCTTCAGATACACCTTATCTATACCTCGTTGCTCATATGGCCTCGCCCCCAATCGCCAACGCACATATCGCCCGCCACGGCCCGTACCATCATCCTCGACGTTCCTCCCTATCCATCCACGAGTCAGGTGTCGTAACCGCAGAGGTGTGATGAGAATGATCAGGGTCCTACATGCAAGACCTCACCATTGTGTACTGCCTACGCTAACTAACGCCACGTCGTTCCTCTCCCTCAATTCAACTATACAATCGTATACAGGGTTCTGTCACGATGTGCTTCATACAGGCAAAAGCACGAAATGAGCTCGTATAGTGAGGTCCCGATGGGAAATCGTCGTACGTTTGTGAATGGCACGATCGTCTCGCTGTTGGGACATGACACTGTTGCCTAAATCCCCACATCTTCGCGAGCAACGTGCTCGATACCTCATCACCCGACTGGCGAGACACAGAAGTTACAATGAAGCAGGAGGGGAATTTGCAGTACAATGCTCGACCACGAAGAGAGTAGGTAAAGCAAAAGGGTATAACATTCGTGTGTCGTGGAAGCAAGTGAGAGTATAATCAACGTCATCTAAGTCCCATCCAACTCCCATCTATCTAGCAGACCCAATTCTTTGTCCATCTTCATCTTCCGTCTTCCCGGATCCAGCTGTCGTCAATGGGGATCGTTCCTTTCCCCCTCTTTCTCCGCCCCATGCAGCCCCTCCCCTCCGCTCCAGACACAACTCCCTCAACCCCACCTCCACCTCACATATTCTCATAATAAGAATAAGGCTGGTTCAACTTATAAAACACACTCGGCTCCGGCTGTCCCACACCCCCGACCCAAGTCGGCGTGGGCAAGCTCTCCGGCGCATCCGTCCTAGCCGTGTTGGTGAAGACAGATTCAAATGTCTTGGCCCAAGCAACTCTGTTATTCAGGCCCTCCAAATCCCACAGTTCGGCCAAGAAGTGCAGGAATGAGGAGTGTGTCCATGCTGAGTTTGGGGCGTAGGACGTGCCGTCGTTGACTTGAAGAAGCGTGTTTGCTGGGATGAAGGGTGATACCTGTTATGTTAGCATTTTCTTTAATAGTAACGAGCGGCGTAAAACATACAATGAAGGCCGGAACACGAACACCCAAGCGAGTGAAGTCGTAGGTTACGTTCTGGCCGTCGGAGAGGCCAGTGAAGGTGATGCCGTCTTGAGGTGCAGGCACATTCACTGGGGGCGGGACATGGTCTGCGAAGCCTCCATGTTCATCGAAGTTGATGACGAGGAGGACGTTGTCCCAGTATTGGCTGTTTCGTATGCTATCGTAAAGATGCTTGATCATCATCTCCCCAGCAGCTGGTGATCATGTTAGATGGAGCATTGACTGGGCTGGGCTGGGTCAGGGTTGGGAAGGCTTACCAATGTTGGAGGTTGGGTGCATGCTGTCGATGGAGCAGCACTCAGGGTTGATGTACGAGAACGTGGGAAGTGTGCCGTTGGCAAGGTCAGAGTAGAAGTGGTCTGCAGTCTGAAGCCTGTCCATGGCGTTCTCCTGCACCCATTCGTACATGTACGCATCGATGATATCAGTCTCGTAGTAGTTCTTCCAGGTAATGTTCTTCTCAGTCAGGGCCTGAAAGATACTCTTCGCACAAGTAGTACCAGTATAGTTGGCAAAGAGCCCCGCAGCCTGATCAGTATTATCAACGAATCCGCAAGTCGAGCCAGACGTAGCGAACTGCCTGTTAGGATTGGTAGGACCAGGGTGTTCAGCGTGGTAAGAATCCCAGAAACCGTAGTTCTGTGCCAGGAAAGCGAGGGTGCTGGATTGTTCCTCGGATTGGGCGTTGATGACAAAGGAGGCATCGCCGGGAGACTCGGAGTACTTTTCGGATTGACGCTCGATGAAGCCACCCATGGTGGGGAAGTCGGAGTTGGAAGGTTGCCACTTCTGGTAGATTTCGTAGGAGACACCGGCGAAGTTGTGGTCGGGGTCCTTGAGAGGGACTTCGTCTTCGTAGGGCGCTGCGCAGATCGAGATGGCCTCACCGTAGATGGTGTAGTTGGGGTTTGTGTATGCGTTGCAGTAGGTTGTGTTGCTCAAGAGGTTGTCGACGTTCTTGTTGAAGCTACCAATGTTGTCAATATGCCATGACAGGATAAATTAAGAGCAAAGAGGGTCACTCACCTCCAGTAACCAGCAATGTTGTCGAACGATCTGTTCTCCAACATGAGGTAGACAACATGCTTGATGTTGTTCTTGATGTTACCCCACTGAGCACCCTTGCCACCGAACTGGGTGTTGCTCTGAGAAGTGGTGACATTGGCAGCTCTCTTGACAGGAGCGCCGGAAGCTGGAGCAGCAACAGCGGCAGTGGAAAGAGCCGCAACAGCAGCAAGGGAGAGTGCGGAGCGCATCTTGATATTGATCCTGTGGAGGAGAGGCAGAAGTGATGTGGAGGAGAGTGTGATCGAGCTTCTTGCTCTGTGTGAATGAGAGTGTCGTGATGTGATGATGATGATGATGAGGAGAAAGAGTTGGAGGGCTCTCACGATGCTTTATACAAAGCTGAGTATCAAGGAGTGTCAAGACTCGTCGAACCTCGCCACTTCGATCTTCTGATGGTCCGAGGACGAGAGCGAAGGCTACATCGCCAAGACTGCCACAACTTGAGTCCTTCGAGTGGCGAAAAGCCAATGAGACAACATCGACTCATACACGTGTGGTCGCTCGACTCTTTCTTGATACCGGCAAAGCAAAATTCAATATTCACCAGCATACACAGTGCTCAAGCGGAGCATGTTTCATGCACGAACCAAGTCATAGTATCAGGCATCACGTCCTGCCGACTAGCCAGAAGTAGCAGTCAGTTTCCTGCGGAACGACCAGCGGTGAGGCTCTTCTGGCAAGCATGCCCTGGGCACAGAGCATCCGAAAGACTCCGGCATTACGCTCGTGGCGAGAATCTCCTCCACCATGCCAGCAGCTTGAGCAAAAGAAGAAGCTGTACGTGCTTCAAAGGGGCGAATATGCAAGTCAAAAGCTGCGAAGACAAGGGGTCAGCATCAGTAGTGCCGTAGAAGAAGCTTTCAGAAGCTTTCGCCGAGGCACGGTCTCCGTTGGTTGGCTTGTTTCACATCCTGCCAACATGAGGCTGTATGCTGTAGCGCATGTAGTCTACAGTAGTCCTGCGGAGTGATCTTCGTAGTGGGGGGAGACAGTACCAAAGCTCAACGACTATCCTAGCATGCGCTAATGTATGCTTCGTTGGCGGGACGTTTGTCCCTCATGCCTGCCTTGTCCTGCTCCTCAATTACCCCTCTGCATTAAGCTTCTGCAATGACCAATGAAACCACCAGCAACCTGAAACGTGCCTCATACTCGCGCCATACCACAACGCCTGGAAGGTTCCGGCGCGGGCGAGTCTGCACAGACCGCCTATCCTCGCGCTCTCAACCAGTCGGAAGGTGTGCCTAGGGTGCCTTGATGACCATTCCGAAGCTGCTCACTGGACGTTGATGCCACGGCGCTTACACCCTGCATTGAGGCAATATATGCGCAATGGTTCTGGAAGTGGTGATCATACGGTACTCACCATGGAGTGTGTGAAATTTGCTCGCGACTCTGTGTCCTCGCCCCACTAGTTGTGTGCACGATTTGGACCAAATTGGCAGGTCTGTGAAGATGCAGGCATCAAGGTATTGTCGCCACTCAGCGAGAGACCAGAGAAGGGTGCACGTGGTGGTGATTGTGTTGAGATGGTGAAACCACACGGTACTCTTCACACCGCACACGACTTATCGCCGGCGCACGAGACCACGGAGGACAGTGGCGCCCCTAAGCGGAAGGTACGAATGGACAACTGTGAACCTCGAACTGCGAGACATGGTGGAAAGAAGAACATCACAAGGCCGTGTGTCATATAGAAGGGCACCCGACTCCCACCACTTTCTCATCATCATCAATCCAATCTTACATACACATCTCTATTACCCCATTATCATTCCACATCTCCATGCCCAGTCGCCCAGCGTCTCACAACAGCTATCCCCGCTACACCACACGCTCCGACGTCTTCGCCGACGAGATCCTCACGCCATACCCTGAGTTCATCATACCATCAGACGAACACTTCGCCTCTCCTTTCGACAACATCAACATCATGTCGAGCCTCTCCTCCTCCCTCAAGAACATCTTCCGCCGATCCAGCCGCAGCCACAGCCAACCAGACGTCGACGCGTACGCTGCGCTGGAAAAGCGTGGTGACATGGATGTAGAAGCGCTGGCAAAACGCTCGGAGGATGCTGCATCCAGTTCCGACGTAGACACGCTGCGAGGTGACGGGCCGGTCGAGGGTGCATCAGCACGAAGAGGCTTCAAGGTCGATGCCCGATTCATCTCGGATGCGATTATTGGTCTTTCGGATGGATTGACGGTGCCGTTTGCCCTTACAGCTGGTCTGTCTGGGTTGGGTGATAGCAAGGTCGTTATTCTTGGTGGCTTTGCTGAGCTCATTGCTGGAGCTATCTCCATGGGGTGAGTACCCAGTTTTCCTCTCGATTTGCAATGCTGACACCTATCCCAGGCTTGGTGGCTACTTGGCCGCCAAGAGTGAAGAGTACGTTTTGCCTTTCGGCCTGTCTTCTTCTGACATTCAATGCTGACTCTTCCCTCAGGGAATCATACCGATCACTGGAGAACACCACTCGCACCTCCATCAAGCTCGACCCCACCTCCGTCCGCAGCAACATCGCATCCGTCTTCGAACCCTACAACGTCCCCTCTCAGACCGTAGCAGACCTCACCACCAGCCTCTCCGACTCGCCTCTCCTCGCCGACTTCCTCCTCCACTTCCAACACCAACAAGCCGAGCCACCAGCATCACGCGCAATCACCTGCGCCATAACAATCGCACTCGGCTACTTCATCGGCGGCTTCCTCCCGCTTCTGCCCTATTTCTTCATCGATGACGTGTTGAAAGCACTATGGGGAAGTGTGGGTGCGATGTGCTTCGCGCTGTTTGTGTTTGGATACTCGAAGACTTGCTACAACTCTGGTTGGAAGGGCAAATCGAATGTGTGGGGCGGCATTAAGGGTGGCTTGCAGATGGTGGTGATTGGATGTGTCGCAGCTGGTAGTGCGATGTTCTTGGTTCGGGCTTTCAAGCATTTGTCGGATTGATGTTGTGATGATCGGTCAACGACTTTATGGCGGTGGCGTTCTGGTGGGTAGACGAAAGGAGTCTCTAAGTAGGCGTGGCGAGGTCAGGTAAATGTTTTGCCAAATATCATTCTTCAATCAACTCTTCCATGATTTCCCACATCTCTGTTGCCTTCTTGACCAGCACTTCTTTCTTGAATGGATCACACTTCCTGCCGAACCTGTCCGGATGCCATGCAAGCCTCTCGTGCCGCAGCCACTTGATGTCGTACTTTCCAGATGCCTTCAGCAGGGCTTCCATATCGTGTCGGCAGGCCCCCAGCCCAGTGTCCTTCTTCCGCTGAACACACCCAATGAGCTTACATTCACACGCTTCTTTGGGTGGGGCTGGGAAGATTTTAAGTGTTGCAGGAGGTGCCTCTTTTGCCTTCTCACAGGCCGCAGCCCAATCAGCATATAGCTGCGGTCTGCGTGCTTCTCTCTGTCGAGCCGCTCTCTCCTCTTTCAGCCTGCGCGCCTGAGCTTCCTTTGCTCTCCGTGCCTGCTCAGCCCGGACCTGTTCCGCAGCGGCCTGTGCTTTGGCCTTTCGAGCCGCCTCTTCTGCGGCCGCTTTCTCCTTTTGCTCCTTCTCTCGTGCTTCTCGTTCTCGCTTCTCTTTTGCCTCTTTCGCCCGTGCTTCCCGCGCTTCTCGTGCCAACCGTCGCGCCTTTGCTGCTGCTCGCCGCTCCTTTATCCGCTGTGATTCTTCTGCTTTCTTCTGTGCTTCTTCTGCTGCTTGCTTTTCTCGGGCTGCTCTCTCTGCAGCGCGGCGTTCGGCGCGTGCCGCTTTCTCTGCGGCGACGACGCGGAGGTGGTCTTGGCGTTCGCGCTCGACTTCGTAGTGGTCCAGGATAGGTTCGGTGGCGTAGGAGTCAAGTATGCGGCGGTAATCTTCTTGGGGATCGGGACTGCCAACTGTGAGGGTGTCGTCGAAGACTATGACGCATTGTTTTGCTTCAGATGCACTGAATGTGATGTAGTGAATGGTCTTCCATGAGTGTCGCGCATTCTCGTAGTGCTTCAGCGCTGATGACCTATATGAGTATGATCCGCTTTTGTTGATGACAAAGTAATCGCCGGAGTAGCCCAGCGTAATCGCCTTGGGTGAGTTTTTCTGACAGTCGTGCGCTATCAACCAGTTCTGAAGTGCTTCCGGGATCGACCATCGGTATGATTTAGGGTCCCATGCTACAAAGCTTTGTCCCGGCCCCAGTACCACCCGTAGCTGTTGTGCATTTCGTCGTAGTTTCTTCGTTGTTGGGTTGAGTAGCCAGTTGACAAGATTCGTAGGTACAGCTTTTCCCCATATCATAGCAGCCCGCTCAACTCCTCCTGGCGCTTTCTGCTTGTAGGAGAAGAAATATGACTGATCCGAGTCGCCAAACGAACAGCAGAGAATTTGTGTGATCTTGGCGCTCGTAAGAATCTTCTCCATACGTGGTGGTAGTCGGTTCCTATGCCTCTTTAGTAGTGATCGCTAATCTAGTCCCAACGAGTCTGCTTACCATGCCCAGGCTGTTTCAGAGTTATAGAAGTAACGCCCTTTAGCTCCCAAAGCAAAAATGACATCGTCCAGCTCATCGTTGTATGATCCACCGACTGTACTCGTTGCGTCGCTCACTGTTGTCATCTTGTCTTGTCGGTGAAGAGTACCAGGGTTCAGGGATAGACCTCTAACCGGTGCTGATCCCTTGGGTTATGCTTGGAGGGTACCTGAGTGCTAATATGCGACGCGATCTAGTCCTGCTGATAGTTTCGACATCATCGCGCTGGTCGTGGAGAGTATGGTCAACGATAAAGATAAAGCCGAGCGGCATCTCACAACGCAAGAGGTTGGATTTGTGGCTGACAAGAACGTCATGAGACGCCAAGACCTGGAAAGGCTGGTAGACTAACGGCTTCGTGCAGCACCGTGCAGGAGGCTCACGTGGGACGGAAGTGAGCCGGGTAGTTTACTTTGTGATGGTCGTCATCATTGGAATCCCTCATCATTTGTCACAACCGAGTCCAAATGATGTGGTGATATATACAGTATCGTCAGATCTTTCCTCATAGCGCTCGGTCCCTCCCTTCCCTTAGCCTGAGATGGCCAATATCTTCATCTCCGGCGCCGCCCACGGCCTCGGCCTGGGCTTTCTCATCGCCTACGCCGCCCAGATCCACGACGACCCCTCCGCACCCTTTACCAAAGCCAGCAAACTCTACATCCTCGATCGGGTGTTCCCCTCCGAATTCCTCCAGACTAATCTGCCATACGAGCCCGCGTGGCTCAGGGAACATGTCGTACTCATTTCAGCCGATGTCACGAGTCATGACACTCTGGAGAAAGCTGTCGAGGCAAGTGGTGTTTCGAATCTGGCATTGGTCGTCCACAGTGTGGGTGTCAGAGGCCTGGTCCCAAGTGTGCCAGTGAAGCAGTACAGCGATGTCGCCAAAGCCGAGAGCTTGGACGTCATGGACGCAGACACCATGAGGAGCACGTTCGAGATCAACGCAATGGGGACGTTCTTCCTGCTGCGGCTGCTTCTGCCCGCTTTGCGGGAGTACGCTGCCGTGAATCCCGCAACACCGCCCAAAGTCGCCGTCATGGGATCGAGGATGGGCTCCGTGGGCCACAACACTGAGCTCGGAAATGCATATGCATATCGAGCTTCCAAGGCTGCATTGAATGCAATAGTGAAGTCGCTGTCCATCGATGTCAAGGAAGTCATCTGGACTATCATTCATCCTGGACGTGTCGAGACTGCACTGGTGCAGATTAAGGAAGACGATGCGATGCCTGTAGAGGAGTCTGTAAGGGATCTGCTGTCGATGATACAGGGGTTCAGTAGAGCGGAGTCTGGGCGGTTCGTGGATCGTTTTGGGGAGGATATTCAGTGGTGAATGTGCCTTTTGCCAAAGTGTCGCCACGAAGCAGATGCATATCATGAGTGTTCCCACTGCCGCACCAGAGCTTGGACTGCGTCGAGATCTTGCTGAAATTTTTCGGCCAGGCTTAGCATTGCATCATGGATGTCATGCTTGCTGTGCACCTTTGCTTTTTCAAGCATAGCAGCAGAGTTTTCAGCGCCAACTGTTTCAGCAGGGGAACTACGCGCACCGCGGATCTGCAGCATCATGCCCGCATCATTCGTGGCAGAGCTGGTATTGCTGAACGATGGAGCGGTGGTGAGGATGGTCTCTGAAACCTGCCAATCAGGTGACAGACTCTGGACGGATGTGACTTGCTGGCCAGTGGCGTCCAGGTCAAGGATGATGTAGCGCTCTTTGAGTATCGTAGAAGATTGTGCGACTGTAGCATCGTTTAGCTTTGTAGCTTCGCCTGCTGTAACATCGGGCTGGCCCTCCAAGGTATGCAGAACAGCGTTCGTAAGCATCTCGTCACTGCCATCCGCGAATATGTAATGAATATGCGGATGCCACCGCTCACCACTAGCATCATTGTGCACCATTGTGAATATTGGTGAGAACTTTTCGGGTTGTTCGAGCTGCTGTCGTGCTGCTTCCCTGCTGTCGCCTACGTCGTGCTCATCAGCGTCAGGCAGTGGCGGTCCCCCAAAATTGTCGGCTTCTGTGTAGAATTAGATGAGTTCATGCATGACAGATAAAGTCCGCACCGGAGAAGAACATGGCGTTCATCTTGTCGCCTCTGCGATTATCGCTGAGTGTGGCAGGATCTAGCTGACGGGCTGGCGAAGACATGTTCCACAACCACAGCGAAGAGGTCTCGAGCGAAGACGCTTTATCGAGGCATTGCCGTTGTACACATCGTCACCCTGTCGTGACTTTAGCAGCACTTCGCCGAAAGCAGTTAGAAGATAACAAATCCATCAGGGTCCTCTCCGGGCCTCTCTAATCATTCGAAACACTCTCGCAGCACTCTCACTCCCATCTCTTATCTAGTCGTCTCTCACCTCACCGCCGATTCCGTCCACAATGAAACTCAAGATCCTCAAATACACCGCCGTCGCCACCTGGCGCTGGAAACAAGGCGCCGAGGACGACGTCTGTGGTATCTGCCAGAGCGAATTCGAAGCTACATGTCCGAATGACGATTGCAAGTATCCTGGCGAGAGTTGTCCCGTGGGTGAGTCGCGTGTACCCGTCTCCCAAGCTTGGGCGATGTTGCAAGCTAGTGTGAGGTGATGATGAAGATGGATCGCTGACGAGTGTGGTGGGATTTAGTTGCAGGAGTATGCACGCACACTTTCCACAAACACTGCGTCGACGGCTGGCTGAATGATCCGGAGCGCAAAGGCGCTTGTCCTATGTGTCGACAGCGTGAGTACTATCTCTTCCTTCCCTTCCACCCTTTGCCTCGCCTTTCCCATCCGTTCTCCTCATCGCACTTCCTTGCAAGCATCATCTCGACTCCACGACTAACCACCCTCTTTCCCACCCACTAGCCTACAAGATCGTGCTCCTTCCCGCTGCCGACCTTGCACCCACTACGCCAGCATCCGCATCAATATCAGGCTCAGGCTCAGGCCTAGCCTCAGCACGAACACAGCACGCCCCGCCACAACCAAGACAACTCCTTCCGGCAATATCCTTACCATGAATATCGTCAATACGAGGAACGCGGGAACAGGACAGCATGCTGATGTGTCACTGGGAGCATGCACGTCATCACTCCCTGGCTTGACTTGAAGAAATGCGCGGCTATATACTCAGATTAGACTATCACTCCACCGCTTCACCATCGACCAGAAATCAAGTCAGCAGCTTCGGCGTGCAGACGCGCTGAAATACGCCGTGCAAGCATATCGGCAACCCCCGGGGAGCGAGGACCATGGGCCTCAGAACGCGAAGCTACCGACTGTGACACTGGCTGGTTGAGACATGAGGACGAGGGCAGGGAGGAAATAAGATTATGTATCTTGCACCTCGCAACAAGCGACAAGAGCAATAACAGCACGAGGCAGGACGGCAGGCAGTATATTTATAGATGAGCGATATCAGGAGGATGAAGGGCAATGTCTCCATGGTTGCAGTGGTAGTGATTCGGTCGCCACCTCTGCGTGAGATGAAAGCCAAAGACAAGTCCGACATTGGCAAGGAGGAAAGTGGCAGATAGAGGAAGCATAGCATATCGCAGAGTGCCTCGCCTACACTGGGTGAAGAACATGCGGGTGCAGTGCGCGAGAGATCGTGCAAGCATGGTATTAACGGCGCGATGTGGTAATGTAGACGAAAGCGTATATCTATCTCTGAACGGCAACTACCCAACGCCCTACGATGTCCCAGAAGTAACACCATGGTATCATTCCCTCATCCCAGCTCCAATCCCCCACTCCCCAACCAATCCCGAGGCCAATAACATGAACCCCAAACGCGCCAAGCCGCCCACCTCCACCCTTCCCATCACACTCCCTCAAGAATTCCTACTCCTCAGATTCCTCCCCTCTCTGGGTCCTAAACTCGTCCCAAAAGGCATATTCTCCCTCCCCTCCGCAACCGCCTTCTTCGGCAACTTGCTCCCCAGACCCACGGACGCCCCCAGATCCTTCTCCGATCCCGCCGAACTGTGCAGCCTGGTACTACCAGCGCCTGTATTCTGTCTCTTCAGCGGCCGCTGATATGACGGCTCCTTTCCCGTCCTCGCAGCTTCGTGAGTCTGAGCCAGAGCCACGCCGGCCGCAGCGACGTTGACATCGACTTCCTTGAGACCGCCCGACGCACTTTCCGGTCGCGGGATCCTACGGGGCAGATCTGTAGATTCTGGCGTCGGCGCCGAGTCTGGCAGTGCAGCGTCGGGATAATTATCGCTGAAGACAGCAGTCTTGATCGGCGAAGTCTTCGGTGTCGTGCTCGAGCGTGCGGATGTGCTGGCGTCATCTGAGCCGCGGAATCTCGAAAGCAGGACTTCATGTTCCGCTGTGCGTGGAAGCGTGGTCGGGAGCTGATATTGCAGCTTCTGCGGTGTGGCACCAGTGACGGTATAATCCGTGAGTTTCGCCTGGGAAATACCCACGCGAAGACCCGCCAGTGGTGCATGCACGCCCTCTTGCAGCGGTTCCAGACTCGCGCCCAGAGCTACACTGCGCACCCGGACGTCCGCTTCGAGCTGTTGGGCGCGGGCCGATGATTCAGTGAGATGCGCGCCAATGTTGGTGTAGGACTGGTGCACGGCGACAGCCAGGCCGTCGAGAGATTGAACGTGCGCTTCGTTATGGAGACTGTTTTGCGTTTTGACTCGGATTAGGATATTGTCGAGGACTTGGAGCTGGACGTCCATTTGTTTCATTTGGGCGTCGACGATGGCGACGGTTTCGGAGTGTACGGATTTGGTGGTCGTTTGGATGGCGAGATTGTGGTCATTGGCGGCCTGGAAGGTTGTTAGCTGGGCACTTTGGGGAGCTGTTTCGAGAATGACTTACTGTCCAGTCTTTCTTGATCTTCAGCTTGACACTTTCTCGAGCTTGTAGCATGTTCTCTACCAGAAGCTGTTCCTTCGCAGACCATGCGTCCATCGTTGTGCTGTAGATTCCTTGCTGCCTCTCATACAGCTGATTAGATTGCCGAATCTCCGACTGCACCGATATTACTTTGGCCTCCATTCTCTTATCCTGACTGTCGCCGTAGTTCTGGAAGAGCGAGCTGATTTGCGAGAGCAAGGCTGTGCGTTCGTGCGCGGACCTCTCTTTCTCTTCCTGGAGCACTGAGCTCAATCTATTGCAAGCCAGGTCATTAGCTTTCGTCAGTGCAATACCAGCCTCGCATAGTTGACCACGAAGTGATTCTGCCTCGCTCCGCTGCTCACTGAGGCGCTTAGACAGGTCGTCAAAGGTAGTCTTGAAGTCGCGGCCAAGAGCCACGTATGAAGAATGCAGCTAGAAACAGTTAGTCGTGGTCCCGATCTATTAGCATGTTAAGAGAGAGACTTTGCTTACTTGAGTATGGAAAGTCTCCAATTCAGCAATGACACCAGCAGATATCCGTTGTGCAGCGACTGAAAGTCCACTCAGACCTTCACCAACTTTGTCCTTCACGTCCCCACGCAAAACCTTGATCTCTTCGAGCACCTTGTTCATCTCATCTCTTGCACGTCCAGTCTGCTCAGTGACCTCGCGCTCGGAATTTGCGAAAGCTGCAGCCTTGTCGTCCAGGAACATTTTCGAACGTGACAAGTGCTTGACCTCATCCTGTATATACCCAGTCATACGCCTCGACAATGCATCCAGAAGTGTTTGGTGTTCCGCCTCGAAATCTGCCATGCGTTGTTCTATCGTTGTGGTAGTCTCAGCTACACGACCCTGTGATGCAAGCCAATGTGACCTGTTCACCTCGTGCAAATCCGATCGTCTGCGCAGTTTAGCTTGAAGACCTTGAGCATCTGCTGAAGCTTTTTGCACTGTAGACATGAGCTGGTGGCTGACTTGTGTAAGGTTAGCTTCGGTGAGTTGATGGGCTTTCCTGAGGACAGTCTCTTCAGCAAGACTCTGCCGGACGTGCGTAAGCACAATCTCGGTCTTTTCCAGTGCACTGCTTGTGCCTTCCAGCTTCGTTCTCACGACCTCGGTGTCTTTTTTGAGCTCGGTGAAGTTGCTAGTGAGTGAGAACAACTCTTGGACCTTGTTCCGCAGGTTCACCTCCATTGTGTCTATCCCGTCCTTTTGTTCTTCGCTGAGAATGCGTCTAGACTCGCTTTCCGTCTGAATCTGTTCGTAGCTTTCTTGAGTGAGATAGACACCATTCCGACTGCGGGTAGCAATAAGTTCACTCTTTAGTTTCTCGATCTCGGCGGTGAATTCCTTCAGGAGTGTCTTCTTCGAAACGACTTGATTCAGTTGTGGCTTATTTCGAATGTTCTTGGCACGGAAGGCATAGTCGAGTGTTGAGATTGTCTCCTCGAGATTGCTTTTCGCAGGCGATAGCGTCGCAATGATGCACGTTTTGGTCCTGCCTCCCAGAGAGTCTTGCAGAAGGCGTGTGAGCTTAGACTCTCGGTATGGAATATGGGAACCACGATCCACCAAAGCATTGATGACACGTCCGAGAGTGAGCAAACTCTTGTTGATCAGGCCAGCCTCTGCTGCTCGCTTGTTCTCTGCACCACTACGTTGAATATTCTCACTTCCAGCCAAGTCTACGAGATTGAGCTTCCCAGCGCTGACAAAGTCTTCCCCTGTTTCTGACGTCCGGCGAATGTAGACTGTGATCGTAAAGACAGTGTGACTTCGTGAACTGAGGTCGTTGCATTTTGTGGCCGCAACTTGACGCCTGTGCGATCCAGTTTTCAGTAATTGCAATCCGTTTGATGCGCTTTTGATATGACACTCCTCCATTCCCTGAACCATTGTCGCTGTTTGTCCTCTCTTTGCATCTTCATAAATCTTGAGTTTAACATTCTCGTCTGTTGACAGCAGATCGCGCAGCTCTTCGTTGTATAGTTCGATGAAGGAGCACTTTACAGATGTCTCTGCGTCTTCCTCATGTCCAAGCTTGTCGAAGAGGCCGTAGAGAACACGAGGTATAATTCCAGCAGCATCAGGCAAAGGGAGTGTGTCTGTAATGTCGCCAGACATTGTGTATGTTTTCCCAGTACCAGTTTGGCCATATGCGAAGATTGTGCAATTGAATCCGGAGATGACCTGGAAAGTGTCGGTCAACAGTATAGCGCAAGTGTCAGCATACTCGACCAACCTCATCCAAAATTGGCATTACCACCTCGTCAAAGATCATGCTCTGGTCCGCGGCAGGTGAAAAGACCTTGTCAAAGTTGTAGCTCTTATTGCTCAATGCGCTCGGTCCCATCGACAACTCCACAGCACTTCCTTTGATACCATTTGTCGACACCACGACTCCGCTATTCTCTCGAACCTCTCTGTCATTGCGACCACGACACCGAACCACAACATTGATATTCGTCTCTTCCTCGACTGCTTCATCAGCTTTTTGGTCAAAGTCGCGCTCTTTTCTCTTCATACCAGCGGTCTGCAAAGGAGATCGCGGTCTTGATGCGCTTGTTGTCGTTGATGCTATAGATTCCGCAGGAGATGCGCGACCATTCGAGGATGATGTTGGTCCCGGCGCAAGTGATCTCATTGAATTCGACGGGCGTGCCATTGGTGGTCGCATTGACTGCTTTCGAGCAGCCACACTTGGACGCGCAGAGGAAGACATGCGTTCGTGATCTCGGTCATGATTCAATGTTTCATCCTTTGCGCGCAGATAAACCATAACAATGGTGGACCCTGACAACGAATTTGCTCACGTGATCTGATCTTCGATCAGTAATCGAATTGATCAGAAAGCATCTCTGATCAGTAATCGCAACCGTGATGATTCAGATAATGCTTTGCGTCTTGGATGTTCGCCCCCAGTAGCCAAGACACCAACCCTGAAGCCGAAGCCGACACGATCGGTTGTCCACTCTTCTCTGATTATATGATGTGGTCAAGAGGGCGAATACCCATAGCCACGTCCTTGAGTAAGGCAACGAGCAGGGCATCTAGAGTGAGCATTTCGTCACAAGATGTGCTCGGCAAACATCAAACATCAAGCAGGGTAAGGTAGTTTTGAGTGCTCTGCGTTCCATGCCACTTTGATGGAGGGAAGAGAGAGAAAGATCCAGGGCATAAAATGGTTCGTTCCGGACTCGGTAGGGTAGTATGTGGGGAGGCACAGGTGATCCAGGTGGTGGTGCGACCCCGCCCGCATACGCGTCGATCCCGATATCATGTATAACACATCAGAACATCCACGCGGGCCATATTGCCAGCGAAGGGCAAGCAGTTGCAGCTACGAAGCACACCTGCTGTACCTACTGTACACTGCTCACAAGACTCGCCACGAGGTACTTGCTCGCCATCTGTCCCTGCGAGGCTATAACGTGCCCTCTCCTCGTGGCGGCCCATCACTCATCCCACAACGGAAAACATCTTCTTGTCATTGATAATCATTGGCTGATCCATCCTCGAGCGCTGTATGGAGAGCCCAAGTGAGAGTCCATCGGAAGAGCCCCAAGCACGGTCGACAGCTTCAGCTCCTGGGCCGTCTCTTTCCAAAGCTGTTTGTACGTTGTCGCCAACTTGCAGAATGGCGCGAATCCTTCGGTTACCTAACGCAATGATTACAGGCATCATCTGTCGACAAAGAAAGGTACGATGCCACTTCGGATCAGACTGTAACTGCCGTCTCGTAACTGGTCCTCGTCTAGGTGCGATGTGATAGACGACTGCCCGAGTGTTCTCATTGCCGCAAGCTGGGAATCAACTGCGAGTATGTGCGTGAGGTGAAAAAGGTTGGGACTTCCACTCTCCTTTAGGCACGTGGATACTGACGTGGATTCCACAGCCAGGTCTTCGCGCTGGCTACGTGTCCGAGCTGGAGAGACGGTTGAGTAGGTGATGCAATACTCGGGAACCTCGCTGCACGATCTAACACTATCTAGCTGTGCTGGAGCAAGAGGTGCGCGAACTCAAGGGTCAAAAGCTCTCTTCGACCACAATACCGGTCGCATTCGCTCCCACGCGACGTGAACCATACGATGCTGGTAGTCCCAATCCTTCTGTTGCCGCCACTTCCGAAATTGCTCGAATACCAGACTTTCAATTATCTCCAATTCTCTGCAGGCAATGCGTCGACAATTGGTTTGATGATTATGAGCAATGGTTCCCGATCATACACAAGGCGACTTTCATGGCTGAAATCGGCGATACCAGTGCTTACAGTGACAACCCCACCACGGTGGTCATCAAAGCAATGGTAGCTGTGATTCTACCTTACATTGACATGCAGCTTGACATGACATTACAACAGAAATATGACATTTCTGCAAGATTGCGATCGGAGGTGGTCAATGCTGCCATGAGAGAGTTGGACCTGCGCTCACTCCACGCTCTGATGATATTGGTGATTCGAGATTATGGTGATGGACGCATAGCAGAAGCTTGGAATCTAATGGGAGTATGTTGCGAAATGACCTTGATGGAAAGCATGAGCTAAGAGATGACAGATGTGTAAACGACAGTGCATGCAGATGGGGCTGCGTGATCTTGTCTCGTACCAATGTCAGAACTTTCAAAGTCCTGGCTTCTCGATCATACCACCAAGAATACTACCACTACCAAGTACGCTTGTGGATAGGTATGGCAAACTCTGCTCATCGATGCGTATATCGACTGACTAGCAAATCAGAGAGGAGAAGATACGCGCATATTGGATTGTCGAAGGGCTTGACATTTCTACTAGTATTGGTGCAAGTTGGAACGTCAGTGTCGTGCGAGCAAGAGCACAACTCGACCCAAATGATCTACTCCCTTGCAGTCCTGGCATATGGGAGCTGCCCGAGTTCCATGCGCCTCTCGTCTCAGACATCACATCACCTACTGCACTCTGGGTCAGCCTCAACACAAAATGTCTGGTGTATATTCATCTATTCTTCCAGACATCTTATGATCTGAAGAGCCCGCAAGACCGAGCGCGCTGGGAGACTGATGCCGACGCAGTCAATACAAGGCTAGTGACCTGGAGGCAAGAGTATACCAAAGACACACTTCAAGCCCTCGAGCATGCGAATGCATTCATCAGAGGCACTTCTTCCGATCCGGATCTCTTTGTTATCAGCTGCACATACGATGCGTAAGTAACTTGTTAACAATGCAATGCGTGTATATCGACAACTAATATTTGACAGTGCCATCATCGTCCTCAACCAGAGATTGGTCACTTTACCAAGCCAAACTACAAGAAACGACATACTATATCGCGCCGTCGACCGCTGCCTCGAAGCCTGCGATGACATGTCGGCCGCAGCTTTGACAATGACACAATTAGGTCTCGCATCCTATAGTCCCCAGCTAATCTTCCACTTCTTCTGCGCCGCACGTTTCTACATCGGTATGGTCATACTTCCTAACACGACTTCCCAGCTAACATCCCTCCCAGCACACGCCCGGCTCTTCCAAGTCCCGCTGTCCACAAACGTCTCCATCTACCGTGACGCACTCGAAACATATTCGAAACGCTGGGCTTTGGCCACTCGGTATCTCAAGGTCCTCCGCAGTGCGATTGAGGAGCTGTCCACGCCGGCGGTCACTTCTCTACCCGCGCAATTCTATGATCCGCAGTATTCAACATGTGATATCAATGAAGCATTGCGTGCATGGGAGGTCGAAACGGGAAATTGGTACTACGACATGCCTGGACTGCAGTCGCCACAGCCACTTGCACCGAGTGGGTGATTTGAATGACTTTGTGGGAATGCGTGCTGGGATGAGCTGAATGCGTCACGAACCATGGGTCTGGATGTTTATGCTAGCAGCAGCATCTGCACTCTGCTCGACTCGCAGCCCCAAACAAGCTGGTCAGACTCATCTCGAGGACATCGCCAGCCCAATCAAGAACAAGCACCGAGATATCCTCAAGAGGCCACTGCTGCCATCTTGATCGGTCTATCCTCTCATTGGCCGTGAGAACCCGCGTCACGTTACCAGACATCATTGTCGAGGCTCAGTGACAGTCCAGCCCATGTGGATCTGATCATCCCAAGAGTCATGAGGAAACCCCATCGAAACAGCTGTGAGCGATAACCTCTATCGTACCGCTCGAAGCGGCGTGGTCGATCGGCTACGGGACTCCGGCAACACTCATGTAGCCTTCAATGGTGGAGGAAGTGCATATCCGGACTGAGACATGAATAGAGAGGAAGACGTTGATAGTAGTTGGCTACGGGGCAGGCGCGGGGTATGGCAGAGATATGAGCACGAGGACGTGTAGGCGAACTTGGGGGAGAGAATGTGTAGGGGAAGTTGCATAGAGGAGCCTGCACAAGTGAGGATTGTCAAGCACCCGGTCACACCTCATTAGTAGTTCTCATAAGGTTGAAAGAGCTTGCCCTAAGAAACAGCCCCCTTATTTACAACAACCGGATTCGGCATCCCCAGCTTTTCCTCGTGACTCTCCACCCTCTCCACCTTCACCTACCTACACATCGACGACTTGACATTTGTCGCGCAAGTAATCATTACCTGCTACATAAAATAGTCCTATCCTATCCTAACAATCACCACCGCATCAGTACAGTAACGGAGATCTAGAGGGTTACCAGATCAGAGCACCAATGCAAGATGCCTAGCGACCACGGTAGTCGTAGTTGCAATCCACTAGCTTTGCCGCACTTTCGACAGAAACTTCGATGAAAGCGCTCAGAGCAAAGATATGAGTACTTTAGACACAGCTCAGGTCTCTCTTGTACGGCTTCCTCCCTCCTCTTCGACTCCATCACCACCATCACCTATATATTGTGCGCCATAGCATTGTCTACACAGCACAGTAAGCTGACCATGATGAAGTCCGAGAGACTTGCGAATGCTCGCCTGCAGCATCAGAAGCAGCAGGCCGCCTTGGCCACAACAGCTCGTCCGCGCTCAAGGCCTAGCCACGACCGCGCATCTGCAGCACAGAACAAAGCCCATCAACCACTCAGTTGTATCATCGATGACTCGGCGCTCTTAGCTGGACTGCAAGAGAAGGGTGGCTTGAAGCAGTGGGTGCGCAATGCTGCGATCAACCTCTTCGTGCCTTTGTATAGTATGTCAAAACAATAGCAATCTTGAGATCAAGTCGCTGACATCCTTCACAGCCCTCGAAAAGCTCGACAGCCAACGCAACAGCTCCCCGCCCTCAAACACCGACGCTCGCCTTGCGCTTCAATGGCTCGATGAAATAACGACTGCCACTGCGGATAAGACTGCCGGCTTTGTGCAGCTACAAGGACCTGACGACCAATACATCTCGTGGCAAGAGGTGGAAAGATACCTACTCCCAGAGACACCGCTGAGTGCGCACGATGGACATGAAAGCCTGGATGGCTTAAACGAGGCATTTGCGAAGAGTTTGGAGACAAGAGTGAGCAATAGATTGAGTACGGAGGTGGACAATGAGGATGGAGAGAGCACTTGGAAATCGGGCAGTCAGCCATCGACACCTGCCAGTGGGGAAGACAAGCGAGGAAAGAAGCATGGAAGTAAGCGCGTCCGCAAGACTCAGGAGATATTTGCAGGAAGAGAAGATGTGGCTAACCACACATCACGAACAGCCGCAATACCGACTCGCTTTCGTCCACTTCTCAACTTTGTGGTATGGCGGACCTATCATTTCGACCTTTCCACATCCAGTGCTGGCACCTATGTGCTTCTCACGAACGACCCCACTACACAGAAGCTGGCACAGAAGTTCGGTGTCCGTGCAAAGATGCTGAGTCAAGTCAGGACAATTGTCGCCAAAGAAGGAAGTAACACTTCGCAAGAGGAAGACCCCCACGGCAACGAAGAGGATTCAACGCAGGACGCTGCTGGAGAGGATGACATAATCGATGCAGTCGGAGACATGAGAGCAGTCGACGAACGCGACGAGGACGAAGTCATCTACGTTCCTCCCTCTTCCAGTCAGCCTCTCCAAGAGAACATCAAAACAACCGTCATCGACCCCAACCACTTCGGCCGCGACACAACCCGCGTCGCCCTTGCCGCGTCCAGCCTGAGCCCACCAAACCCATCACACTCGACCAGTCCGCCCAAGCCTTCTATGCCCTCGAAACCTGCCGGCTCACAACCCCGCGCACGTTCCCAGCCCTCGTCACCAAACCCCGCAAAACGCACTCCGGCAATTACGAACAGACACAGCAACAGCCATGCCCAATCCCGCACAGCAAGCCGTGGCGCAAATGCGAACAACATCGGCGTCGGCGGAGGAGGTGGATCGATGCGAGGGTTGGGAAGACAGACCGCCGTGCCCGTGCCGCTGCCGCAAGTGCCAAGGCTGGTCAAACCAATCGATCCGGACTCGTATGCGAGACCGCCGCCTATTGGTGCGAGGGGTGGAAGAGGTGGAAGAGGAGGTGGAGGGGGTAGGAGGTTGTGGGAGCCGTGAGTTTGTGTGATCGAGATCTGGCGTGTCTTGATGGCTATTTGGTTGATCGAGCCTGACAGCAACGCTGGCTAGTCAACCATCGCTTCCGCAACCTTATGTACAAGTAAGCGCGCCGCCGAGATCCGTCAGGACTGATCCTGCACTGCGAAGGTTCTTGGGGCAGACAGAAAGCGATCATGCAACTCATCAACGCTGGGGTCATCTGCCTCTGGGCACGGATCTCATCGACTTGCATCATCTTGAGTCGGTCCGCGAAAGGATGGAAGTGCAAATTGTGAGATGTTCGAGCTGGAAGGTGGGAGAAGAAGAGGGGATGAGAAGAGAAGAGAGTTAGGCTGCAATTGCGGAAACAAAGTTGAAACGAACAGGCCTGTTTCGGATGTGACAGCAAACCCCCAGGCAAGATTTGGATAAAGTAGGCAGCCGTGCTTGTCCTGTGAGAACGGTTTTTGAGGAAGCAATGCCAGGGCACTCGCAAGAAAACAGAAGTATGGCAGGGCATGACATGAGTCTGGTCGATTGGGGATGGTGGCTGTGACGTAGGTAGTCCTAAATCGTTGTTTCAATGGAGTTTAAGTATGTCATGTTCATAAGATGCTCAACTCGCGCCACTGTCTCCCTGCCCTGCAAGACTCGAGCTTCCTCACGTGGAATATGACGGCGCCCTCTTTTATCTTACTGAACACCTGAGAGAGCTCATCTCCCACC
>Ga0058702_10000170_pt1 | contig 37323 bp, 38 predicted proteins | sample AgamicOrSfe_FD_83781 | JGI IMG/M metagenome (GOLD analysis project Ga0058702, IMG submission 83781) | Agave microbial communities from Guanajuato, Mexico - Or.Sf.e | ecosystem: Host-associated > Plants > Phyllosphere > Phylloplane/Leaf | place: Guanajuato, Mexico | collected 2012-05-30 | reverse complement strand
GCTGTGCTCGCGCGGCAGGCTGTGGCGATGAAGGGAAGAGAGGGCGACGCGGCGAGTGCGGCTATCTCGGAGCTGTGGCCGTAGAGCTTTTCGGTCTCGGGCCAGAGGAGCGAGCGGGAGAGGGTGTCTTCGGTGGGAGGGGCGGTGAACTTGGATTGTGAGATTGGGGTGGGCGCCTTGATGTCGTTCGTAGTCGGAGCGGGTTCTGAAGTGTCTCTGTTGGTGGGCGTGTCGTTGTCGTCAGTAGAGGGCGCATCCATTGCTTTGTTCGAAAGACCCAGGACTGGTATGCTAGCCAGTTCTGGCAAGGGCTTGCTCGATGTGCTCTCGATGCCGCACAGGTCGGTGAGGAGATTCGCAACACCTTGAGGCTCATCGAAAACACGTAGCAGTTTCTCGTCGGCACCAGACACGAAGTGGGAGTCGCTGAACGTGTCTATACAGTTCAAGTCGTAGCCATGTATCTGAGGTCGCGACAGTTCATGCCATGATCTGATACCCTCTCGTTGCCATTCCGCGTAGAGTCGCGATGTCTGGTCGGAGCTTGTTGATAGTAGATACGAGCCATCACGCGCCCAGGCGAGGCCTCGAACTTCACGAGTGTGGCCTCCGACGGCCGTCTTCTGCTCCCATAGATCATTTGTAGTGTCATGAGACCATAATCGCCAGCCTCCAGTCCTCCCCAGACTGGCTACTGAGCGCCCATCTGGACCCCAGAGACCAATCCAGAATCCTCCAGTACTTCCTGTCGCAGTCGTGGCTCCCTTTTGCGCACTAATCTCGCCCAAGCGAACCGTAGACAGCCATACCCCAGAATTCGGATCAGATTCCCAGATAGCTACTGAGTTATCTGCAGATGCAGTGAGAAGACGTATTCTGCCGTCCTTGCGGTACCAGCGTGCTGTATAGATCCAGTCTTCATGTCCGAGAAGAAGCGCCTCGAAAGTGACGGAATACTGTTCACCGGCTGTCTCGAACTGATGTGCTTTGTTCGAAAGAGATCTGCCAATACTGCCCAGTGCGGGATCATTCAATGCGTCGCTAGATGCAGGCAGCTCTTTGCCATGACGTAGGCGCCAGAGACGGACGTACTTGTCCTGGCTCGCTGATGCTAGCAGAAGATCTCGCGAGCCATTTTCGCCTTCCTGGATGAAGTCCAGTGACCTTATCCATCCCTCGTGTCCAGTAAGACTTGCTGCGTACTCAAATTTGCCCTGCTTTGACACATGGAGCTGTACAAATGTCTTCGAGCCCGCAACCGCCAGGACAAGCTGGTCTGACCCAGGAAGCCGAGCAAGAGCAAGTGTTAATGGGAAGTACTTTGGCGTTAGTGGCAGCACTTGTGTTAAGGTGACGAGCACATCCTGCTCAGAGTCGCCATGCTGAATGCTCCAGATTTTGACCTCCGAGTCTGCAGAGCTCGAAACGAAGACGCTACCTACGTCTGGCAACACGGCAATGGCATTGATTGACTTTTGGTGCTCTTTCAGGACATAAGCTTCTCTGTAGCTGTACGAAGTGTCTGGATTGGCACACCATACACGTATGCTACTGTCAGCTGCGCCGCTCAAAATCACGGGTGCCGAGCGTGACGATAAGCGCAGCGTCTTGACTACATTGACAGTATCGGTATGCCCAGAAAGTAGTGCATGCACACCAGGTTGATGGCCGTCTAGTGGCCGCCACACAGCCACATTCCGCCCAGCTCCATATGCGAATAAGCCGCTCTGCTCATCCCAGTCGGCTGCAGAGGGATGTCGATTACCTCCTGCTGCGAGAAAGTCGACAGTGATTGATGGCATTGGATATCATCTTGTTCATGCCTTGACCAAAAAAAGTCACATGCTGACTGAGAAAAATGCTTCGGGCGAAGCTCCGACGAGACCGCCGACCCTTGTGGTGTTGATATCAAAGCGTGAAACTGAAGGGTACTGAGTGCGAGGACTATGAGCGCTAAAGAGGCGTCGCCAACAGTGCTGGTCAGAGTCGAGTTCACGTAGGTACATTTTTGTCCGCCTCCTCCTGCCTTCCATTCCTTCACAATCACCCCACTGACCCTAAACCTTCCAGCGGCGGCCTCGAGATCGTCTTCGACGGCCAGCGCAGCCTCAAAGTCCAGCTCCCTAGCTCTCTCTCCTCACCTGCAACTATCGCCTCCCTGATCACATACCTAACCGAGCACTACTTGGCGGACTCGCCCAAAAAAGACCTTTTTGTGCTCGATGGCACTGTAAGACCTGGGATTCTCGTGCTTGTCAATGATGCAGATTGGGAGCTTGAAGGTGAAGGAGCGTGCGAGTTGAAGAGTGGGGACGAGGTTGTGTTTGTTAGTACGTTGCATGGTGGGTGAAGATGGAGGCCAGATTATAGTTTGGAAAATTGGCAGTGTTATGGAAGAAGAACTACATACACGTCCGTGGTCGTTGTTGCTAAACAAGAGAAGTCGCCGCCAGCGTCCATAGGCGTGCACTCATTGGAATGCTGAGAGAGGGCATGCCGCATGAATGAGGCTAGCACAATCAAGAAGGAAGCCCATCAAAGTGATGAGCAGAGTCCAAAGCTGACATCGCTCTTGGGGAAGAGATCGCAAGGACGGAATGTGATTGTCAGCATGGAAGTGCAGCGAAATTTCAACTCGAGTTGGGACCGATGGCAAGAGCCAGGCTGGTCTACGATCAAGCGTATGTAGTCAAGATATGTGAACTGAACGATAGAACGACTTTGATTCGCAGCTCAAGTATATACAGTACCAAGACTCTCCTGTACACATTCCGCTTGTCTCCTGGTATGTGCCTGTACTTGATCATCATCATCCGGAAACCCAGGCAGCATGGCATTCCTCTCTGCAATGAAAGCCATGAATGAACGATGCGCCTCAAAGCGACGTTCGATGTCCTGCAACTTCTGCAAATGCTTCCCGAACCAGTGGTATCATTCCCCTGCCGTTTCCCATACTGTTATTACTATGCTGAACAGAAAAACACAAATGCGGTCATTACTCATATCCATCCTGAACAGTCCCCGAACAGTGCGTGATCTGTTATGGCCAGAGATCAATCCATGCCGTCCAGCACGCGAAATACTGTACCTCAAGGAAAGACCATCCACCAGATGAGCACAAGCGCGATTGCCAACTTCGACCCCTCACTCACTGTTGAGGACGGGGCAGCGTTGCAGTAATTGAAGGGTGAGGCACCATGCTCAGCATCAGCGCAAACTGTACTTGTCGGAGCGGGTGTTGACTTTGCTGACTCTGCATTCTGGGTAGCGCTGGAGACGCGAGAGGAGGTATTGATGATGAAGCTCGAGGTAGACATGGTCGAGTGGCCAGTAGTCGTGAAAGTTGAGGTCACTGTTGCTTCTGCTGACGACATCGGTGCTGTTGAAAAAGTACTGTCAAAACTCATGGTTGACGTGCCAGAAAATACCATGCTTGGCTCTCCTGTCGAGTGAGGGACCAAAGTCGGTGAAGAAGGGTCGACAACGATGCCCTCGGTCATTGATGTCGACATAGTGATTTGCGTTGTACTGATTACAGATACAGCACTTCCCCCACCGAGCTCGGTCACGGTCGCTATGGACGGTCCCGGCTGAGTAGCTTCACCGACAGCCGTCACGGTCGAAGTCTGCACGATATTGTTCACTCCCAGAGTCGTCACCACCACATTCGGACACAGATCCTGAATACCTTTTCCACCCAAGAAAGCCGCGACAATTTCTTCATTGTCCTGAGATTGTCCAGAACACGCGTTCCATACCTGGCTGTTGATGGAGACCATGCCTTGGATACAGCCAGAGCTGCAGGACGTTTTGTCGTTGTTGCTGTAGGTACCGCCGCTGCCGGCGCCTGGGGAAGAGGATGAGCTTACCAAGGTGAAATCGTTCGCGTTGCAGCCTGGTATCTGAGCTGTGTAGACTGCTTGACATTGAGCGGTGAGGTTTGTCGCGTATGGTGCAAAGTCGGAGAGCGAGACTGCAGTGACGAGTGGAGTCGGAGAGAGCAAGCCTGCTGCAAGGATAGTGACGATGGGTGAGAGCGACATTGGTGACGGGTAGCGCGTCATGATGGAGTATGAGAGACTGAGAGCTTGAAGGTGTTGTAGTGTGATCGGTATGTAGCTTCGCTAGCTGCGTAATGTTGAGATGGCAACGTGAAGGAAGAATGATTTGTCGTGTCAAATAAGTGACAGTGCTTCCTATCCAAAACACTTGGACGTGATGGTTTGGATATGTGGAAGTGAAAGAGAGTGTGAGTGAGGCAGGGTCAAAGGCGAGCAGCGTAAAATTCGAGAGAAAGAGCGGGGGGCACGTCCGGCGTGCCTGCCTCGTTTGATGACGGCAGTCAGACCGATGATCAGTCACAAGGCTCTCTCGAGTTTCGAATCTGTTTCGTGTCGATCGTCGATGATGTGATTGTGAAGACGACACAGTAGGGCTCCAAGGTATGTCAAAGCTCTAGCCGGACAGTCAAGACTTGATAGTGAAAGATTGATCTTGTGAATGAAAGATCCGTCTGCTGTAAACAAAGAAAGTCGAGAAGTACGAAGACAAACGCGCAGTGTAGCACTGTACAGAAGTACCTTTAATCTTCTGATGCAAGGAGCCTGCTCCCACAAAATAACCTTGTTTCGAACTTTGTGTCACAAGAGCGTTTGAAGTCGAGGTACCAGTACCACAAAGCCTTCTCAAAGCAGGACCTACAGGTACAGAAAAGTGAAAGAAGAGAATAAAGTGATATGTGGTACTAAAGCGTCGATATCTCAGGCTGCTTCAGTCCCCATTTCTCTCCGAGGCACAGTCCTCTGTGATGTGCAGCGTTGCTCCTTGCCTTGGCGAAGGTGGAGGATTACTGAAACTTCCTATGATAAGCGCTGACTTCCGTTTCTATGACAAGCGCTTCGAAACTCAACTCCCCATAGCCCCTCGAGGCCTTATGTCCCCTTGATGCGCATCTTCAGCTGGCCGTTAGTGCTGACCACGACACAGTCTCTCTCCTCAGATACAGCACGCGAATAAAAGGCGCAGTTTCAGCTTGAACTCGATCTGCAACCAATCTCGAGCGCGAAAAGGATAAAGATCGCGCATCTTGCTCAATACCTGAGCGCTTGTGCTCACGATCAGCTCAGCATCAGCACCTCCACTGCAGTCAAAGCATATTTAGCTCTATTTTCACACACTCTCACTCCTTAACTCCTGAAACTAGCGGTTGTTTGCATGCCAAGCAACGAGCGTCTCCTTATTGCCCCACCTGACCGACATCCCTGCATTTTCTGAAACAATGTCGATCGGCGAATCGGAACGATAGCCGCGTTAAGCTGACAGTCGATCGGCGCTTTTGAAACAGGGAGGGGTCGAGTTACGTTTGGCTGGGAAGTCAGCGATTGCCTTGCATGTCGGCAGTTGCTGTTGTCTGTTGCTAGCATGCTATATATCCTGTCGTGTTACCCTTGTGCAAGAACGATGTTGAAGTGTCCGATGCTGGATGTGAGTGTGCTATTGATGTGTGCATGGTAGTGATACAAGCTTCTATTTGACAGCAACAGCTGGAGTTGCAGCTCCAAGCGTCGCAGGCGCAGGGACGTTGTTCTCACCATCGTAATCCGAGCCATCCCTCTTCAGGTTTGGGTTTAGTGGCTTGCTTGCATCATAACCCACTTCCTTTACAATTCCCAGCCCCTTCGTCCTGCCCTCACGAAACAATATCCTCTCACCCTTCGTCAAAAACTCCGGCCGCTGCACGAATCGAAACGCCACGAGCGCTCTGTCGCCCGTTCGAATGTAGCTGCGGTCGATGTCAATAATGGCGCACGTCTGGCTGACCGGACCAACATGGAGCATTGCCTGATACTTGACCTTGATAGTAGTAGCGTGCGACAAGATAAGCACTTCGGCGACAAATTCGCGGTACACCTTTGGCTGTGCAGGATTGTTCGGGATGGAAGGCAGGATGACCATGCCCTTGCGGACCTCTTTGCGCCGTATTCGCTTGAGTGCGAAGGAGGCTGATTGCCCGGCAGAGCAGGCTGGGACAGGGATGCGTTTCCGCTCAATAGACCGGACGGTGGTGGTCTGGAAGATACCGAGAGAGTCGGGACCGACCTGGATGGTGTCGCCAGCGTGGATGACGCCGCTTTTGACGACGCCGGAAACGACGGTGCCGACGAAGGGGACAGAGAAGGTGTCGTTGATATGGAACTCGAAGGGCGCGTCGGCATTGTAGTTGCCGTGATGAGGGAGGATATTGAGGAATTCGCGGACGAGGTCGAGGCTTTCGCCTGTGACGTTTGAGACCTGGAAGATAGGACATATTCGTTGGCTGACGAATTGAGTCTGGAATTTGTCAGTGGTAAGTCACTTCTATCAGCATGATTGAACGTACTGCTGTATTGATGCACTCCTCCCGATTCTTGATAAAGACAGGTATTTTGCGTGCACCTGGTGACTTGAGGATCTTGGTCAACTGCGTGATGGTCTGCTGCAGAATCTGAGGTGGACATATGTCTATCTTTGTTATGCAGACCATGACTGGGACATTTAATGCTAGAGCAATACCCAGGTGCTCCCTATGAAATGTTAGTGAGCTGCATACTTCCTGTCTGAGATTAACGTGACGTACTTGCTCATGCCGACAAGACCATTATTGGCAGCGACCATTAGTAAGCAGTAGTTGGGCTCACTGCTCAGAAGCCCAAAGACAGTCGTCCTCAGATATCTCTCGTGTCCAGCCAAGTCGCTGAAGCCAATAACCTTTGCCTACGCATTGTATGTCAGCTTCCACTCGATTCCTTCTTCAGTGGTGACTTACAGAGCGCTTCCCGATCTCCTCCCAAGAAAGCTTTCGCCCCGGCACAGTCGCAGCAACGACTTCACCTTTCGTGTCAAAGCCCATAATCTCCATACCCACGGAGCTAGTCCTTCCACTCTCAATCTCGTGCTTATGTCGGAACAAGTTCACTCGTGCTTTACCACGCCCGTCGTCCAGACCACCCTTCACCAGCACACCCAGCATAGTACTCTTTCCAGCATCGACATTGCCCACGACTGCTATTCGTGTCTCAATCACATCGTCCACACTCTGCGGTATTCGCCTGATCATGACCTTGCCCGAACAACTCCTGTCTTTCGATTCTGTCGTGTCAACCTCGACCACTCGTTCGCCGGCAGTCGTGGCAACATTTCTTGTCATCAGTAACCGCACGTCGGCCTTCTCGTCCTTTGCGCACGCCAGTACCCGTGTGTACGCGATGTCCCAATCTTTCTGCTCGAAGCCCATCGGGTCTCCGTTGTCCTCCAGGCCTATGTCGAACAACACCTCCCCATGCCCTTCGTCTAATCGTGTATCGATGAGCTTGCGCAGCTGAATGGTACTTTCACTGGTTGTCGTTGGGTGCTCATCCAGTAGAAGATGTTTTAAACGAACGTTCGCGGTCTCATCGCCTAGGTCTAATGAGTCTAGGATGTCGAGCTCAGCATGGACATCGGTCGTGGTGATGGCTGGTTTTGTGGTGGTGGCCGAGCTGTTACGGACTGTCTGCTGCCGTTGCACGTAGTCTGCGAACTCGCTGAGAGCCTGAAAGTTGTCAGACAGGTTCTCGGGTTGCATACTTCATGAAACTCTACTGTCTCTCCTTTTCTACGATCAGCAAGGCTCTGGGAGGGCCGCCGTGTTGCCTTCGAAGACATAGTGTGGGGTAAGTGGTGTTTCAGCGTTTGCGCGAGCTTGTACCGGGGCAATCTGTGTCAGTAACCTGCTAGTGTAGTGATAGTGTAGCTTCGTCAGACTGATCAGCTGGCGCAATAGCTAGTGATAGGCTAGAGTAGTGATGCTGTACTCGGGATGACCTGCTATGACTCTACGCCACTACAAGATAGAGTACAGTGGATACAGATGCGGTGGAGAAATAATGTGGGGAAGTGAGGATCGTCATTGCACGTGGCAACGACAGGCACGGACAGGACGGTGATGCTTGTGATGCTTAAGATACAAGAGTGTTCCGTCTCGTAGGATCCTTCTTCTGCCCTGATCCTCCTCCAACCAGTGGTTGCAACGCCTGTGTCAAGGCCTTCTCATCGTAATAACAGCCCCTTCCATCCAATCCTTTAGCTTTCCGACCATACACTCTCAGACCCTCGATCCCAGCTTGTGCTAGCTCTTCCCTACCGACTCCAGGCACGCCAGGCCCCTCGATGTAGACCAAATGTGTGACATACTGCCTCAGCTCCCATATTTCAGCCTCCCTGCGGAAGCCACTGCTTTCGAGTCCTGCGCGAGCGATGGCACGGATGAAATCCATAGCTGTGAACGGCGTCGAAGATGGTCCAGACTCTCTGTCCACAATTCCATTGAGTATGAGCACTTTCCGTGCCATCTTGGCACTATTTGCTATAGCGTCGCCGACACCTCGCAGGATGATCGAGGGGATGATGGATGTGTATAATGAGCCGATGCTGTATATGATACACCTGGCATTCGCGAGCGCGTCGATGATCTTCGGATTGGCGGCGGGTCTGATCTCCTGGCCGTAGGGGTTGATGTACCAGATTCGGGAAATACGAGCGGGTAGGTCTGAGTCCACGTTGGATTGTAGCTTTGCGTACGTGATGTACTGCTTGCGAAGCGTGGGCAAGGAGCCTGGTAAATTGGCGTCCTCGACAGAATCTGCCGTCTCTACTTCGGCATCATCGAAGTTGCTGGATGGTAGATGTGTCACTGGTATGTTGAGTGGATGTGGATCGAGCCGGATCGACGGGAGCCTGGGACCGGGCCATGGAGGTCTGGGATCAAGTGATGGGGAAGGTAGTGCGGAGGTTGGGAGGTTTGGCAAGGATGGGTCGCTTGGATGTGATATCGAGTTCTGGCCGGGGATGGTGTCACCATTGGCTAGCCCGGCGCAGATGTGGTGTGTGAAATTGGTGTTGATGGCTGGGAGGACGGATATGGAGGGTGGCAGACAGCATATACTGCTGAGGAGATAGATCGAGCTCTCAAGTGAGCCGCAGAACAGTCTAGCTCTGATGTGTATGTTCAGCAAAGCTTCGAGTAGAAGTTGAAAAGCTAGCAATCTATACTTACCCAGTCAAGAAGAGGTTGCCGACACTGGCACTCTGGAAGTTGAACACGCTATTCGGCCTCGCTCTCTTCACAATCTCCAAGTTCAACAGATTCAGAAAGCTTCGAATGAGTTCCCGTTTGGGAGAAGAGATGTCCTGCCATAGCTCATGTCGTGCTTCGACAATGTCGAGCCATTCGTGCCGAGCATCTAATGCGTTTGTCGACAGCCGGTAGTTGAAGAAAGCGCGTATTGCATGCCGTTCTGGATCGTCTGAGTCATCTGGGATGAGACGGACTAGCCTGGACCTCAGATCTCCAATACCCTAGCACGATGAGCACTCAAAAGTGCCAGACGGATGTGAGCACTCACAGGACCACCTAAATATCGAATGATTTCTGATCTGGACAAAGATATCAGCGCGATACATTTTCATTTGCACTTCTTTTTGAGTTCACTCACGTAGAGCCACCATTGTCACTGACGGGGATCACGTATGTCAGCCCTCTGCCTTCTGCTACCTGGCCGAAAACATTGACGAGCGCGTTGGCAGCACTTCCGCCCGAGAATATCACGACACGAGACGACACGGAAGAGGAAGTGTTCATAGCAGATGGTTGTCAACGTATGTCAAGATGTGCCCTGTGCAACATTTTGTGGGTGTGATGGTGATGCGGAATACCAAGCAAGGGGTCAGGATCTGAGGTATCTAAACTTCGTGCAGACTCTGCCAAGACTAGTGATTGAGTTCTGGCAGACTGTGCAGACAGCAAGTTACGGATATAAAGGCAATAAGGTAGAGAGCAGCTTTATGATTGACACCTTGACAATATCTACAGCTTGTGAAGTGTAGAATACACAGATCTCTGTTCATGGTGCTTTCTCCATTTCCATATGCCGTGCCCACCTCTTCGTCTCGTTCCCCTCCGATGATCCTATTTCATTCCTAATATCTCACATGATCGTTGGACCTATCCAACACAACAGTACCAGCCGCTTTCTATGCAATGTACCACTCCCGCGAAGTATCATACGTAACTAGGAAAATGCTTTTCATGATTTTCGTGGTCGACAAAGAAGAAGATTCGTGATAGCGAGCATTCAACAATCATGGCTCACTACTGCTGGTAGCCGTTCGCTGGGTATGTGCCTTGTTGTGGATAGCCATAGGTTGGTGTGGGATAGCTAGCGTATTGGTTCGCGGGTGTGCGGCTGTAGGCGCCATGTTGGTATTGGCCATAGTTGGCGTTCTGGTACTGGGCTGGAAGGCCGACATCTGCGTGGCGCGTTACTACGGCAATCTCGGGGGAGTAAAGCAACAAAATACTTACTCTGAGCAGGCATGGCTTGTTGACCGTACTGAGGGAAATAGCCTGGAGATTGAGAGAAACCTGCGACAGGGTTCTGAGGAGAAAATGCTTCGTACTGAGTGTTGCCAGGCGCGTTCTTGTCCTTGCCCCACTGCAGATTGTTAGTACAATGTTGAGCAATGCAGGACGTCCGCATGGACTTACGCCTAGCTTCAGTGGCTTGCCGTTGATATTATAATTGTTCAAGGCGACAATGGCTTGTGCTGCTCCTTCGTGGGAGTCCATCTTGACGAAAGCATAACCACGGTCGGTCTGGAGTCGCACCTCTTGAACGTAGCCGTAATTTTGGAACAGGGGGAGGAGTTCGGGCTGGGTCGTGTATGGAGAAAGATTGCCAACATAGACAGTGGTCATGTGCTGAGGCGTTTGCTGGAGCACGGCTGCAAAGCTTGGGGCATTGGGTGTAGGGTAGACTTGCTGCTGCTGCTGTTGCTGCTGCTGCTGCGGCTGAGCTGGGAAAGCCTGCTGAACAGGGTTCATGCCCATCTGAGTCATCACCTGCTGTTGGGCAACGGATGGCTGACCTTTCTGGTTTGCCCAATTGCAACGAATAGCACGCGAGCCAAGAAATTCGCCGTTCATGCCAGTCAGTGCTCTGTCTGCCTCCATGCGATCACGGAAAGCGACGAAACCATAGCCACGAGAACGACCTGTCTTCATGTCCCACATGACACGAGCTTCTGACACAGTACCATATGAGCCGAAAGCTTGAAGCAGAACCTCGTCATTGACCTCGTTTGACAGATCTCCGACAAAAATATGAAAGTGCTGCGAGGTGTCTTCTTTGCTAGTGTTGTTGGACTGGTAAGCCCAGTTGACACGGATCTCCTGAAGAGCTCAATTAGTAATGTTCCAAAGACAATACTGGTCCAGCTTACATTCTGAAGGATGCGGCGTCCATTGAGAGTCTGCATGGCTTTCTCGGCTGAGTCTGATTCCATGTATTCAATGAAACCGTAGTTTAGACCTTTGCTCTGGAACTAATTTTCAGTCAGTCTTTGCGATTGAGCTCGAAGTAGGTGAAGTAGAGAGAAGAGAGTGAATTGAAGATGTGAATGATGATGAAATCCGACTTGAGAATGCCCACGTGACAGATCGTGTTTTGAGTAAAAATACTCCCACTGTTGGTACATGCCTGGGGCGGGAGTCGGCAGCATAGACGAGCACGATTGCGACTTACATTCTTGTCAGGAATAATCTTGACACTTTTGACCGTGCCTGCGGTTGCGAAAATTTGTTGTAGGACATCCTCCGTAACTCTTTGATCAAGGCCACCCACGTATAGAGCTCGCTTGTTTGGCTCTGGAGCTGCGCGACGGATAGTACCCCCAGCACTGACAGTATCGGAAGGTGAAGCCATGCCATTTACGTTCTGTTGGAGTCCTGGAGCTTGATTCGTGACCAAGCTTGGCAAGGAACCAGGACCTCCTCCTAGAATGCCATTCTCATAGGGTGACCCGTATGCTCCAATAGACATGCTCGAATCGGCCATCACGAGTATGATATTCTCTTGCGATAGATGCTAAAGATATAGGCGTTAAGAAGTGCCGATTGATGTAGAATGGCTGAAGGAATGAGTGATCTGATGCGCGAGGTCGTGCCGAACAGTATCGACGTAGTTCAATGGATATTTCGACCAGGCGGACGGCTAGTACGAAGCAGGGAGTATCGTAGGAGTTGATGATCTGAGATGGGATTGAGGGGTAAGCGCGGATGCTGATCCTGCTGTATGAACAATTCGACACTTGCTGAAAGACTTGATAGTAAGCAATGCAGGAAACGAACGCCGAAGAGAAGGAAGGAGATATGAAAACTCAAGCATTAGCTTTATGGAAACTGGTGGTCAAGTATATGAAAATGCTGGAGACAGGAGACAAGAGCAATCCAATTTGATAGCCGTTAAAGAAGAACAGGGCTCAGGCTCAAACTCCGGCCCGCGGCACTCCCCAATCCTCTTTCTCCCCTGCTCTTCTTTCTCATCGCTGGAAGCTTGTAGACACCGGACTGTCCCACTCGCCTTGCAGCGTGACTTCGAGTAGGGTCAGTGCCTCCCGTCCAATCCTTCCTTTCGCCTTGCCGTGGCGTGTGGAAGCTGCCTCTCGGCGTGACAGCAACAATGCCTAGCATAATATCTGAAACACCACGCCTCCATGCCTTGGATGCGCTCGAAGCCTCGCTCAACTCGATAGTGCGCAGCCTTTTCAGCTCACTTGGAAACCCTTTCCAGACTGACCGGAAGGCAGTACATGCAGATAGGCGCGACCTTCTCACACCCTACAAACCTCGAACCCACCAACATACAAATCAGCGGCGCACAACTACAACAGGCTTTGCCAAAACATAAGTTCGCGTTCGATGATGCGCTCGATAAGTTGCAATACGAGATCGTACGTGCCCCAAGATTGCTGTCAGGCTCTGCTCATACGAAACATAGAGTCATGCACAATCTGTGCTCCGCCGTGACATGAATGCTCTGAGGTCACAACGTGGTCGCATGAAGGAAGAGCCGACAGGCAATCGCGAAACGATAGCGGCTCAACAAAATGGCAACACAAGTACGAGCACGAGTGAGCAGGATGAGAAGGTCCCTATCTTCGATGCTTCGGGACAGGCTGCAGACGATATACAGTCACCGGACGCTATCATGATCGACGGGCCTCCTAGACCAGCTGAGCTCCCCGACACGAGTATGCATGCCGGGCTCACGAGTGGCCAAACGGGCGAATCAACATCTGCGGTGCAAGAGACTGGACCAGCCACTCAAGGAGATTCTCAGTTTGGATTAAACCATTTTGATACAGCCTTGCCTGGCTCCGACAAGATCAATGGTGTAGCAACTACTCAGGCGACAGCTGGTAGTAATTCGGACTTCAAGGTGGAAACAGTGGAGGACGATGAATTGGACTCACTATTCTTGCAAAATGACGGTCTTGATGCTGGTGATTTGAACCTGGACATCTCAGCTGAGAGCCAGCAAGAACCCAACGTCAACTCTCTACTCCCGGGTCTGGAGTTCTATGCGAAGGAGAATAGTGTGACTCCGGGAGCCATTGAAGGGATTCCCGACTTGTCCGTTCCGAGCTTCGACTCTGGACTGCAGTTGGGTACAACGACGAGTAGCAACAACGATCCACTTGGGTACACGCTCGGTGCGGACTTCAACGGGCAAGAACCAATGATAGATTCCAATTTTGATGACTGGCTTGCTGGTTTGGGCGGTGATACTACACAGCAAGTTGATGGCATGCCTCACAATACGGAAGGCACACAGTTTGACGACAACTTCTTCACACTTGACTGAGCTGGGAACCAGCCGTGCATTCATTTCCTCGATTCAACTGGGACATGGGCATTCTCGGTGGACAGATACATATATGGAAGATTTAACATGTATGGGCAATAGAATCTTCCAGCTTCAGTGCATTGCGGTACTCCGCCGTAGACTTGTGATCTTGGGGGCTCATTCGGAGATAGCTCTTGACGTTCAATTGCAGATGATTTGCCTTAAGGTAGTCGGTACATGCAGTCGACGGAACGAGTTAATGCGGACGGCCCCACCTGTGCAAGTGTTTCAGAATGCTTCAGGTTGTCTCGGACCTACATTCATCGATCGTTCTTGCCCATTTTGCACTCCAGCCGCTCACGAGACAAACTTTTAGTGAAGGAAACAGCAAGTCATGATTCACGTGGATTGACACACATTAGATAAGTGAGCTCGCTCACACAGCAGCCACTATCTCACTTGGGCGACTTTGACCACTGAATCTCGCACACGTCTTTTCCGCTACCACGACATGAAAGCCGCATCAGGTCACCTTGCAGTCGAGGTCGAACTGAGTACACTCGATGTCCCCTTAGTCGAATATGATGCAGGTAAGGATGGAACACGCGATCTGAGCTGTTACGTCGGCATCGCAGCTGGAGAGCACCTACAAATCAACCTCAGATTCAAGGGCGCTTGGAAGAAGGCGCTGTGTGACATCGTGATCGATGGTGTGCTCTGTCGCGTAGTAACTGTGGAAGGTTCAGGTCCAATGTCGAAGTTTGTCGATCAGGTGAGTATCACTGCTACGACAACGTTACTCCTTGTCTATCAAGGCTGACCCATATCAAGGTGTGGATTCTTGAGCATGATCAGATGCAGTATGCGCGCATGACCATCGAGACTGTAGCGCCGTCATACGAACCTTCACAACGTACGGCCGTCAACATGGCACCTCGCTGGGAACAACTAACACGATCGTTGAGGCAACGTGTCAGCATTTTGGTCTATGGCATCGATGCCGTGGGAATCCATCGAGTCACTTTGCCGCACATACTGGATATAGACGGTCAACCCTCCAGTGCCTTGCTCACATCACCAACCTACGTTGCTAGATCCTCCGATCCTGGACGCACTCATCGTATCAAGTTCCTGAGTATTGGGGGGCCATCCAAACCCATAATTGGGTGGCATGCAGACAAGTTTAGGCGCGGCTATGAACCGTTTGCCAAATTCAACTTTGACGATCGGGCCTCCAAGCTGCTGAAACAGCTGGAGCTTCCAGTGTCCGCGCACAAGTGTGTCGATCTACTTCAAGGAGGCAAGAGGACGTACGATGCCTTCCTAGAGGATCGCAACGACTCCCGACCATGTCAGCCGGTGCGTAAGACTGTGAAGCTAGAGGATAATCTCGGTAGGCTCTCGCCAGTAACGGGATCTCTCTATGAGGAATACGATTCACGCTTACATGATGGGTACGGCCCGGGGTCGTACTACCGGGCGCGGGAGTCTCGTCCTCGGCGCTCAACAGGAGCAAACATAATCCCCGTAGCAAGCTGCCACACATCCATCGTCCCGCGCTCGTCGCTAGATCGCGAGGAGCCACAGCGTCGTGACTCTCATTTGTATCTCACAAAGATCATGCCTAGTGGACCAACAGCATTAGCAGCATCGAACCCGGTCGATCCACGCATTACATACTGGCCTTTGATAAACATCATTTCGAGGCAAGGTGACCCCCGCCGGGTCAAGCAGCCTCAGTCCGTTGTTGACACGCCCAGATCACCACCGGCGCACGCCCTTGGGATACAAGCAGTAGGTTTCTAAGCAATGTCGCAGGAGCTGTATGAAGCACGCATCTCCGTAGTCGCCATTCCTTCGGAGTTCGTCAAAATGAATGCGGCGAACAGAAAGATTATGCCGATGGCTTTGTTGAGAATGAAGGAGAAGGACGACGAGAAGGAGGAGCAGAGAGACTGGGAGCATTCGAAGACGCCTTCTGGCCGGTTCCATTATTCGAGTTCGACAGCAAGCGCTTCTCCACGAAGAATCATCAAGTGAGCACTCGGACATGTCAAGTGCTGGAGAAAGCTGGTATGTCAGTGCTTTATGTGCACTTGGACACAGGGTTGAGAATGCGCATTGAATTCTGATGCGCCGTTTGACCTAATGAGTACTGGTATCCGAAACAAAAGGCTGCGGTCGCTACTATCTGTTCCATTTACTTCGTGAAAGCGAAACTGTCCGCCCTCTCGTGTGATCGACAATAAGTTCACCTCCAGCACACTCGTGGCGTTCCATAGCCTTGTCCACCATTAGTGCGTGACCGTCTCGTTCTATTTGCCCACTTGACAATGCCGGTTGCCATGCACAGATAGCATCGGGTGACCGTGCCAGCTCAAGTGGTCGCCTTTACAACATCCTACATCATTGCCTCTTGTCTTATCACCGCCACAATAACAGCTCTCCACATGTTCGCCCTCGGCGTATCGCGACGCAATGTGTAACGCTGCGGTGGGAATTTCGGCAGCCCACGCTGTAACTCCCAAACGAGCTCGTGGCTGCTTCTGACTCGCTGTGTTTCGTTGCCCATGCAACTTTTGCTGCGCGGAAGAACGTGTCGGGTTCATATTGGGAAGACCTCTGGTGGCTGAGTGCGTTCAGGGCAAATCGTCCTCCTGTACACTTCCAGCACTCTGTCCTGCTTGCGCGCTCGAAGCTCCAGCAGCTTTCGCATCAGTCTCTTCACTGAGCACTTTCGCAGAGGCCATGAACCTGAACATGAGATGTCAGCGCGCATGACTCTTCCATTGATATAGGCGTACATACAAGCTCCCACAGTAGCCGCCTAGTCCTCGCATGGCATCTGCCTGGACAGTGGTTATACGCAGGAGGTTCTCCAGGTCAGAAAGATTCGCGGACAGCTGAGCAAGCTGCGAGTGAAGGTGCGAAAGATGGCGATGCTTGATGGCGCTGCCGCTGGCAGCAGCATTGGCAGCAGGAAAGGTAGACTGGCGAGCGCTCCGACGTGGTCCGTTGGTGGACATGATGATTGCGTTGGACAGAGTTGGTCGTCGTCGTCGCTGATTGCTGTAAACAGTCGGGTCGGAAGCGGCTCCGGTCGACGTGTCGCGCTGGAACGCGAACTTTCCCACTTCTCGCGATAGACCTCATCGACCGCATCGACCGCGTTGCCACGAGGGGCGTCCTGGGACTAAGACGGTCCCAGCGAGAGTGTAAATTAGTCTACTAACACCGTCTAAAAGCTACTCGACACCATGCCGAGCATCGTACCACATCGCCGCGCGCGCGACGACGAAGAGTTGGACTCAGAGGAAGAGCCACGCAGTGCAAACAAACGAGCAAGACCGAACGGACGTACATCCACCGCTGGAAGAGACTCTGGCGTGGCACTACACGACAATGCTGCCGCAGCATTGCAAGAACATCAGCCTGGCGCAATTGTCCGCGTCAAGCTTACCGACTTTGTGACATACACAGCTTCGACCTTCTATCCTGGTCCAGCTCTCAACATGGTCATAGGACCGAATGGTACTGGAAAGAGTACGCTCGTCTGTGCGATCTGTCTAGGCCTGGCTTCGAGTCCGAATAATCTAGGTCGCGCCAAAGACGTGGGAGAGTTTGTCAAGCATGGTGCATCAGAAGCCTACATTGAACTGGAGCTGAAGGGTCGTCCCGGGAGGCCCAACCAGATCATCACGACGCACATCAGAAGAGAGGGAAATAAGCGAACGTTCTCGATCAACGGCACCAGCACAACGCAGAAAGCGGTAGTCAGACTGGCAAATGAGTTCTCCATCCAAATCGACAATCTCTGTCAATTTTTGCCTCAAGATCGTGTCGTTGAGTTTGCAGGCCTGAATCCTGTGGATCTGCTTACAAGCACTCAACGAGCGGCTGCACCGCAGCGGATGGTGGACTGGCATGAACAGCTGAAGAAGCTTCGAGTAACACAACGGACTGCTGAAGTAGAGCAGAGCGATGCGAAGAAGTCATTGGCAGATTTACTGAAAAGGCAGGACAACCAGCGGATCGACGTTGAACGTCTTCGCGAGCGCGCAGAGGTGGTCAAGACCATCTCGATGCTCGAGAAGGTGAAGCAACTTGCAGAATCTGTGGCCTTAAGGATTGCGCATGGTCAGGCTAAGGACACAAAGGCTAAGGCTAGGGCCGAGCTGGCTCGACTGTCGGCAGAAGCTGCCCCCACGTTGGCTGCAATAAGCGCAATACAAGAGTATGTTGAGAAAGTGACGAAGGTGGTCAAGTCTCGCAGTACCATGTACGAGCGCTTCACGAAAGAATCCGAGAACCATATCAAAGAGGCCGAAGCTCTGTTGCAGAAGATAAAGACGTGCGAAGTTGAGCGAAGAACCGAGAAGGATAACCAGAAAGCCAACAAACAGAGAGCTGCTCAAATCCAGACAAAGATTCGCACAATCAAAGTACAGATGGAACAAGAGCCAGTCGAGTTTGACTTGGCCGCAGTGCAGGAGAAAGGTCGTGAGCTGGCCCGACAAGCCATGGAGCTAACGGAAGAAGTTGCCGCAATACGACAATCGATGAGTCAACGTCAAGGCTTATTCAGCGACAAGAGAGAACGATTGGCAAGGGCTAAACGTGATATTGAGGGACTCAGGACGCAGGCTGGCCAGCAAGCCAATCGACTAGCACAGAAGGCTCCCGACTCAGCAAAGTTACTCAACTTCGTAAAGGAGAAAGGGGATCGTTTCACTGCCCAAGTCTTCGGGCCTCCTCTTGTAGAGTGCCATATCACGAACAACCACTTCACTGATATCATTGAGAGTCTGTTGCATCCGAGTGACATCACAGAGGCATTCACTGTGCAAAATCAAGCCGACTTCAAGACTCTCAATACGATCGCCTTTGAGGAACTAAGGCTCACCACAATCAGCATACGTCTTGCCGATCGGGACATGGATCACTGGATGCGCCAACGCGCTTCAGTCATGTCTGACGAGCAGAAACGCAATCTCGGTATCGATGGCTGGGCTTTAGATTATCTGGACGGCCCTGCTCCAGTGCTCAGCATGCTGTGTAAAGACAGTCATATGCACGAAACGCCAATCATGAAGCAAGATCATGACGACGCCAAGTACCAAACACTCTCCAAAATGAACTTACGGACATGGTTTGCCGGTAGTAAATGCTACAAAATCACCAAGAGACAAGAGTACGGCATATCTGCCGGGTCTGTCAAAGCTGTTGCTGCCGCAAGGTTCTGGACAACGCAGCCTGTTGACACACGTCATGAAGCGGATCTCCGCGACAATATAGAAGGTTGGACTACAGAACTACAGGAGATGTCGCAGCTCCAGGAAGGCGAGAAGGAAAAGTCAAGGACCATCTCAGCCCGACTAGCAGACGTGGACGCTGAAAAAGTGGACATTTCCACATTCCTAGCACTGTGCTGTACTGACGTGTCCGACAGAAAGAACATGAAGCCGACAAGTCCGCGAAACAGAGAGCTTTGACCGAGTTTCGAAAGTTGCCTACAAGACTAGGTAAGATCTGGCTGATTGTCGCACTATCTTCCTTGCTGATCAGCCCTTCCAGCTGGCGAGGAGAGCTCGCTCGAGGAGATCCGTGAATCACTACAGGAGCTGAGCATTCGCATGAGCAACATCAACGGAAAAGAGACGGATCTCATGCTGAAAAGAGGCCAGAAAGCTATTGACTATATCAGGGCAATAGAGATCATTCGTGCCAAGCACGTAGAGTTGATGACAGCATCCTTGCAGCAAATCGAGGGACAATCTGACCTCGATGAATTGAAGAAGCGTAACGAGGAACTCGAGCAACTCCTGCAAGAGAAGCGAGCTGAATTGACAAAAGCCGACAAAGACGTGAAAGACCTTGCACAACGCTACAAAGACGTGATAGAACGCTTCAAAAGGCTTACGGACGAAGACCCGTCTCTACTGGAGTTCTACAATGGCATGTCGGAGGCCGAAAAATCACGGACACCAGAAGATCTTGAGTCCGAAATCGGGGCACGTCAGGCCCGCCTCGAATTGCTGCACGAAGGAGATCCGACAATCATTCGCAATTTCGAAGATAGAGCACGTACCATTGCACGTCTTGAAGGGAAGGTGGCAGGTAACGACGAAGGCTTGCAAGCGCTGGAGCAGTCAGTCGTTGAGATTCGAACTCAGTGGGAACCGAAGCTGGACGCACTTGTGGCGAAAATTAGTGATGCATTTGGCGCATCATTCCGCAAGATCAATTGCGCGGGAGAAGTCTCAGTCTACAAGCCCGGAGACGAGGGTCGTGACTTTGAGAATTGGGCAATCCTCATCCAAGTCAAGTTCCGGGAGAATGAGCAATTATCGGCCCTCGACAACCACAGACAAAGTGGTGGTGAAAGAGCTGTCAGCACAATTTTCTACCTCATGGCACTTCAGACATTGAGTAGAGCACCATTCCGGGTCGTAGACGAGATCAACCAAGGAATGGATCCTCGCAATGAGCGCATCGTTCATGAGCGGATGGTAGACATTGCATGCGGCAATACAAGTGTTCAGCGCCCCGAAGAAGATGGAGAGGGGCTGGCTGTTGCGAATGGAGACAACGCCGGCGGCCAGATCTCGCAATACTTCTTGATCACGCCAAAGCTGCTGACTGGACTGAAGTATGCCCCTGGCATGACAGTACACTGCATTGCATCTGGTGAGTATATGCCCGACGCAAAGGAGGCTATTTCGTTTGCTGGCTATTTGCAAAAGAGGAAGCGTTTTCTGCATTCACGAGCCAGTATTGCGAGTGTTGCTGCATGATCAGGATGGAGTTGACGAGTAGCGGCGAACTGTGAATATCTGCTTCTCGTGTATAATAGTTCAAATCAAATATTGCAATACCACCTCATGCTGTGTTTCGAAGCTCATGTTCCATGACTCGTGCGGCACGCACAATGTGACACGTGAATTCAGTTCCAACGAGCATCATCCCACCTTTTGCGCGGCCATTGAACCTCGAATACCGAATCTACCCTTCAATCTCAAGGCTCAACTTCCCGACCTTCCTAACTTACGTCCAATCTCATCACAGAAGATCGGACAGGAAAAAGAAGCGCAAGCACAGTTGCACAAGAAAAGTAGTTAAAAAGCAGTCAACATGGATCACGCAAAGCTCGCCAAGTTGCAAGCTGCAAGCAACTCAAGAATAGGTACGTTGGAGATACGCGGTCGTGAGAAATTTGGAGGAAACTACGGACAGGCTGCGAGAATACGGTCAATCCAAAACAGGGAGAGATCAGAGCGCTAACACATTCTTTACTCGTAGGGTAAGCCAACATTCCAGAGCACAGCATCTAGGTATACCGTGCGATGCACAAGAGCAGACCAGACGACGAGAGCATGAAAGAGTAAAATCAAAAGCAATGAGGGTGAGCTAACATGAAACAGAGGCAAAGGTACCCCGAGGCGCAAGGTTAAGAAGGTTCACAAGACTGCTGGCACCGACGACAAGAAGCTGCAGACATCGCTCAAGAAGCTCAATGTCCAGCCCATCCAGGCTATCGAGGAGGTCAACATGTTCAAGAGCGACGGAAACGTCATCCACTTCTCCGCTCCTAAAGGTGCGTTCTAGTCAAGCTGCGATGTGGTTTCCGAGGTTGGAGCGTGGTGGTGAGGACGTTCAGCAATGGGTCATTCCGAATCTACAATATCTGGACATCCTGCTGCCACGTTGCGCAACCACGAGCCTCGGCAAATCAGCTTTCTCCCCCAGACATGGACTAACACAACAACAGTACACGCATCTCTTCCCTCAAACACCTTCGCAATTTACGGTAACGGCGAGGAGAAGGAGCTCACCGAGCTCGTCCCCGGGATCCTGAACCAGCTCGGCCCAGACTCCCTCGCATCACTACGGAAGCTTGCGGAATCATACCAATCGATGCAGAAGGCACAGGGTGAGGATGGTGAGAAGAAGGACGATGATGATGATGAGGACATTCCAGAACTTGTGGCCGGTCAGGACTTTGAGAGCGGTGACAAGAAGGAGGAGGCTGATGTCGAGTAAGCGGATTGCTTGCTGATATTTGAGGAATGCTCGGTGAATGCACAAGAATGGCTTGCGGTGAAAACAGCAGCGACAGCATCAGGCATGACACAGATGCATTAACGTATTGCCAGCAACGCTTACGGCGAGAACTGGTCTTCCCGAACTTGCAAAGCGTGCGAGATCTAGGGACGACACTGTTTGTACAAAATACTCATTTCGAGACGTGGTAGTCGAGGCCTGAATATAATGACATCTCTCTACGTCAACCTCAGCATTTGCCTCTGTGTTTTGGTCACTATGATCATATTAGCAACCTTGACTTTCACTGTCGTCTCGTCGTTGCTACCGCAGTATCTGTCGAACGAGGACGGGCGGGAGATCCCCTGAGGTCAAGTCTGGGAGAAGTGCTTGGCATGCGACCTCTCCATGCTTGGCATTTCTAAACAGATTGCTCAAAACATGCTCGTCAATCGTGATGGTCTATTGCAATTCTTGCTTGTCGCACTGCTTTTTACGTCCTGGCAGTATTCAAGACACGGGACTTTATGGAGAAATATGTCCGGATGGTCAGGTAACGCCACCTGTGTGTTACTCTAAGCAACCGTTCAATCCAGCACACTCCAGCTTCACAATTTCAGAAAACATGCTCAAAAACGACGTTTGAAATGTAAAAGAACCATGCCCCACCATCAGCTCGCTGCCAAGCAGGCCCTCGATGGTAGACTGTCCTAGATGGTCTTGGTAGTGCTTGAGCATGTTATGCAGCGTGGTACTTAAGCATGCCTCGATCGCCGTGACATGCATCTCATCTTTTACTTTAATTTCTCACTCTTCCCGTCACTACTGATTGCTACTGCTATACTTCGTCCTACATCTCGTACTACGCACGCACAGGAGAGGTTCAAGTGAACAGCAAGTGAAAGACCTCTTGATTACACACTACCACCACCCACTTCACTTACCATGCACTTCTCCGCCCTCCTCGCCTCTCTGGCCCTGACGCCTCTCGTCTCGGCACACTTCCAGCTTCTCTACCCCGCCGCCCGCGGCTACGACGAGGACACTCTCGCCACGTACGCTCCCTCTTCCTCTTCCACAATCCGTATTCAGCTAACCTTCTCCCTCTCCAGCTACCCATGCGGCGGCCAAAACACCGTCCAGAACTCCAACCGCACTCTCTTCTCCACATCATCCTCCCCCATCCAGCTCAACATGGAGCATCCGGAGGCGAAAGTCGAAGTGCTGATTGCGTTCGGCAACAACCCGACTGGGAACGACTTCACAAGGGTGCTGGTACCGACTGTTCAGGAAGTGGGACCGCAAAGCTTCTGTCTAGGAGATGTTGTTATTGGGAATAGCACATTGTCGCAGGCGGGTATGAATGCGACGATCTTGGTTATGACAAATGGTGACCCAAGTGGTGGACTCTACAACGTGAGTGGGGTGGTGCTGTGGACGATGAGTGACAAGACAATGGAGGCTAACGTGCGATATAGTGCGCCGACGTTACATTCACCGCTGCTGCCTTGAGCACGGCCATGTACAACGCCAACTGCATCAACTCAACAGGCGTTACTGTGCAGACTGTCGCAAACTCTGCTATGATCAATGCCAACGGAACGACTGTCGGAGCTACAACTTCTGCAGCATCTTCTGGCGCATCTTCTGCAACATCAGGTGCTGCATCGGCAACGAGTGCGGCTGCCGGTGCTGCTACTTCCGCTGCTAAGTCTGGATCTGCTGGTGGGAGGTCTTGTGGTGCTGCGGTGGCTGTGGGGTTTGCGGCGATCGTTGCTGCATGCTTGACATAGTTGGCTGATAGAAGGAGTTCGGGTGAAAGAGGGAATGCTTGCCATTATGTAACATAGACTCCTCGAGTATAGCCAGATTCAATGCTGTTTGCGCTCTATGCTGTTTCACCAGAGAGACTCTTTCGTTTCGCCAGGCAGTCTAATCTCCTCAATCTCTTCCATCGTCACATTCCTCCACACTTCCGCAGGTATCCAACCAATGTACGCACGGTCGCCGAATCCCCCCACCCAGTAGACCTCCTCGACCTTCAGGCGAGTAAATCTGCTCTCATGAATTCTATTTCCGGGTAGCCAGTAACGAGCATCTGGATGATATTGTGTAAAGCACTTCGCCACATCCTCCTCGATGACGTCCTCTGCAGAGAAGTCCTCCAGATAGCCTACCAGCGAAAAGCGAGGTAAAGCAGCGGCACTGTAATGTGACCACGCGGGCGGCTGCCATTGTACGGAAAGTGTAGCATTGCTGCCAGCAGCGATGTTCTTGAAAGACGTGGCAATGGTAAGCGCAAGGATTGTCGGATCACCTGTGCGAGGTTCGCAATCTGCAAAGTACTCCATCATGCCTATTGGTACGCCTTCCAGACCATTGGGTCGGTTCTCGAGTGGCAAGAGAGCATTCTCGGGTGAGTATATACTGTGATTGTGCGCGACGCCTGGAAAAACAGTGGATAGAGTGCCGGTCGAAGTGAGATGTTGTATGCGACGGGCTTGAACAGCAGATTCAGCGATACTTGGTATACGGAACTCTTCTTCAGCGACTGGTGAGTTGGAGAGAAGGTGCTGGCGAAGTGGTAGGAACGATGCCCAGCTTAGTACTGCAAGATACGATATTGATGTCAGTAACAGCATCATCTCGGCAGTGCTATGTGAAGCAGCTTGTTAGAGAGATCAGAGTATGAATTCGCAATAGATGTAGCTAATAAAAGTCTCAAAGAGTTCGCATGGGTGAAGTGAAGTCCGGACTAGTCACGTGCTTAGCAATCAGGGTCCGCACTTGGATGTGGGCGCAAAATCGCACCTCGCCGCCGACACCTTTCAGCGTTATTCGACAATCAACGACACAAAACATCGTCAAATCGTACGTGAGCCCGCATTCTACGCCTCACTATCCTCAACTCGTCGTCATCGCATGATAGAAGACATCAGTGGTCCGGGAAGAAACTAATCAGGCGTCTCTGTAGACCAGATCCCATTAAGTCAACATGGGTAAAGTTCACGGTTCCCTCGCTCGTGCCGGAAAGGTCAAGGCTCAGACACCAAAGGTATGCCGACTCTTTCGATGGAATAGGATGGGCAGATATATGAGGAAGAGAATGATAAGTCTGCGAAGTGGCATCTATGGGTGGCGATCGAGGCGAGGATGGTCGATCAAGGAAATGGAAGGAGATTGCGCACATCCGAGAAAGATTACAAGAACAATTTGCTGACAGATCATGGATGATAGGTCGAGCCTCAGGAGAAGAAGAAGAACCCCAAGGGTCGTGCCATGAAGCGTCTGAAGTACACTCGCCGCTTTGTGAACGTCACAATGACCGGTGGCAAGAGAAAGGTATGCATGCCCGTCATAACAGCGAGGAATCGCAACACTAACATGGCTCAAGATGAACCCCAACCCTGTCGGAAAGAGCGGTTAGAGTTCTGGAGTGGTAGAGATGCATTGAGGTTTCATGGGGTTCGGGATCATGAGGGGTATTGCAGTGGACGATGATGGTAGCTAGCAGTGCTATATGAAAGTCTCGATTGTATACCAATACCGGAGCAAAATGAGCTGATTGCAACACCTTTCTGAACACTTCCTACTCTCGATGAAGCGCACCGTGGATTGTGCCTGTAACTTGTGATCTTGCTGCTGCAAAGGCAGGCAGGATTCCTTGGTCGTTGTGATGTGTGTTTTCAATTTCGCTCCCATGTCACTTCCTCCATCATCATCATCGTAGTGCTCGATCTCATAGCTTGTTCTGCTTTGTTGATCATTAGATCTCGTGATACCAGTCTGGCGTCACATGTTGCTACCAAGCTGAAACCGCATCATGATAGCACTACAACAAACACCGCCAGACAAGCAGTCTTGAAACACTGCCCAATAGATAGTGACCGTCATCATGTTCAAAAGCTGGGTACGTATAAAATGTTACCACCCTATACATAAGGCACCAACCTAATTCGCGAGGCAGGCAAGATCACGCGACATCATCACCATCTTTCACAAACCGTCCTCAGCAAGCTCAACTCGAGTACTCAATCTTCTTAAACAGGCTTCTGCCGAAGCCAGTGAGACTGCGACGGTCGATCAGATGTCCGACCATAGTGCGCAAAATAAGATTCAAAGAGATGGCTTCGACTTGGATGTGGTAGAAGCTGCACCGACGAAGGACCAGCTCAAGAGCATATTCGAATACCTGGGAGCCCGAGGACCAGGCGATCTTGTCAAAGGTGCGAGCAGCGAGTCGGAAGTGATTAAGAAGGTTGGAGAGAGTGGCGACAATTTCATCAGACCAGTGGTATGTCGAACAGCACTCGTTTAACACGCAATCACATACTGACCCGGATGTAGATAGTTGACTGGAATAATGGCAAAGTCGGTAAGTTTGCCACGAAGCTTGCCGAGTAAGTCCACCACTAACGAGATTGCAGTTACAGGCGAGACCGAATCGGAAATCATTAAGATGCTCAATCAGGGCGGGAAGTGATTGCTGACAATGTGTAACTATAATAATGGTACTGAAAGTATGAAAAAGCACACTCTAAGCTCTGAAGACTGGCACCTGCAAGACTGCAATCTGCCACCTGTATAAAGCTTGCCTTGTGAGTATGGACAACGTGGAAATTAGTGGCATGTATCTTCCGAGACACGCTCGATGGGAGACATACATAGCTGGAGAGTGATCAGATTGGTCGTAATGGCACCGAGTTTGTCATCGCTGCACTCATATTGGGCTGTTTCAAGTTGGCGATTCCAAACATGGGGGCGGGTGGGAGTGGCAAACATTGCAAAGATCAAGGTGTTTGTCAAACATTCCCGACTGCCCCGCGCAAGCGATGCAGACAATCAGAATGAGTCGTCCAGCATCAGGCGCGAAGCGTGAAGTGCAGCAGACTTGAGGTGCTGGTTCCGGCAAACAGATCTGTTTCAGATTTCTCGATCTGAACCGTTGCCAGTTTCATCCTTGCCAGTACATCTCTCACATATCCCAACCTCTTTTTTCACCTTCCTGCACCACACACAATATTTTACAAACGTTCAGTCTGTCTTCTATTCAAGTCCTCCATCCATACCATCTGCTGATCAGTATCATCCTCCTTCATCTTCAACATCAGCCACCCTAGGCGCCAACGATCTCGCAGCGTCCACAAGAACGCGTCCACACTCTGCTTCAGCCAGTATGGCATCCCCAGATATGATCACAACCACGCACGATCATGAGACTCCTGGGAACAGAGAGAGTGCCGCTACTATCAAGTCTGATGCCTCATCTTCAACTATGTCGACATTCTCTTCACCAGAGAATACACGCCAAAAGACCACTGCCCAAAACAAAACATCGAAGCTCATCACCAGAGAGAGTGCCCTGGCTCTTCAGCTTCCTCCCATCCAAGGTCCAGCTCTGTTCTCGATTTTCCTCAACGGCGAGCGTGAGCCTCGAGCGGCACCATTCCCAAGAGATGCCGTAGTTGCTCGCTCCGATTTGAATGCTGAGGCGAGAGCCTACTGCGAAAAGCTCCGTGTGGAGGCTCCGAAGATCTGTTTCAAGGTGTTCGCTCCGTTTGATATTCGCACGTTCTTCGATGAATACGACTTCGAGCGACTTGGCGGTGAGTTTCTCTATGAGACACTCATCCTACTCTGGAAAGAGAACGGCAAGCGAGTTGTGGACTTCTGCCAGAATTGGGCTATGAAGAACGAAGAAGCGTTCCACCAGTGGTTCGAGGGTACCGTCTCAGTCGGAAAGCTGTTTGCTACACAGGATCAGGAAGAATACGGCTATGAATTCTTGGACAAAGCACTAATGTGCATGAAGGAATGCTACGATGCAGCCGCAAAACACTGTGTCACAGAGACTCTCAGTGGTAGTGCTTACCAGCACGATACCCAGTTCTTGACACAGCTACAGAGTGCCGGAGGTCCCTTTCAGATACAGAACACGAACGTTGCCAACGCGCACGCCGCGAATCAGATCCATGCCTACACTCAATATGCTACAAACCACGGATTCGTACCAAATCACGCTGATCATCACCGTGGCTATGAGAACGGTCAGTTGGTCACGAATCATTTCGTGAGCAAGATGCTGACCAGCTGCAGGTTTCGTGCAACAATCCTCACAAAATGGCAACAACAAGAAGTCGCCAAAGAAGAAAGGATCGAAGAGCAACACTCGAGCAAATGTGGGACCTGAGGAGTATCATCAGCCTGGTCCACATGGGCCGGCTTCCACTCAGCACATGGTCAATCACTTCACTGCACCCCCAAGCAAGGGGCCACTCTCTATGCCGCGTCTTCCATCCTTGCCCATGCGGTTCCAGCCTCATACAGGTGGCGCCCCAGGCTCCAGGCCTATGTATCCTCCTTCCCTGAGCGGTGCAGCGCATGGGTTCGAACCACAACGTGGGTACTATCAGACAATGCCACCACCTCCTGATCACGGTCATGCCTCTTATCCCGAGGTCGGGCCGCCTGCCGTAGATCGCAATGGCTCAATGCGAGGCCGCAGGGGCGGTGGTTATGCTGATCACCGTGGAGGCTCCAAGAATACTGGATCCTATCGTCGTTCCTCACTCGGACAGTCTGGCGATGGCAATGATGCTAGAGACGAAGTTGAGACGAGGCGATTCACTGCACATCCTGAGTCAGGACAAAAGGTGGACTCTAAAACGCTGCGCATGACAATGAGCCACCCTATGGTTGCAGGACCCTGGATCGAGATTGAGCAAGCATCGGAGAATGATGCCGAGATGCGAAGACCGTCGAACATCCCTGGTCGAAGGATTGAGAGCTGGCCTGGAGAGTGGCCCGAATACATCGTCGACAGGAGTGGTTCTGGCCATGAATCGGCACACACAGGACAGGTGGGCATGGTCGCCACGAGTGGACGTCCGTATGATGGACCCGGTAGTTCAGAGCATCGTCCACGGGATCCCCTTGAGGTGTGGGTGGGCAGCATACCTGAGGACTGTGCAGAGAAACATCTGTATGCTGTTTTGTCGCAACGTGCAGAGGTCAAACAAGTCACAGTTGTCAGAAGAGACGGGGCACAAACATTCGCTTTTGTCAGGTATAGTACTTCGACACTTGCCATGTAGAATATTGTCTGACTTTCTGACAGACTCGCAAACGACGATGACGTGCGCAAGATTTTGCAGCCACCGAACATTGTGTATCAAGGGTTCGAACTCGTTATCAGGCCCTCAAAGGTATCTAGGCCATTTGAGTTCATGGCCACACGTCCGGCCTTACGAACGCCGCCTCAGCAAGCTTATAAGACCACTGCCACGAGGTCCAGGCAGACATCTTTTGTTTCTGCGGATACACCTCGAGTGGAAGTCAGCGCCCATCGCTATTCACCACAGGATGCACGAAGCAGTGCTGACTCAAGCCCGCGTTGTGACACTACTGTGCCTGTCTTGAAGTCATGGGCCAACATAGCGTCCAAAGCTGCAACGAATGACCTCAACCCTCTCGTGAAACTGCCTTCTGTGCCAGCCAAGGTAACGCAAAAGCACAAAGAAAACGTCACTCCGATGGAGCACTCAACAGCTGAAGCTGAAGATCTCAGCTCCAAGGTTGGCAGGCGCGATCGTCGCAAGGAGAAGATCCCAGTCATTCGAATGCCTCCAGCAGTCTCAATGACTCTGAGCGTCATTGGAGAAGCAGAAGAGCCAGTAACACCCAAGTTCAACACAGTGTCCATGGACGAGCCTGTCGAATCTGCTGCAGTTCCAGACAGTCTTACTTCCGCAAACCCTCAACAAGAGGACGAGAAGGCCTCAAAGCCTGGAGCTGTCACACTTGAGATCTCTGGCGACGCACTTTCGAAGCCTGGACCGTCAACGAACGAGGAGAATGTCACACTTGATACCATACCAGATAGCGCTTTCACGCTGCAGAGTCCGGAGGCCAACGTACGTGAACCCGAGGCGCCCAGAAACGAAGAGTGTGCTGCTCTGGACGTCAAAGCAGAAAATACTGATTTTCTGGCAAAATGCACGCACGGCGATGCGGAAACAGTCACAGCCGTACCGATTGCCGCACCAACAACGGTGTCCACTGATGCGGACAATCTCGAGAAAAGGGATGATGTCGAGTTGCAGCAAGCAGGATCGATACCCAGTGATGAAGTCTTAGGTTTGAAGCAATCTGCACAGGCTACCAGCCATGAGGTTTCAGCTTTGGAGCATTCTGCACAGGCCACCATTGCTGCTCAGCCTGATGAAAGACTTAAGGCGCCTTCGCACCTAACATCGACCAAGCTGCCAGCCACCATAACAGACTTGCTCACATCCTCCAGTAGTGATACTTCTGTCGACGCCCTTGCCGTCGACGAACCGAGGTCAGCGGTAGCTGCAGCGTCACGCGACTCTGGATCAAAAGAGCGCGGTTCGGAGAGAGAATCTCTGATCGATATCGCCCATTTACGACAACGCCTCACCAAGGTTAGCGCAATCAAAGCTCAAGGAGCTGAAGTCACGGAACACCTTGCACAGGTAGAAAAGTGCAAAATGACAGTTGACAATCTAGAGACCAGAGAGAAGGAGCTCATGGACGACACAAAGAGTTCCAAAACAGTGAACAGGAAGAAAAATCAGAAAATCAAGAAGCTCAAAGAAGACTACGAACACGTCCTGGATGAAATCGAGTTCATCAGGAAGTACGACAAGGAACCCGAGCAAAAGGAAAGCAAAGAAGACTTCAAGAAAGAAAGCAAGGATCAAGAGGTTTCTTCGTCGTATCCTCCAGTGAAGGCAGCGGAAGCGACTTTTGTGTTTGCGTTACAGCCTGCCATTGAAGCAGCTGAATATACTTCTCGGACTTCATCGTATCCCGCCGTGAACGCCGCAGAAGCCACACTTCGATTGCATCCTGCGACTGAACCCATCGATCGTGATGGAGCTGACACGAGAGTCGGGGGTTTGCCACTCGTGCTTGACGATGTACAAGGGTCGAGATTCGACGATACTGCTGGACGTATGCAGCACGTCTGGAACCACATTGGCGAAGGCAACAGAGGCAACAGAGGCAAAAGCAGAAATCGCATCGCCTCAGGCATCCCAGACTTTGATGTCCTCGCACAGCACGACCAGCAATCCATGCTCGATCACTTTCCGCACCGTGGTGCCCGAGTTTGGGTGGACTCCCCTTTGGCCACGATCCAGCCGAGTCCAATCGAACCTACAGGCTTGGGCATCAGCAGCGGCGTCGAGTGGCCTCGCATCAATGCCACCGACGCAACCTCGACTGAAGGCACAGTCTCGCCGGTTTCATCCGCGCGGGGTCCGGCCACAGCACAAAAATTTGACACTGCAGACACTGAACATGCCGCCGAGCTTTGCGAACGCCTTAAAAAGCTCGGACCCTCCAGTTCCGTCAACACGCCTCGCCATATGACTGCAGCAATCGCATCTCCGCCCAAGTCGCCTGGTCCACACTCTTACGCTCGTGCGGCCTCTTCCACCAACCTGGCAAACGTGCTTGCTGCCGCTGAGTCAAGCTTGTCAAGTGCTGGTGCCGGCTCGAAGCGAAAGGTGCCCAACGCGGTAGCAGCTGAATCAAATGAACAGAGTGGGCTGGACAAGGGCAAGCAACGGGCCGAAGACGACTGGAAGGCGCCGGAAGAATGGGGACCTGGTGGATTCAGGAAGCAGGGCGGTGGTGATCGAGTCGCTGGGGAGGGTGGGGAGGCTCATCGTCCGAAGAGCAAGAAGAAGGGCAAGGCCAAGACGAAAGCTGAGAGGTTGGAGATCGGGGAGCAGAGTAAGGGTGGGTGATGCCAAAAGAGAGTTTTTCGACGGTGGTATTGATGTTGCGTCAATGTGCTGCGAGTGGGATCTGGTTGTTCCATGGAGCGTATGCGCTGGTGATGGAGAGTGCCGGGACATGCACTGGGGATGCTCACGCTGGACATCATCGTCTTAAGTTGAATGGATCTGTACACATAATACACAAGCAAGGTTTCGACAGCTTCCAACTCAATATGATACGATGATGATTAAGTTCATTAGGTGCATAGAATGCTGTTTCTTGCAGATACAAAAGTGCATCATCGTCGCAGACTGTCCAGTCGTGCTTGTAAATCGTCGTCTTCTGCGTCTCCACCACCCCCAACGGCTTGTGCAACTCTACCCTCCGCAACAGTATTCTTACTGATTCCAGACGGCGTCTCTCCAAGCTATTCGACATTAGCAGCTGTTCCTACCATGACGCAAGATTACTCACCGATTGTCCTAAATCCACGCCAATCTCATCCAGCACCTGATTCACCACTTCGTCGCTCTCTTCCTCCTCATCCATGCCCATCATATCGTCCGTAGCGTCCTCGAAGATCTCTTGCCGCTGATCCATGATGTCGTTTTCTCTTTCAAAGTCCATCGCAATCTTCTGTAATGCTGGCAAGTTCATCGACCGATTCATACCTCCCAATAACTGTGTGGCGCCCTTCATCGTTTGCATCATCTGCTCATTACTTCGTACAGTCTAGGAACATTCCTATCAGCACCATCGAATGCACTTTTTTGAACTTGTGACCACGAACCTGTATCCGCAGCGAAATTGCCTGCAATTGTGTGCGCATCTGGTAGAACTTCTGGATATACCGCCGCGTCCGCACGAGATCCTTTGCCTGTATTCGCAATGGTCCCATGTTGCCTGCCTTTGCACTTTTCTTGATGTCTGCCACGAGCTTCTTTTCCTGTTGCTCAAGCTTCGTCCGCTCGCGGTCGAGCTCCCGTTGTGTCTTCTCGAGAGCCCTCTGATGCTTGCGCAGACGCTCGGCGGGCGTCATGCGCTTGCCGAAAGCCCATTCTACAATCTAAAGAGCCTTCTATCAGCAGTGGGAGGAGTGAGAAGAAGATAATGGACCTCACATTCATGACTGGATTCTGAAGGGCGTTGTGTGACTATGCTGATATGGTAAAGGTATGCGAAAGTGTTGCTGTCGCCTACGTAACATGCATACCTCGTGCTTGCTTGCGGGGGAGACGTTGGAATGACTACTGAATCCCGGGCCGAGATGAAGGCGTACCCAATCTCGAATCTTGTGACTTTCAAGCATCACATAATCTCGACACCTAAGAAACAACTCACCAAATCACAGCCTTGCGCACAGTCTCTATGCTGGTCTGATCAACATATCAAGCGCAAGTGCTTAATCTCTTGCAAATCTCCATACTTCCGTCCACTCCGCCGACACCATGTCTCAAGACTACTTCCAGGATGGCCAGCCGGGCAAAGCGCCACAAACTCCTAACAGATCAGACTCCCGACCACAACATCATAGGCCGAGCTACATGCAAGTTGGGAATGGTTCGAGATCAGACGCCGCCGACAGACTACAGGCGATGCTGGACAACGACTCGGGTTACGGCAGTTATGCTGGAAGCGCTTTCAATCCCTCTTTGATGGAGGACAGCCCTCTTGCATCGCCTGCCAGAATGGCACAGGGAATGAACTCACCTTGTAGGTCTGGAGGATTGACAAGGATAAATGGCATACTGACCCTTTCAACAGCCGAAAGTGAGCGAAGAGCAATGGCAAGTCACGTCTACCAATTACACTACAACCACAACAGAACAGCGCTTGGTCGCGCCATCGCTCGGACTGTGGAATCTCTGCGCAAGCTGCAAGAAGTCAACAACGAGTGGCCAGCACAATATCCTTCCCTACAGCCCCCAGCACCAGTACATGCACAACCGAGCCACGACCCGCGACCTGGTCTACATCATACACAAACCACTGCTGGCAGTAATACCAGCCCACTGCGAAATGTACTGAAAAGACCATCTCCTATGCGTAGGGCGGAAACGACTGCGGATGCAGCGCCAGCTGAGTCGAGCTCAGCCGCGGCAGCAAGACCAGTTGCGGAGCCACGACTGGTGACGCCACAGCTTGCACGAGACTTCTCGGTGCTGAAGCTTGACCTGAAGATGAACGGCCTGCCGCAGACAGAGATCATACACTCACTAGGAAAAGACTCAAAAGCCCTAGCGAAACTACTTGATGGTCAAATCCGAAAGAGCATGCGGCATCTGTCCCTTCTTCGAGAACGCATTGAAGACACATCGAGTAAAGTTCTTGTCACTGGAGATCTGAATGCAGGCAAATCAACCTTTTGCAATGCACTACTACGGCGGAAGATCTTACCAGAGGATGAACAACCATGTACTAGCATTTTCTGCGAAGTTCTTGATGTGCGAGAGAATGGTGGGCTTGAGGAGGTTCATGCAATACCAGTGAATGTTGAGTACAAGCGAGATGACGAGCGGACGTATTTGGTCTTTCCTCTGGAGAAACTCGACAGCATCGTTTCCGACAACGAGCGATTCTCATCATGCAAGATCTATGTTAAGGATGTTCGAAGCGTAGACGAATCACTATTGAACAACGGAGTTCTAGACATTGCCTTAATAGATGCACCCGGTTTGAACAACGATTCATTGAAGACAACGGCAGTATTCGCAAGACAGGAGGAAATCGACGTTGTGGTCTTTGTGGTCTCGGCGCAAAATCATTTCACCTTGTCGGCAAAGGAATTCATCTATGATGCCGCGAGAGAGAAGGCATACATGTTCATGGTTGTAAATGGTTACGACAACATCAAGAACACGCAAAGATGTCAAGAAGGTATCCTCAAGCAAGTTGCCCACCTGAGCCCTGCCACTTTTAAGGAATCAAGAGATCTTGTCCACTTCGTATCGAGTAATGTGGTGCCAGTGGCACCTCTCGGAACAGGTGGTGGTGGCGGCGGATCCGGCTCCTCCGGATCCGGGTCTGGCTTTGACCCATCGGACGATCCTGCTGGTGATGAGGATGATGACAGCGATGAGCCGACTGGCAAGCACGGTGAATCTGGTGACAAAGGCAAAGGTAAGGCCAAGGATAAGCAACGCATGCGAGACTTCGAGCAGCTGGAAGCATCACTTCGCCGCTTTGTACTCGAGAAACGTGCCAGGTCAAAGCTTGCGCCGGCGAAGACATATCTAACGAATGTACTGGGTGACCTAAACCAGCTTGCCACATTCAATCGTGATGTTGCCCAGGCTGAGTTCGAACGTGTCACCAAGGAACTTGAAGCACTCGAGCCTGAAGTTGAGAAATCCAAGAAAGCACGTAATGAGGCTAGTGATACTGCGGAGCGCTCGATTGAGGAGACTGCTACGATCGTCTATGACTACTCTCGCGAGACACTCAACACGAAGATCGAGCACGTATCCGAGCAAGACCTTGGCCTACATTACCCGGGTGTGTGGGAAGCATATCAGTATGCTGAGGACGTCATCAATGCCATGATGGATCAGATCACAGGCACAGTCAACTCATGCGAAAATTTCGCACGCGATCGAACAGGACATGGTGTGAATAGCATCAAGAACCTGGGTCTGCTGCATCTCGGTGATGCATATGCCGACCTTACATTTAACCCAGAAAGGATGCTGCGTCGTAAGCGTGATGCCCTTGCTCGGCAGGTCGATATTGACGTCGACATGTGGGACTTCTTCGACCTCACTAGTCTCTGGGAACGACAAGAAAAGGTCGCCGGTACGAGCATGGCGGTGACTGTTGCCGGCGTGGTTGGCGGCCGCCTTCTTGGTGGTTCCAGCTGGATCGATGGTGCCATGGGCGTTGCCCGCGTGGCAGGCACGAAGAACTTGGGTCGACTGATCATCCCAGGTCTGCTCGCTGCAGTCGCGCTTGGAATATCTTACGCTGTGGCCTCAATCCCTCAATCACTTCCGAAAAGATTATCAGCAAAGCTCTCCTCCCAGCTCGCTGCAATTGATTACACCCACGTCAATGCTCAGCGCATCAGCTCCGAGGTGCGCAAAGCTCTTAAAATACCTGCTGATAACCTTCGCATCGGCCTGCAGATGAACTTTGAGCAACTACAGAACAAGAGAGAGGAGAAGAACAAGATTCGATATGAGAGTGAGACAGCAAGGAAGTATTTTGGCAATCTGATTAGGGATAGCAACGATGTCAAAGCTAGTGTTGACAGGGTAGATCTGGAAGGGCCTGCGCCTGGTCTTGCTGGCCAGTACAATATGTGAGAAGAAGATGAGTGATGATTAATGACCTCTATGGGCGCATGGTGTCGGGGCCAATGGCTGGGAAACGGATGACCTATGTGGGAGATTACAAACTCTTGGTAGACCTGGATAATCTCTACAATCTCTACCTTCAATAATGCCTTTGATCCAAATGTTATCCAATTGAGTGTGATTTCCTGCTGATTTTCTGGCAATTATGTCGGTCCGTGAACGTAGGTAAATAAAGTCACGATCTCATAACACATCTGAAACATCTGGAACAGCAACAGCGCCTTGGTGTTCCAAAAGATATTGACCTTGCAAGATGGCGTCGAAGCGCATGACCGCCAATCCAATACGTCCAGCAAGGCATCGTCCAGGAAAAGCTGTAGCCGAGGTTGCTTCATCCTCAGAAGAGGAAGAATCTGGTGCCGAGGAGGAGACAGAAGATCAAGCACTCCAAGCAGAACAGCCACCACGACGCGCACCACCTCCAATAGCATCCTCATTCCCATCTGCAGAGGCCAGGAAGATCGCCAGCAACCTCAAAGATGTCGATCTGAACGAGCGACGCAAAGAAGCTGAACTACGGGAACGGGCAAGGCTGGATCAGGAAAGGCAGCAGCAGGTCAAGCAAGAGAAAGATGCTGGATTTGTGACGGATTCGGAAGAGGAGGAAGATGACGACGATGAGGGCGGTGTGGGCATACAGGACAGTCTGATACTAGGAAGTCTACCTACAAAAGCTACGCGAAAAGCTCCTGCCACAGCAAAGGGAGCTCCAGCCTCCGAGTCAGAAGAAGAAGAACACGACGACAACTCCTCCTCCGAAGGAGAGTACTCATCCTCCGAAGACGAAGCACCCAAACTCCTCCGGCCCGTCTTCGTGCGCAAAGACCAACGTGCCGCCCCTGCACCCCTCGACAACACGCCCTCTCTCGTCTCCTCGGACATCCGCCGGCGCGAAGCTGCCGATGCCCTCGTTGCCGAGAAGTCCGAACGCGACGCTCTCGCCCGTGCTGCGGGCAAGAAAGCCTGGGATGACGACACAGCGGACCCCGAAGGCCTTGTCGACGACACAGATGGGCTTGAGCCCGAGCTCGAGCGGCAGCAATGGGTCGCTCGAGAGCTTGCACGTCTGAAGCGTGCGCGCGCCGCGCTTGAGGAGAGGGAAGCGGAGCTTGCGGAGGTGGAGCGACGACGGAACCTATCTGCTGCGGAACGCGCGGCTGAAGACGAGGAGTTTCTGGCGGCGCAGAAGGCGGAGCAGGATGGGCGCGGGAAAGCTGGATTTATGGCACGTTATCATCATCGCGGGGCGTTTGCGGGGGCTGCTGGGGAGGAGGGCGATGAGCGGACGCAGGAGTTGCTGTCCAGAGATCTTATGGGTGCGCAATATGAGGGGCAGGAAGGACTGAGGGAGACGATGCCCGAGTACTTGCAGGTGCGAGATCAGACGCAGATTGGGAGGAAAGGGCGGACGAAGCACAAGGACTTAAGAAGTGAAGATACGGGCAAGTGGGGGGACGTGGGGCGAGAGAGAAGGGGTG
>Ga0058702_10000168_pt1 | contig 37698 bp, 35 predicted proteins | sample AgamicOrSfe_FD_83781 | JGI IMG/M metagenome (GOLD analysis project Ga0058702, IMG submission 83781) | Agave microbial communities from Guanajuato, Mexico - Or.Sf.e | ecosystem: Host-associated > Plants > Phyllosphere > Phylloplane/Leaf | place: Guanajuato, Mexico | collected 2012-05-30 | reverse complement strand
CGACCACCACCGCCGCCACCGCCGCCGCCGCCGCCGCCGCCAGCACCACTACCGTTTCCGCCAGCTCTAACAGCGGGTGTGCTTCTGTTAGCAGCAGGAGGAGCAGGCTTGTCCCTGAACTCCAAGACCTCGACGGCTCCTTGAGCGACGGGTATACTGCGTTTAGCCATAGCAGCCTTGAAGCTTTCGTGATCTTTGAAGGTGGCAAGTGCTGTGCCCTTTCGCTTGTCAATGTCTAGAGCTGTGATCTCACCGAAGGTGGAAAGGGCGGCTTTCAGTAGTGGTTCCGTAATGCCTTGACTTGCATTCGCGTGCTTGAGATAAGCCCTTGTCGAACCTGGAGAGGGCTGTGGTGCAGATTTCGGTGGTCGCGGGTTTGCAGATTTCGCGGCTTGTGGTTTTGGCGCTTGGGTGGCGTTTGCTGCGGAAGCACCGCTCGCTTCTGCCTTTGCTTTGGGTGCTCTCGGTTGGTTCTGTTGTGCAGGTACTTTGCCGGCGGCTGCTACGGTCGGTGCAGTCTGAAGTGGAGCAGCTTGACCAGCTTGACCATCAACAGCTTCCGCGGCAGGTGTCTCGCGGTTCTTCTTCCCTCTGCCATTCCGACCAGGAGCGTTTTGTGTCGATTCTGCAGCAGTCGCGGGTGCAGCCGTAGCCGGATCAGGGGTCGCAGTGCTGGCAGCGTTCGCCGCAGTCTGCTTACCACCGCGGCGTGGCGATTCGTTCAATCCGAGATCCCGTTGCAACATAGTCTTAATATTTGCTGGTGCTCGCTCACGCCTCTTGATCGGTGCAGGTGATGCAGATGGAGAGCTGGGCTCGGGGGTGGCGGCCGCTCCATTTGCCATGCTCTTAGCAGATGGCTTCACTGCTTTGGGTGCATCTCTCGCGACGCTCTCCGTCTTCGCCTTGGGCTTAACTTCTGCAGTTCTCCCTCCCTTCCTGCCGCCAGCCTTTTCCACCTTATCGTCTTTTGAGTCGTCGCGCTTAGCAGACTTTGCAGCTTTGGCCTTTTCCTTGTTGGCTTTCTTCTCCCGCAGGGCCTCGATCAAAGGTGTAGTGGTGATGGCCTCCTTGGTCTTTTCCGTATTCGCAGTGTCCAATGCTGGAGGCTTGGGTACAGGCTGAGTCTCGCTTTCCAAGAAAGCCATGTATTCCGGATCCTGATCGATCGTACCCTGTCTTCCATCCACGCGGGGCTTACCAGCGGGTATGCGCTGGATAGGTGCGAATCCCAGGGTCGGCGGAAGCCCTTTCAGGTTCTGATCCTTATATGTACCCTTTGCATCATGGAAAGTGATGGCCAGAAAAGCAGCTTCAAAAGTCTTGACGTGAGACTCGTCCGTCAGATGTAGGCTGGCGCGTGACTGCTCTGGATATTTGCCCGGACTAGCCTTCTTAGTTATGACATATATGAGGGCGCATTCCAAGCTGATTCACCTCTTGACTTTGCCCTGACGATACTCTAGCCAATCAACCCTTCCTGCACCCAGCTTCCACTTATCGCCAAATGCTTGTTCAAATTCTTGCCTGGTCAAGCCTGGTGGAAGTCGTCTGACCTCGAGCTTGAGTCGGACCGCTGACTTGGCAGGCGCATTCTGTGTATTTGCAGGATTTATGGGTATGACACCACTAGTGGTCGAATTTGGATTCCTCGCAATAGTCACCGGGCCTTTTGGAGGCATTGTTGCTTGCTGGCGCTCATGTGCGCAACAAAGAAGGTAAAGTAGACGGACAGAGACCTTTGTCCCGCGCTTTCGTCGTTCACGATCAATGGAGTGACGTGCCAAGCTTTCCGAGGTGGGGCCGCTCAGAGACCCGCGGCTGGCAGGCCGAGTCTCGATTTGGAAATATGAGGTAGGGTCCAGCAGACCTCATGTCCCGAACTCCATAATCAATCACGAGCACACGACCAGCCTAGTCATCCAGCACAATCAAGTCCCTTCTTCTAACGATCTCTGTCTACAACTGCGCACTGTACCACTCTATATACACCATCGAACTCGATATATGCGCTGGTAATAATCATCAGCCATTGGTCGACAGAACATCGCCGCTTTGCACTCCGCGAGTGACTTCCTATCCCCGAGAAGCATATCAACATGGGACGAGACGCAGATGTACCACAGCCAGGTGCTGCAAGATTATCGCCCGGCGCAGGACCCGATGAATGGCTAGAGCAGGCGAAACAATGCAAATACCTACCAGAGGCGGACATGAAGAGATTATGTGAATTGGTCAAGGAATGTCTTATGGAAGAGTCGAATATCCAACCAGTGAGGACGCCAGTGACAGTCTGTGGTGATATCCACGGACAATTTTACGACCTGTTAGAGCTCTTCAACGTCGCAGGAGGCATGCCGAACGACGATCCAAACCCCGTACAAGCTGTAGCACCATCGCCCCTCGCCAGTCCGGCGGCAGCCAAAGTCAAATCACCACTACCAGCAATAAGCAGCGCAGCTCTCGAGCCACCCACATCAATCTCGGATCCCAAGGTACGGCGAAAGATGAAGCGCCGCTTCCAGACCGACAGCGCATACACATCAGGGGCATCGGATGCCAGCGGCGAGATGGGCGATGAAGGCGAGAGCCAAGAAGACGAAAGCCGCGGACGGATACGCTCACGCAGCTCCGGGTCCGCCGACCGCGGGCCCAACTTCAGCAGCAACAACGACTCGTCCGGCGACGGCGACGACAGCTCCGACGACGACAGCGGCCTCGGCGACGTGCGCTCCTCACCTCAGACCCAGGGCCGCAGCAAATCGCGCACCGCGACCAGCAACCTGAACAACGGCAAGCAAAACTTCATATTCCTCGGCGACTTTGTCGACCGCGGCTACTTCTCGCTCGAAACCTTTACGCTGCTCATGTGTCTCAAGGCGAAATTCCCGGACCGCGTGACGCTGGTGCGCGGCAACCACGAGTCGCGCCAGATCACCCAGGTCTATGGTTCTACGAGGAGTGTCAGACCAAGTACGGCAATGCTAGTGTCTGGAAGAGCTGCTGCCAGGTGTTTGATTTCCTGGCTCTCGCGGCTATCGTTGATGGCAAGGTCTTGTGTGTGCACGGTGGTCTGTCGCCTGAGATTCGCACGCTGGACCAGATCCGCGTTGTGGCGCGTGCGCAGGAGATCCCGCACGAGGGCGCGTTCTGCGATCTTGTGTGGTCTGATCCTGAGGAAGTCGATACCTGGGCCGTGAGTCCGCGTGGAGCAGGCTGGTTATTTGGTGACAAGGTCGCGACCGAGGTACGTTCTTTTCGACTCTCTGATCCATCTCAATCTTGTCCATACTGACATCCACAGTTCAACCACGTCAACGGCCTCCAACTGATAGCACGCGCACATCAGCTTGTCAACGAAGGCTACAAGTACCACTTCAAGAACCAAGACGTCGTCACCGTCTGGTCGGCGCCAAACTACTGCTACAGATGTGGTAACGTGGCGAGTATCATGACACTGGGCGAGGATCTGGAGCCGGACTTTACCATCTTCAGCGCCGTGCCGGATCACAGACGAGCTGTTCCTGGTGGGCGTGGCAGGACTGGAGAGTACTTTTTGTAGATGAATGCTATGGTTGGGTTCATTCGGCGGTCATGATCGTCGCCTTCTACGAATGTCTCATGGTGTTGGTGGCGGTTTTGAGGAAGGAAGATACAATCTTTTGCTGGTGTCAGGGTATAGGATATGGATATCAGGAGAACTATCGGTCACAAATGTCGTACAGCCTGAACGGGGTTGTTCTCGGCTTTACAGATGGTGCATTGAAGGCGCCCGGACGTTATATCACTGTCTTTATGGAAGCTGCACTTGTGTGACTGGAACGCATTACATGGTATACGAAAGTGCTGTCAATTTAGGCTCAACGAATGGCTGCTCGTCCTAGGCTTAGCCAAAGCGTGCCGGTTGTGCTCGCCGTCTCTTCCAACCGTCCTCCTGACCCCATCCGTCCCTGGTGAATAGCCGTAGTGTTACAAAGCCGGCGTCCACAGCTTTACAAGATCTCGTCTTGCATGACAGCCTCGCCGCCGTTAGTGGCAGCAGCTGGAGCAGCAGCGGTTCCGTTGGTGGCTGGGGCGGCAGCACCACCGGCATTTGCGCCGCCGTCAAAGTAGTCGGCCATATCAGCGTCGAGCTGTTCTTGTGTCTTCTTTGGACGCGCTCCTCCTTTACGTCCACCGCGGCCGCGAGATTGACCGCGACCACCTGCGCCAGCAGCGGCGGCAGTACCCTGAGCAGCAGGGGCAGCACCGGCCTTTGCAGGTCTTGGACCCTTTGCCTTGGCAGCCGCGTTCTTTGGGGTGCTGCTTTTTATTAGTGTCGAGTTCCAGTGATAGAACAAAGATGTGACTTACGAGATCCTGTCACCAAGAGACTTTGGTGCTGGTGCGGATGCGACGTGTTCAGCGCCCATGACAACTTCGATCTTCGCGTGGTGTCAGCTAATTGTGTCCGAACTTCCAGATCGAATTAAATTATGTACCTTCATTGGCTTGCCGTCTACCTTGACGCCGTTAAATTGCTTGGCGGCGGCGGCTCCGAGGTTGGCCTGATTGAAAATGATCGTGGCGACACCAGTGCTGCGTCCGGTCTTGTTGTAAGTGAGCATGACTCTCCTGACTGATCCAAGAGATTGCTGGAAGTATTCCTATTGTAGAGAGGTCGCGTTAGTTGAGACATCGTGTGATTAATGCTGGAACGATTCGAAGCCAACGACTGTTGTAACATCCCACGCCAGAAGTGGTAGCAGAGCTTTTGTCTAGCGTGACACAGGTCATGACCGTGAACATATTCTTGTGAGAGCACCAGTGAGCAAGCAGGATAATTTCAGCATACGTTCAGAAGCAAGGTGCCGAGTAGATCCAGACCCGGATCTCATGTCGACGACTCAGCAAATGCGACATTGCCAGTGTAGGTGAGAGCCGTGTGATGATTGACCGTGTCCGATCACATTGCTCCGCAGTAATGCGCGACGACCAGGAGCCCTCGTTGAATTTTGTCGCATGTGCGGCTTCTGATCGCATATTGCGTGGAACGTGTACCCCGCTGCATCCAGTCCAGCGATTCGCATATTGAGGTCCAAAGGTTCCGAGTCCAGAATCGATCATCTCCCGTACGAACTGGCCTCGTGCGAATGGAGTCCTATAACTCGTGTCCTGCTGTGCTGCTGCTCACTGGTGCTTGATCTCAAAGGGTTTGTGCGGTATGCCATAGAAGTATGGCCAGCATGGTCTCATCCAACGCAGAGCCTTTTGCCAATATCATCGAGCCACTACCTCTTGCAAATCCGCTCACCAGGCAGTACTGCTCACTCATCGAGGGTTTACGTGGACTTCGGAATACTCCACGTCATCGCTATTGCTCTCGACCCATCATTGGAGAACACAAAGCTAGTGAAGCGCCGCTTCGTCTTTTCAGACTGGGCTTTTGTCTTGGTGTCATGGACATCTCAAGTAGGCAGGATTACGTGTTCTTGGATGTCTTTCAAGGCAGTCGAGAAATCGATACTTTCGAACCGGTCCGCTTCCGGTTAACGTACCTTGATCTGTTGTTCGTTCACATCATCAGGCTGAGATGTATTAGATCGTGATTCGAGTCGTTCAGGAATAAAGGTCGCATACCAGGTTGCTGACGATGATTTTGCTGTCTCCCTTGGTTTGAAGAGGCACGGCGACTGCGGCCTTTTGTGGTGCAGCCTTGGAACCTTTGGCGGGCCTCTGAGCAGTCTGCTTTTGAATACCACCAACAACAGCTGGCTTAGCGCCACCGCGACGCTGGCGGCGTGGGCCACGGTTGGAGCCGACGATGTCGTCGAGAGACTTATCAAGGTTGGCAGACATGTTGTAGTGGGTTTTGTAGAAGTTGTTGGTTACTGGTGGTAGAGTGTGTCGAGATGCGATCGGGAGTTCGGCTGAGTGAGTGGTAGATTAGGCAGCTCAAATTGTTATGTCGAAAGCTCAACAAAGAGATCGCGCAAAGAGTGAAGAGGAACCTTGGTCAAGAGCAGGTTGAGTGACGGCTGCAGTGACTGAAAATGACGCGATGTGCGCGCGGTGATTGTTTGCTCTGGCGAGGTCGTTATCGGAGCAGGATAATTTCTGTCGCAAAAGCGATTGTTTTGATGGTTTCAGCGACGCGACACAGATAATGTAATGATGGGTTGTGTTGGTAAAGATGAGGAACGCAGAGAAAGGGAGCTTGAAGGGAGGATTCAGCTGCGGCTTGCGACCAGGCAGCGACCGCCAAGACTGACTTCACAGTATTGAACGCACGGTCGCGTGGCATCCTAATCAGCATCACGTGACATGTAAATGGCCGTCAGCGCATTGAAATACGTTTGCGTAAAACATGTGAACCAATTGTTCAGCTCTTGAGAGCCTCTAACCTGCCTCTCATCTGAGCAAGCATCTCTTCTTGATCTTCGTCCTCTTCCTCGGCCTCGGCCGGCTGAACAGGTGCAATATCCGGCTCTGCGGCAGTCGGCAGTCTGTCCTTGAGCACTTCTCCCAAAACCTTGTCGACTTCTGCATCAGCTTCTTCGTCCTCCGCTTCCATGAGATCCTGGTTGTCCAATGTGTCTCCAACCATTTCCTCAATGATACCGGCCTTCATAAGCTCCTGGCTGAGTTCCCTCATCGTGCCTGTGAGCTCTGGCAACTTGACGAGTGTGTTGACATCTTTCATGATTCCCACACTGGCCTTGATACTGCCTTCGATCTTTCTCACCGAGAAAGCCTCATTCACCTGCATGCCGACGCTCTGAAGTTGGGCGCGACTCGTCTGTAAACGTGCGCTTTGTTTTCGCACTCTGATAAGCTCTCTGGCGTATATCCTGGTCTCCTGTGCCGCTTGTTTCGCTTGTGATGGGTTGCGCTCTGCGCGTTTCGCGGATTGCTGAATGAGGCCTTTGGTCTTGCTTTCAAGCTGTTTGAGCTGTCCGACATCTCTTTCCAGCTTACGCACGTTCGATCGCACTAGTGAGTTGCATTTTCGTTTCTGATCGCGTGAGCGCTTGCCTTGCGACAGTCATGCGACTGGGCATGTTATCGTACCTGTTCCTCCGGGGAGGGGCCCCATAGGAAGCTCTTCACCGATTGCATTGCGGTGTTGACAGACTGGCCGAACTCGAGCTCATGATTTCATTGACAGACCAGTATCTTTCTTCTGCGCTATCTCAGCAGAAGTGAAGGCGCATTGACGATGCCTGGGTGACTGATCGAACGGTGGGCTGGTCGCCTGGGAGGGTCGATGCAATACCGGCGCCAAGACTGGTACATTGAGGCGTGACGCAGGCGGGACAAAGACGGACACGGAGCTGTTGGAGAAGACGCCGACGCTTTTTCAGTCAGCCAACGTGACATCTACAATATTTCTTCGCTACCACCACGTTTATTGCAACCATCTATTGCTGAGCTTCAAGGTGAGTTCAAATTGCCGTTTGCTTCATTCCGCCCTACAGCATTGGCGCAGAAGCACGCGTTTGCTCGAATGTCAACATAGTTGCTGACTTCGATTGCTTTCTCACAGTTTCCAGCAAAACCCCACACTCAGCAACATCAACTTGAACATTCAATCCACGTTTCGAAACCAACACACACACCTGTAAACAACACTACAGACCAATATGCAGCAACCAACCGACACTACCGACACCAAGTCGCTCAAGGAGTTCACTCCAGAGGGTATGTCACGCACTGCTTTGCTGCCATTGCGCTAGTACTGACCTGTTCAAGTTACATGGGCACAGCGCTCCTCAGAGACTGAGGCAGAGAAGAACCACGTCTACCTCACCATTGCTGTCCCAGATGTCGACCCAAAGAAGATCAAGCTCGACTTGCAGCCCACATTCCTCGACTTCACCGGTTACTCACAAACCAAGAAGGCCAACTACCACGTCAAGCTTGAGTTTTACGAGGAGATCGATCCAGCGGCCAGCCAGATCAACCACACCGCTCGCGATATTGAGATGGTCCTGAGGAAGAAGGAGTTGAAGGAGGAGTACTGGCCTCGTCTGTTGAAGGAGAAGGTCAAGTACCACTTTTTGAAGACCAACTTCGACAAGGTATGTGAAAAACTCCCACGACTCATGGAAGGTGACTGACGGTTGCAGTGGGTCGACCAGGACGAGCAAGAAGAGGCTGTCGACGACGACTACATGTCCCGAATGGGTGGAATGGGAGGAATGCCAGGAATGGAAGGAATGGGCGGTATGGGAGGCATGGGTGGTGGAGGCATGCCGCCCGGGATGGAGGGAATGATGGGCGGCATGGGTGGAATGGGTGGAATGGGTGGTGACGGTGGTTTCGGTGGCATCGACTTCTCCAAGCTCGGAGGCATGGGTGGCATGAACATGGAAGGCCTCGGCGGCGATGATGAGGGAGACGATGACGAGGACGAGGACATGCCAGAGCTCGAGAACGAGAAGGCTGGCAGCTCATCGGCATCCGCTGGCGCCAGCAAGATCGAGGAGGTCGAGTAAAATGTTTCTACGCAGATACCCAGCTTGTGCGAATCGATGCTTGAGACGCAAAGCGACGAGATCTCACGACAAAAGATATGATCATACTTGAAGTTAGCAGTATTGATACCAAAAATGTGGAAGAAGAAGAAAGTAAAAACTCCTCAACCCAAGTATTATCGAGTTCGACTTTGTGACCGCGCCGTGCAAACCTCGTTGTCGACCACCTTGCCCCGCGGTTCACAAAATTAGTGGCACATACAATGCTAGATTCAGCCTTTCTAGGATACTGTGTATGCCATTGGTTGGTTATTATTCAACAATTAGCTATTGTATTTATCTGGTATTCATCTTGTTACTGATTATAGTAAATCCCTTGCATACAAACATTATATCTATATACAGTTCCTCAAATTCCGACGTCAAACGACTGATGTGTTACTAAGTGCCATATCGCTGAGTGCCACTTATATCGTCGACCGCGAGACTGTATGTCATAAAGACTTCAACTCCGGCGAGGAAACTCCCGCCACTTCCCATCCACTGTTCGTCCTCCTTGAGGGTTTGAATATCTACAGCACTATCACAAAGACACAGGGTCTGGAGAAGCGAAAATCCGGCGAATGCCTACAGCATCAAGATCTTCGAACTGATTTTCAGTCCAAGCTTCCAAACACGATTGTTTCCGCCACGTTCACAACGTCACCAGTTCGCCGTCCTCGGTCTAATTGTCGTGATTGACAAAACAAATGTACGGCATCATGTTGCGCCAGAGACTCGCAGCACGAATGTGTCCCAAGACGATGCTCGCCACTCCAAGTCGCCAGATTCACTTCGTCCACGGCAATGGCGGTAAAAAGCGACAACCTCCACCGCCACCGCCAAAGTCATCCTCAACACGGTCAGAGACCGATAACAACCTATTTGCAAATCTACGTCACAGATGGCTATGGCCACTTTTGAATACTCGAGTAAGCGCCAGAGGCTCGTTCTATCTAGTCTTGGCCTTCAACGCCGTACTCATACTATGTGATATATTGTGGAAAGAGCGAAAAAGAGCGAAGAAACGAGTACATAAGGAGCAGACACAAAGTCGGACGGAGTCGCAGGACCAGTCCGCCAATCTCGGCCCTGTGTCATAACGCGCTTGAAGAGCTGCAGAGGCCGAGCAAAACCAATTCAATCAAGACGTAGGCTGAACGGAGAAGGAATCATGACAAGATCTATGATTCCACCATAGTGGAATGTCGTAGCAGTAGCAGGACTATGTTTGAAGAGCTTAATAGGGCGAGCACGAGAGATACATATAATCATAGTTAGGTTTAGATTCATAACTACCATAAGAAAGCTTCACCAGTATCTTATGAGATTTGACTCATTTGCAAAATACCGAATAGGCATCTCGTTGATCGTTTTCGAAGTGGCTGTAACAGAAGTAGGTACGATTTGGCTTCGAGTTAAAAAGCTTGAACTCCACTCGACCACACCGCTGCCTTATAAGTTTTGTCTGCTAAGCGCAATCAATAGCATCGCATTCAGGAAGAGTAGCATTTATGATGGCGAACCAGTTTCGATGCCATGAAACGTAGGTTGAGCTTCTACATCCATCGATCCAGCGCGAGTTCGAGGACTTGGAAAGACGTGAGCGGCCGGCCAGATCTCTCCTCTCCACTCATGGTCTCCCTACTCTGCTGTAGATCACGAATGAATCGACTCTCAATCTTTCCATAAGCAGCGTCGCGTCTGGGCCATGAATCTTAGACATATGACATGGGCGATCTTCACGGGTGGCTGTGAGACTGCTGTAAAAGAGCCTCGTGTATAACATGTATAACGTTGATCAGCCTATTCTCGTCATTGTTCAACGCAGAGAGACGATCAATGCATCGTATAAGGCAGTGCGCACAGTGCAAGCGTCTCGGCACCTTGGCCGATTTCCATCATCAACGACCAGCTCGCCTGAGCACGTTGAGAATATTCCGCTCGCAGTTGTCCAGATCGCAGGAATGTCTCCCAAACTGCCCGTGTCCGTTGTTAAGGTGATGTCAAGGACGTTGGTTCGTCGTCAGCTGCAAAGAGAACCATGGTGGGCTGAGGTTCAACGGGATCGGATCGGACCTCGCCAGATCCGCAAGTCTCAGCGCGTTCGCGTCCAATCTGGACCCTGAGCCTCTCAGCCTCTCAGCCCCGCTCCATGTTGTCTCGACGTCGCTTGCTCAACCTTGCTCCTTTGTTTCATTTCTCGCATTCAAATTATCAGGACATTGCACTGCATGCATGCTGAATGCTATCGTTCTTCGATACCCATCTAGCTGCAACGACCAGCATGCGATTGCTGTCGCATTAGCTGTCGCAGTCGCCACAGGCGGTAGCAGGTCTGGCTTTTGGTATCAAAGTAGCAACGTTTTGTTATGCGTTATTGCCCGTTGCATGAGCCCCGGACAGCGTTATCGATGCCGATCCTCCCATCATACTGAGCAGCTGAGACTTTGGCGACACGGTGAGTTCTTCTTCCTACCACTATTACTTATAAGAAGGCATCGGAAACGGACCTTGAAAGATTCATTCTCACCACATACATTTATCCTCCCTACATACATTCCCCTGTAACCTACACATAATGCATCTCACCTTGGGTCAACTCTCCACCGCGCTGTTGCTCGCCAACAGTGCCTTGACTTCTGCTAGCGCTCTTCCAGAGATTGAGAAGCGTCAGACTTCTTACATGAACAACGCCCATACAGCCATCTCCAGGCTTCAGGAGTTCTACAACAACCCATACCCTGGTTTCTGGACTACGGGTTGGTGGAACAGCGCCAATTGCTTGACCCTTCTCGCCGAGCTTCGCGCGCACGACACATCCGACTTCATTAAGTCACTCACTGATGGGCCAAATGGTGTCTTCTCAACTGCTCTCGCCGGCCAGCACCGTGACTCCAACGGTGCGCTCGCCTACGACGACTTCTTCGACGACGAACTCTGGTGGATCGTCGCTCTGATCAAGACCTACGACGTCACACGCAAGTCCAAGTACCTCGAAGCCGCAACTAAGTCATTTGCCGTCGTCGCTGCAAACGATGCCACTGATCAGCCATGCGGTGGTATCGCCAACGCCTACCCAGGCGAGCAGTACCGTGTGACCAGCAGCACGATCGCAACAGCCCTCTACGTCGAAGCTGCTGCCATGCTCGCCACTCGCCACCCAAAGAAGAAGGCCTACTACACACAGCTGGCCCTCAACCAATGGCAGTGGCTCAGTTCCAAGATGCTGATCGACGGCATCATCCAGGGAGACTCGCTCGTTGGCAGCCAGTGCACGAACAACCGCGCCTTCCTGACCTACATTGAAGGTACAACCATCTCGGCCCTCGTCGCGCTCCACGCAGCGACCGGTGAGACATCCTACCTCGACACTGCCAACACAGTCGCCACAGAATCTATCAACGGCGACCACGGCTACCCATTCGCCATGGTCAACCAACCCTACGGCATCGTGCAGGAGACCTGCGACCCAGACCTCAGCTGCAACGCCGACAGCGCGCAGTTCAAGGGTATCCTCATGCGCGGTCTTCAAGCGCTGCACCAGGCCCGACCAAGCGCCGTGGGTGGTCGTCTTCCGGCCTTCCTAAAGAGCAACGCCGACTCCATCTGGAGCAACTCTAGGGGCAGTGACAACTTGCTCGGCATGAGATGGGCTGGTCCTTTCAACAGCCCTAGTGATAATGATATCGCGCTCGCACAGCACAGTTCGGCTACTATGGCTCTTGTTATGGCTGCTATTGTCGCTAAATGATGATTGATAGGTCTGGGAGTTGGGGTATATAATTAATTCATTCATGCTTTCACACTCCATTCCATGACTTCATTCACCCTTTATCCGCATTGCCTTCATCCCGAGTCCTCACATCGCTCGTGCAACGCAACACAGTCTCTCTCCACAGACACAAGCCTTCTCATACCGCGCCAAGGCACGTGAACACTAACGCGCAAGCATCATCTGTTACTGCGCCGTGGTCATCACTTGGTCATCACCTTCGAAACATGTGATGGCGCATGGTCCGTGCTCATCGCTACAAAGACTCGCACGTGCTCCAGAGCCAAATTTATATAAAGACCTCCTCCCTCTGTACATTTACACCTACAACAAGAGGCATTGCTCCGCAATGAGAGGGAGCACCTGGTTTCCTTCTTACCTGGAGGAAACCAGATGACTCAGCCAACTCATTCGTTCTCTGGCACTCGTTCCCGTAATGGGATTCGCGGGAGTCTGGCAAGGAGTCTGGCGAGGAGTCTGGCGATGAGTCTAGTGATGAGTCTGGCGATGAGTCTGGCGATGAGTCTAACGACGACTCTGAATACTAAGTCAGCGAAAGGTACGGTGGGGAGTCTGGCAGAGAGTCTGCATAACGAGTTGGCAAGGAGTCTAGCAAGGAGTCTGGCAATATGTCTGAGTATTAGTCTCGCGAAGGGTCCAGCGGAGAGTCTACGCCGAGTCTGTACGAACCCTCACGCGGGATTTGGAATCTGGCGGAAGGATGGAAGGGATGGATGGAGAGATCGTTGACAATGCTTGCTTCGCGGGGTCGAGGTCAGCGAGTGACTCGCTTTTATATATATCCTGTTGCGTGGACCCTGCAGTGTCACGTGCTACTTGCTGGCTTAGCAGCCTATGCGTGCTCTGCTAGGTATACTGTCGTGGTTTCTCAGGTGCTATTCACTGGGTAAGTCTCTCAGGTGGACAACAGCGTACTCAGGGGTTCTGTGAGTTGAGCAGCACATGAAGTATACGGGAAATGGTGGAACAATAACAATAGCAATGTCTATAGGGTATCTATACGGAGATCTAATCGTGCTTGGGAGCAGCGTCCTCGCCAGTCAAGCTAGTGGAACCACTACCAGCAGCAAGTTCAGCAGCAACACCGTGGATCATCTCCCTGTTCTGGCCCTCGATACCAGCACCAAGAGTCTCCCACTCGCCAATGTTCTCGTCGAAGAACTGATCAAAGTCGAGACCTCTGAGCTCAGCCTCGCTGTCGACTCTCAGGTGCATGTAAGGGATATACTTGAGGATAAGCAGAAGGATACAGCTGACGACAAACGAGTACGACGAGATGGCACCGATCTCAGCGAACTGCTTGGCGACCTGGATGCCATTGCCATTGATACCACCAGGGTACAGACTCACGCCGTCGAGAGCAGAGATGGCCTGGTCGGCAAAGACACCAGTCAGGAAACTGCCGATCATGCCGCCGATGCCGTGGAGCTTGAAGACCTCGAGACCGTCGTCGACGCGCAACCATTTGTTGACGTCCTGCATGAGGGCGCAGCAGACGGCGGTGACGAAACCCGATGACGGCGGCTTCCCAGAGGCCGACGTAACCGGCGGCGGGCGTGATACCGACGAGACCTGCGATGGCGCCCTCGCAGGCGCCGACGACGGAGAAGCGGCCTTTGTGCTTGATGAAGTCGACGAGGACCCAGCCGAGGACACCGGTTGAGGCGGCGGTGTTGGTGTTGAAGGCGGCGAACATGGCGCGGATGGACGCGTTGAGGGCGGATCCACCGTTGAAGCCGAACCAACCGAATCTGGAGGTGTGTTAGTGATGTGTATGGGAATAGTCCAAGCGGGAGGGGGCATACTGGATCAGGACGGTGCCGAGGAAGACAAGGGTGGTGTTGTGTGGCTTGCCCTTGCGGACGGTCTCGCCGTGCTCGGTGCGCTTGCCCAAGATCATGGCGTAGGCGAGAGCGGCCCAACCAGAGGAGATGTGGACGGGTCCTCCACCGGCAAAGTCGAGTGATGGGAGCTGGTACAACCATCCGTTGGGGTTCCAGGTCCAGTTGGCGATAGGGCAGTAGACAATGGTAGCCCAGAAGAAGCCAAAGATGAGGGATGGCAGTATACGTCCACGCTCGAATCCACCGCCGACTACGATCATGACCGTGCAGGTGCAAAAGACGAGCTCGTAAAGGCAGAAGACGATTTCAGGAATGACTGCGCTGCCGACCGATGGTGCGGCGGAGACGTTCCTGAGACCAAAGTTGGAGAGGTCACCGATGAATGCATTGCCGGTGCGGGAGAAAGCGAGCGAGTAGCCCCAGAAGATCCATTGGAAGGTTGTGATGGCTGCCACCAGGAAGGACTGGAACAGGAGGGAGAGCCCACTCTTTCTTCTTGCTAGACCACCGTATAGAAGACCGATACCAGGAATGATGAGCCAGACAATGAAGCCGCAGAAGATGAGGTAGGTGTAGTTGAACTCGACGCCGGCGTATTGGGAGTTGACATTGACAAGCAGAGGGTTACCTCCGCTTGGCTCGGAAGCGTTGTAGACAGGTGCGGTCTCAGCCATGGCGAATGAAGGAATTGACGAGAAGGATAGAAGGGGACTTGACTGACTTACGGTCTCGTGGACGGGGGTGACTTACTGTGTTATATGTCGATGATAGTAACCGTTCGTCACCTGTTGAGCAGAGTGACATGCCTTGTCCGGACACTAACCGCGACGAACCATAGATCGCATGTGCTAGACTCACGAGAGAAGCTCGTTAGATGCGATACTGTGATTGCTTTGTGGCAATATTCTCGGTTCCAGAAGCTTGGTAAGATAAGAAGAGACAGCAAGAGCTGCGATTGGTGGATGGACAGTCTGTATCTCATGTGAACGGGTGCCCGAAACGGGCCGGAGACTATCGGGAATGAGACGGCGGGGGTTTATCTGAGTCGTCCTTATCTCTGGTCGGCCCATGGGGACACAAAAGTAGTATTACGCGAATCACCCACCAAGCATGGAGATACCAATCAGATCAACCAGATCATTCAGCCTGTTGGTCGCGTGTTGGATCTTGGAACATTCGTTGGGCCCGCTTGTGGCTTGCGAAGTCGCTGTTATTGCCGCTGCCGCTATCGGCGTCTCTTATCTCTGGGTCGCTGGAGCACAAAGGTGCAGAACCACTCTTGAGCGAAGAGATTCGAGATGCGATTTCCAGTGCAGTGGCAAGGGATGCATGCAGGTACAGGTAACGAGCGAGGAAGAGTGTGCACTTCCACGGCACGTGTCGAAAAGTGGATTTGCAAAGCTTGCCCTGGTTTGTTGAAGCTCCCTCCATGCTGTGTCGATCCTGTCTCGACTTGCAGCCCAGACCGTTTGACACGGGACAGCTGGAGGACACTCATATGAACGATCGACAATCAATATATGATGAGCAACCATTCTTTTGGGGGAAGCAAGATATCTGCGTATGTTTGAACAACTTCATGATGGTATCCGCAAATAGGCGGTGTCTCTACCTGCCAAATACCTCGAACGCCATGTCCTGCATTTCGCTGAATCCCAAGTAAGCGTCTTGCACTGTATCAAATCCTTACATCTCCTCGACAGCGGCATTAGGATGCATAACATAGACAATCCTGTCCTCCCTGAGGCCCTCGCCCTGGTCGTCCGCCAGTCCCTCACCACGAATTTGCATAAGAACACTGTCTCTGACCAGTCTCCTGATGACTTTTCTGCACAACTTGCCCTCGGCCTCCATCTCTTCCTGACTCTCCAGGTCGTCTTCTTTTGATTCCAGATACCAGGTAATCAGATCCTGCTCCTCTACACCATCATCGGCGTCATTCTCATCGCTTCGAATGCGTCGTACGATACTGTTCGCGATCGAGGTATATTTGTCGTGCGTGATCTGTGTCTTCGGACGTGGCGGCGCAGGTGTGGCCTCGGTTTCCATGGTGTCCTCGTCGGCGCCGGCCTCGACGTCTGCTGCGTCAGGATCCACCTCGTCTTCGAACTCGATGTCGTCTTTCTCGACCGAGATGATCGATTGCCGAAGCAGCTTAAAGGCCTCATTAACGAACTCTGGTGTTACTTGGTCTACGCAGTTGGCCTTGGCGATAGCCTCCGAGAGTCGAATCATACTCTCCAGCTGGCGCACGGTGATACGGTAGCTGTTGCGGCCAACACCTCCTTGAGCATCGTCGGCGCGCAGCTCCTTGTACCGTTGTACAAGGTTCGCCCTGGCTTCGTCAGTAAAGACAGGCTGGAAGAGGCGGGCGAAGCGGATGTAGCGCTGTAGCTGCTCCGTGCTGAACTCTGGCTGCACGGCATCGTCGCGCAGACGGTGGATGTCGACGATGTGGCGCGCGAGATGCTCGTCGACTGCTTCGTTGCATTCGTCGAGCACTACAAAGAATAGATCGAAACGCGACATGATGGGTGCAGACATGTTGATGTTGGCGCGAAGAGTCGTCTTGCGGTTGTAGCGACCTTGTACCGGATTTGCTGCTGCGAGAATCGATGTACGTGCGTTTAGAGTTGCTTGAATGCCTGCTTTGGCGATGGAAATGGTCTGCTGCTCCATTGCTTCGTGGATAGCGACCTGATCGGCAATGTCCATCTTGTCGAACTCGTCGATCGCGCAGATACCGTTGTCAGCCAACATGAGCGCACCGGCTTCAATCGTAAATTCGCCAGTCTCCTCGTCTTTGACGACAGCCGCAGTCAGACCAGCGGCCGAAGAGGCCTTACCGGAAGTGTAGACTGCGCGAGGAATAAAAGAGCAGATGTACTTCAGAAACTGAGACTTGCTGGTACTGGGGTCACCAACAATGCAGATATTGATGTCACCACGCAAAGCCATTCCTTCAGGAGTTGTCTTGCCGACACCACCCATTAGCTGAAGCAGCAAGCCCTTCTTGACAACGCTGTGACCATAGACCATCGGCGCAAGCGAGTCGACAAGTCGCATAAAGATGTTTGGTGTGTGAACCATGCTCTTCAGGTCGTTGATCTCGGCTTGAGTCAATGTCGCAAGATACTCTTGCTGAGCAGCATCGCCAGCATTTTCAGAGTCCATGATTGGTGCTTGGTTTAGTGATGTGAGGATGTTCATGGCTTGTCCTTTGAGGTGCTGAGCAGAGTGCTGGCCCATAGTCGCAATGTCAGGGGTGACCATGTTCGCTAGGAATGCCATGCGATACGTAAGATCACGTACACCGAGCGCTTTCAGACCGGTGACTCCACTACCTCCTGCGTCGCCTCCTCTCGGCGCGTTGCTTGTATCGCGATACGCTTGCGGACGAACTCCGGGTACTCTGAACTGGCTTACGTCTGGCACCACGATCAACGTGCCGGTGAAGATGCACTTTTCACCAGCTTTTGCGCGTTCGACCATTTCACCCCGGAGAATAACATCCATTGTTCGAGGCATAGATCCAGTGGGAATTTCTGAGCTGTTCTCTTGTATCCTGACCTTTTGCCAATCGACGAATGTGCTTTGTCTGATGTCCAATCTCCAACCTTGACGGTTACCGCAGGTCATATTCGGACATTGAGTGGGTTCAGAGTATCTGAAAATCTGTTCAACGTTTGGTACCACAGTATTGCAAGCCTCGCAGATGAATGTCGCAAGATGAAGCTCAGGTCTGACTTCGGAAGTCCTCGTGACTGTTCCGGAGATTGATACGAGCTTTCCAATCTGTTCGGTCCTGAGTGCTCGCACCCTGGAAACAAGAGGAAGATTGTAAAAGGCAAGTGTGAAGATCTTGTCCGTTTGTTGATTTGGTGTCTGGTCCGCGACTGAGTCGTCTTGAGTATCGGTACCATATGTCGATGCGTTTGAAGCAGTGGTCGAGGTACCCGGCTGTCTGTGAGCTCGGAAATATCGAGGGACGTGTTTCAGGAGGACATTGTGTAGTGCTCGGATCATGTACGGGTGGTATCGGTAAAAGTCGTTGGCAATAGCACCGGCAAGCACACCTTCGCCATATTGCATCAAATGTTGGAAGTCAACGTAGAACGTGGACAAGCCGAGTCTGGCCGCGTTCCTCACTTGCTCGACGTAGTAGCGATCGCTGGCAGGCGCACTTGACACTGGCGGCATATCTGTTGCTGATTGGTCTTCCGTGAACCTGTGACTTGTTAGCGAGCGCTCCGCAGGCTCCTCTGATATGTACACCTACTCATCTAGGAACTCCTCGAATCTAAGTGCCAGCGTCTCTCCTGTCGTGTCGACGACTGGTTGAATCTCTGTGTTCAGGCCTCTACCTCTTCGTGTTCCTCGAATGCCAACTACCTCATCGTCTTCGAAACCAGCCATGTCGCTGTGTACGCCAGGCGTGCTGACTGATGGTGGACCTCGCGGGCGAGAGGAGGAGCGAATCTGTCGCCTTGGTTGCGAGGGCGCATCGCTGCTTGGGGTCGGAGCGGCATTGTCAGACTGAATCACTGCATCGAGGAGTGAAGACATTATTGTGTCGGTAATGTTCGTGTTCGTGAATCGTCAAAGGCTTTCGTAGAAGAGTGTTTGGTGTGGTGTCTAGAGATTGAAGCTTCAGGAGATTGATCTGTATAGACAAACGCGTTCGCGACGCGCACTGTCCCAAAGGGGAAAGATTATTAGTCTCGCGGCCTTCCGGTGACGGTCGGCCAGGTACCTGCTTTGACACCGTCAATCAGGGTCCAGCGATTCATCGACTTCTCGAATTTATGGCGCGACTTTGATTGATTAATATTGTCGCGAGGGCTTCAACTTCTTCCCCTACATTCAATTCGACGAATCATACCAGTCAAGATGAGCACAACTACAATGACTCAGACTCAGCAGCCTATCACGGCAGAAAATATCTTGCGCCTTTTCCCACAGATCAACACATCACTTGCTACACAGTCCTCACAGACAGACAATGATTTGGAGGGATACGATGAGGAACAAATACGATTGATGGATGAGGTGTGCATAGTACTCGATGAAGATGACAAGCCAATTGGAAGTGCCAGCAAGAAAGTTTGTCAGTATTCACCCACAGTATCTCAGACATCTTCCACGGACTGACCGAACATAGGCCATCTGATGGAGAACATTAACAAGGGTCTTCTTCACCGTGCCTTTTCCGTTTTCCTTTTCAACTCCAAGAACGAGCTCCTTCTCCAGCAGCGAGCATCCGAAAAGATCACATTCCCAGATATGTGGACAAATACTTGCTGCTCCCACCCACTCGGTGTACCAGGAGAGACCGGCGCCGATCTGGATACGGCAGTCATGGGCGTCAAGCGCGCCGCGCAAAGGAAGCTGTATCAGGAGCTGGGAATCAAGGCGGAGCAGGTACCTCTGGAGAAGTTTCAGTTTCTTACCAGGATACACTACGTTGCGCCCAGCGATGGAAAATGGGGTGAGCACGAGAGTAGGTCGCCCCATAAATTCTGAAAGAAAGCGATACTGATTGTATGATCTCTAGTCGACTACATTCTCTTTATTCAAGCCGATGTGAACGTGGATGGAAACCCCAACGAAGTCCAAGCCACCAAATACGTCACGGAGAACCAACTGAAGACCATGTTCAAGGATGACACATTGGCCTTTACCCCATGGTTCAAGCTCATCTGCCAAAGCACACTATTCGGATGGTGGGAGTCCGTCGTCGGCGGCAAGATGACTTCGCTGAAGAGTGAGAACACTATCAGGCGCATGCTGGAACCACTGCCACAAGCACTTGCAGACGCCGCGTAAATGGACGGGAGGCTACTGCATTTGTGCAGTCGTCAGTCATCGAACGATCCGATTGACCGCAGAGCATGGAACGGATAAAGCGATTACAGTCAAAACTTACTTGTGTAGATACCCTGTCGAAGATGTTCATTTTCACCTTACTTTCCAATCTTTCTGACCAGACGCGCATGATGGAAAGACTGGCTCAGCTCTTGCACTGATTGAGTCAATACGTCGCTATATTCACGGTTGACCCGGACCTCATGAGCAGTTACCTTGATGGATGATTCGGCGCTTTGTTCATCCACCAAGGTGCTAATTGGCCGTATGATGAGGCACGATGCGCGAGTATTGTGGACAATATATATATGCCATCCGCGCATCTCGAATCTTGTGCCAGACGGATTTAACATCACTTCGAGATCGTCATGGAGTACCCCATTCAACACCCTCTGTATCGCTGCTGGTATCCGAGGAGTGCTGGGAAACTACGGTCCGGGAAACTGAACCATGGCAGTCAACCTGTTTCTCTAACCACTGGTGATGTCAACGCAGAGATTCAGAGACTTCGAAATCACCAGAATCCAGTTCCGACTGCGCTGGTGCCCACGAATTCAGAATTTCTGTTAATTTTGCACGTAGCTATAAGGCTGACCTACAGAGGTATTGCGCCCAACGACATCGTCATCGCGTTTATTGCACCCTGGAAATCACCCGCCACAATTCATAATGGTCAGGCGCTGATCAAGGCCGCTGGTGATCCTGGGAAAATAGCGTACCGATTTAAGCACGCCTACTACTACGAATGGGAGATCCCTGCCGCCCATCTGCGACATACCGTCACTTTGGGGACTGTTATACGCCGAGGATTTTCCTTGGCCTGGCGGAGTCCTGGTATGAATTTCCCCTCGTATCTAGACCTTCTGGAATTCCTCTGGGAATGGCATCCTGATCCAGATCCATATGGCAAAGGCTACCGTTGCGGTCTCGACGCCTGCGAGTTTGGACTCCGAGCCCCGGTGAGGCAGATCGCTGGAGCCCTCTCCGGGTATGAATGCTTCTACCAGTGTGGAGCGCCAAAAGTGGTGGCTGAAAAAGCTAGTCGAAGGCATGGAAGATGCTATCCAGGCGACAAGGAAGGGGTGCTGGGAGGATTTGAAAGCACCGAAGCCGGGCAGTCCCGAGGAAAAGCTAAAGCTTGAGTTCGAGAGGGATTACGAACGTCTGGCGGCTGCATATCGCAAGTTGAAATCTCTACTGGAATCTCTACCGAAAGATGACTGCGCTGCTCGAGACCGGACGAGACTCCGCATCAACGAGATCCTGAAGCAAAAAAAGGATCTCGAAGAGGAATTGAAAATTGATGCTGGCTACTAGGCCCACAAGAGTATGCATCAAGGTTACTAATGTCCAAGAGCAAGATATCAGATTTTATCTTAGCTGTTCTGACGTCCCGTTCAACACACTTTATGGTACAAGTAGGCCGAGTCTGATCTCGGCCGACCCGATATTTCGCTGGACTCCTCAGTATGCCATGGTGTTGATAGGCAAGCTTGAACTCCCCAGTTATCAAGTCGTGTGAAGCGCGAAACACGGTCACTCTATTGGGGTCTTGGCAGAAAGGAATGAGAAAGAGTACGTTGCGTCTGGCTACTAAAATTGGGATCATGCACTTGGATACTCTCTGGAGTAGACCTCGATTGTATTTCCATCTTATCTGATTTCTCATTCTTGAAATACTACGTCTGCGCTGCCGTACTTGTATTCTCCGCATCGGCAGCCTTCGCAGTCTTCGCCTTGGCCGTTCTTCGGCGACGAGAAGAGCTCCGGGTGCGCATCGTCATGTGTTCGAGTTGTTTCGCCAGGCGATCAACGTCGGGTTTCTTCGTTCTTCTCCGGCGACTCGCAGCAGCGGCCTTGCTAACTCGGTGGGAGGTACGGCTTGGTCTGCTTCTGGAGGAGGATCGGGTGCGGCTGCGACTCCTGCCGCGGGAAGTGCTGCGTTCCATCTTGGTTAATCTGGGTCGGAATGAAAACTCTAAGATGAGCTTGCAAATGAGCAGAGTACGGAAGCGTCATCCTTGTTATGGAAAAATGCAGAGCACTCGTGAGGAGAACAAAGCGACTCAAAACGTCCGCTTCCGTCGACAGAGGACGAGTAGTGCACAAAGGAATTTGAAAGGAACAACGACCATTATTATTAAAGAGTGCTACAGTTCGAAAGTAATGTCTGACAAACAGCGAATGTCGCATTGCCGTCGTCGAGGGTATGAAACGCTTATCTGCCCAGTTTGAACTGTACATGACATGATAGTTGTGAAAGAAAAGGAATGAGCCATGATCCTCAAGTGACCCATCAGCGGATCGGTCACAATCGTCTGACAACATGAAAACCTCGTGGTATTTGAGCACCTTCACTTCTTCGCCTTTGACTTTGCTGGCGACTTCGGTGCACCCCTGACTGGTGATTTGCTGGGAGACCGTTGCTTGGTGACTCGGGCAGGAGAATTGCTTGACGGAGACCTTCTGGCATCCTTGGCGGCTGGCTTTCTGGCTGGAGACTTGCTTGCCGCTCTTTTGGTATCTTTGGCCGTCGATTTGGTGTGAGACTCGGTGCTCGCATGTGTAGTACTGTGAAGGGTGATAGGTGGGTTGAAGACGCCGGCTGATGGAGACTTGGCGGGGGAGGCTTTTGCCGGGGAAGCCTTGGTTGGAGCCTTCCTGGCGGGGGATTTGCTTGGTGAACGTTGTTTGGCTGGTGACTTGCTTCGAGACTTGGCAGCTGCGGTCGCCTTTCCTGGAGACTTGCTTCGTGACGCAGCTCCCTTGATCTTGAAGTCGACCTCCTTCTTCTTAGGTGGGCTGCGACCACGTGCTGCTGCCGCTGTCGTTGTCTTCTTCTTTTGAACCTTGGATGGAGACTTTTTCGCAGCTGGCTTTGCGGTGGTCTTGGTGGCCGGGCGACCACGAGAGCGTGTTTCGACGACCATGGTGGAGAAGAATGATGTATGAGAAAGGGATAAAGACAGGAAATGTTGGATCGAGAACAAGCGAGCGCAATGATGGCCAGTCCTCATATATGATGATAACAATGTAAACACGCCAAGTGCGTGGTAACAAGATCGGAATGCATGAGATTTGGAGGAATGTTGGGAAATGCTAAGCAATAGTCCAGAAGACGACTTACTTGAGACTGTACCTGTAAACAAAATGGCAGCATTGTACTCTCCATGCGAATGTGCAGCCAGACTTGTCGTGATCCACGAAACCATGTCGTGGTGATCGAGATACAGAAGAGACGGGAAAGACGTTTGATGTCTGAACGCGATGAAGAATCCACCAGTACTTTCCCAGAACGGAAGGTTCATAGTAGATCACCAGACTGGCCTCATTATACACACACTGTGAATCATGCTCACAGCTAACGTCGGTCATGATCAATCATAGAGATCGCGTGCCCAACCACGATTGTACGCACGTTTATTCAACTGTAGAAGTAATCAGTGAGTGTTTGTGTTGTCTGGGCTGTGGCAGACTGCGGTGACCAGCTGTGCGGCTCCCACGCTCAAGTGCCAAGACTTTGAATCCCACAATAACATCCTTGCTCCATCGCAGGTCATTGCATCCAGCCCGCATTGCTTGTCCTTGATATCCTCATCACCCCTCGAATCCTCTATCACATCCAAACACGCCCAACGACGACTTTGAACCTAGACTGCATGACTTGGGGCCATTGAAGTATCAATTGCTACACGCCCACCGATTTGTCGACCAAAAGGCCACTTTTCACCCCTCACGCGAGCTGCTCAATCACAACTTCCTTAGCGGCCAGAAGCTGCGCACTTTCTTATAAACCCTCGAGATCGAAACACTTGGCCTGAAGAACACTGTCAAACATGGACACAAACATGGAGGACGTCAAGATGCCTGAGGCGCAACCAACATCTGCACCCCTAGACCCACCTTCGATACCTACACTCGATGGCTGGATCGAGAACCTCATGGCCTGCAAGCAATTGTCGGAGGCGGATGTACAAAGGCTTTGCGAAAAGGTACGCTGAATCACAAATACCGCTGGACGAGCTGCAACAGCTTCCAGAGCAAGAGCACGACATGCTGACTCGGATGAACAGGCTCGCGAGGTGCTTCAGGATGAGTCAAACGTGCAACCTGTGGTAAGTATTGTACAGTTCGCAGACTTGACATGCGCTTATTCCCGTACAGAGATGCCCGGTCACAGTCTGTGGTGATATCCACGGACAGTTCCATGATCTCATGGAGCTGTTCAAGATTGGTGGTCCAAACCCAGATACCAACTACCTTTTCATGGGTCAGTCAACGGTCGTCTTCCTGGCTATCAATGTTCGCGACTAACAAAATTAGGTGACTACGTAGACAGAGGTTACTTCTCGGTCGAGACCGTCACTCTCCTCGTCGCCCTCAAGATCCGTTACCCACAACGCATCACCATCCTTCGTGGAAACCACGAATCCAGACAGATCACCCAAGTCTACGGCTTTTACGACGAGTGTCTGCGCAAATACGGAAACGCGAACGTCTGGAAGCACTTTACCGACCTCTTTGACTACCTTCCTCTGACAGCCTTGATCGACAACCAGATCTTCTGTCTCCACGGTGGTCTCTCACCCAGCATCGATACCCTTGACAACATTAGAGCGCTCGACCGTATCCAGGAGGTGCCACATGAAGGACCAATGTGCGACTTGTTGTGGAGTGACCCAGACGACAGATGTGGATGGGGAATAAGCCCAAGAGGAGCTGGTTACACTTTCGGCCAGGATATCAGCGAGGCCTTTAACCACAACAACGGCCTGACACTCGTCGCAAGAGCACATCAATTGGTCATGGAGGGATACAATTGGAGTCAGGACCGTAATGTTGTCACGATTTTCTCTGGTAAGGACAATTACAGAATCTTTGAAGATGCGACAGTCGCTAACACTCCACAGCACCAAACTACTGCTACCGCTGTGGTAACCAAGCCGCTATCATGGAGATCGATGAGCACCTCAAGTACACCTTCTTGCAGTTCGACCCATGCCCACGCGCAGGTGAGCCAATGGTTTCGCGCAGGACGCCGGACTACTTCTTGTAGATGATATATGGTATGGTAGCGGTAGGCCCTGCTGCAAAAGGTGTTCTTTCTCACAAGAGGAAGCGATGCTACGATCATAGACAAGTATATGAATATCAGTCTTCGGTTCACGAAAAGCCTACGAGCTCATTCGATAGATTGTAGGTTGGGTGTATGATCAAAGGTGATCCACTGTGGTGAAAATGCATGTCATGAACTGGGTATCTTGATATATAAACGCCATGCCTCTCACTCCTAGCCCCAAACACATTTCACCAGTTCCAGGTTCTACTACTAGCAGTAAAGACCGGCGGCTTCCAGATCAGCTTGTCGGCGTCAATCGAGTGCTTGCCCTTGAGCTTCTCCTTCTCCTTCTGCTTCTCGCGCTGCTCGATCACGACATTCGACAGCACAATGATGTGGTGATTCTTTTGCTATGTAAATTGTCAGCCGAAACACTCCATGTCCACAACACAGAGATCGCCACTTACCGAATACCTGAGCATGTTCAGATTCTGCAACGTGTGCAGCACATCAGTCGTCGTCATGGCCGTCGCAGCGCCAATCTCCTCGACACTGATCTCGCCGCGTCCCTCCATGAGTAGATCCACGATTGTCTCCGCCCAAAACGCGCGATAGCCCAGCAATCCCAGATCACTGAGCGGCTTCTCAGGACTGCCGAGCTTACCTTCGCGCTTGCTCAACTCGTAACTAAACGCGATGAGCAGCTTACCGTAACCCTTGCGCTGGTACTGCGGCAGCGTCAGGATACAAGCCACATTATACCCCTCGGCGGACTCCTTCTCTTTACTGAAGTAGCCGACGAAGTGGTGCCCGTGCTCGTCTTTAGACGTCATGCAGTAGAACAGAAATGGATCGACATCGTAGTAAAGCGTCTTGTGGTCGAGGAAGAGCTTACTCAGCAGACACAGGTTGCGACACCAGGTGCGCTGGCGGCGGCCGTCGATCTCGAAAAACGACACGTAGTCGTCGCGGTAGATCTCGTTGCCGGGCGGGTGCTGCAGCGTGCACTTTGCGCGGTGCCGCAGGAACTGTCGCTGCGACGAAAAGTACAACAGACACATCTCGCAGATGAAGACGTTGTCCACGTCGCTGAACTCGGCTGGGTACGGTGAGAAGTACCACGGCTCGATCTCGTGTGTGCCCATCGATATGCGCTCCAGGTTGCGCACCCGGCTGATCTCCGTCTGGTTCTGCGTCATCGAGCCGCCGGTGCGCAATTTCTCGATCTCGTCCTCGCGGCTAAAGAACGTGTCCGGCATGGCTTTGGCGGCGGCCGCGGCGTCGGCCACATCCACTAGGTCGACTGTGTCGTCGACATCGCCTTCCGCATCGGGGGCGGGTGTCCCATCTGCTGTCTCCGGCGCGAGGACGGTGACGGTCGGATCGCGGTTTTCTTTGCCGCCAGTGGCTAGAGACTGTCGTCGTGTATCGGGCGCTTTGGACGAGAACGACTGCTCGGTAGGTGTGGCAGAAACTTCTCTCGCACTGCCCGGCCGTGGTCGCTTATTCGATTTCTGCGCCTTCGACGCCTTCGAGGGCTCTGCTTTACTGTTCTTCGAAGCCGTCTTCTTGGTCTTGGAGTCTGGCTTCTCTGGCGCGGGCCATTCGACTTGCAGGCTCAGGTCCAGACGCTCGGCGGCGACCCATTCGTCCAGACGTTTGTTGAAGCCTTCGTAGTGAACGTAGAATGTTGGCTGGCCTCGTCGTGTGGTGATGGATAGGATTTCTGCTCGTCGCTTTTCGCCTTCCTTCTCTACCATGGCTTTGACGCCGACGCGGAGGGTGGCCATGGTCGCGTAGCCCATTTCACCTCGCGGGCCGTCCTCTGATGAGCCACCACCCATTTTGGAAATTGTTCCTTATTCTAGCGGCCAGTGAATTATTCCTAGATATTTTTCGAGGATTTTTGAATGAGTCTTTGATGATTGTCAGAGAGATCTGGTCGTCGTTGCAGCGTCGCTGATGCCGACTTTGCGCCCGTGATGGACTACAGTCGCGGTTTCACAGCGGAGGTGACGCTAGTCCTGAATAGGCAGTCACTCACGTGGTGCGCATCCTCACATCACGTTTAGATCCGGCTACGAAGATAGCACACGGGTGACAAAACAAGTGTCGCACTATAGTATAGGAAAGGTTGACTAGCAGATTTGATGCCTATAATCGATGACAAACTGATTAGTGATTAATCTGTATGATTACAACAGCTATGCATTGAACAATAGACGGCTGATGGCATGCACAGTGTCCTAAAAAGGCTGAAGATCTGCTGTATGCGACACTTGTTTTGTCAACCGCAGGGACAGGTGTCGCACAGATGTGATGATCTGTTGGACAGTTCATACATAGTGATAGCAATATTAAGCTTGAGCTTTGAGCTCACCTATTTTCTTGCCTTCACCCATTGCGGTTTTCCGCCCAAAAAGAAGTAGCACAGAATCGCGGTGAGGCCACTTATGGCTGCCAGAACAGCGTTCATGTTGCCATATCCGATTCTCTGCTTTAGCTCACCTGCAAGCTCAGGACCAACAGTCAGACCCAGACTGAAGACCATGCTGTTCAATCCATACAGCTGAGCATACGGGCCTTGTTCTCCAAAGAAGTCGGGGTTGGCTTCGTAGTACTTCTGCACAACAGCGCCGGCTTCGACAATGCTCGGGGCACCGATAATAGCAAGACCGATTCCACTAAGAGCAAGAAGGGCACCATAAAGGATCATCTGATCTTTTCCACTAGCGTGAGGCAGTCTCAACAGGGCGAGCACGGGAATAAGGTACGTGTACCCGATCACAGCTCCAGGCTTGGTACCGTATTTGTCGACGAACCAGCCGGCAAGTGGACCAATGACCAAGTCAAAAACGCCCAAGGGCAAGAACAAGATTCCTGACTTGAGACTGTCGAAGTTGAAAAGCTCTTGCGCAACGGTAGGAATAGTCGCGTCGAAACTTCCGAGGAGCATTGCTTGGATGAAAGCAACGAGGAAAGCAGTCAGGAGTCGGGGGTCGGAAAGAAGTGGTAAGATGGGAATCTTCCGGGCAAGAGCGGACTGGTCCTTAGAGAGCTTGAAATCTGCCAGATCATCCTCCTTCTTCCGATTGTTGAGCAGCGGCGATTCCTCGTCTGCATCTTCATCCTCTCCGCCATCGTTTCGATCCGATTGGTCGTAGGATAGAGTGCTCTCGGCGTTGGCCGTGTTCTGATCATTATCATCGTAGCGTTTGGCCACCTTCTTCTCGATGACCAGTACTCGCATGAAAAAGTCGATGAAGAGAATAGCAAAGGCAATGCCAAAGACGCCGGCGAACCCAGTCTTCTCGTACAAAACTCCTCCCAGTAGCGGTGAGACAAGGTTGCCGACCGAGATGAAACTAAAGATCGAACCTATCGTCTTTCCAAGATTCTCTGGTCCGACGGTCTCGAGGCAGAGCGCCAGCCCAATGGTCCAGACAAATGCCGCGCTGATACCTTGAAATATGCGAGCAATTGCGAGGACAGCTACGCTCTGACCGAGGAACAACATGACCGTGGCAAGTAGCAGTGCAGTGAGGCCGAGCAGGAACGGTCCTTGTCGAGTCGATGTCTTGTCGGCAAGATATCCGGCGAGCGGACTGAAGAGAACTGATGCTCCAGCATAGGCAGCCAACAGTCCAGAAGTGTATGATTGAACTTGTTCCTTTGGTACTCCAGCACGATCTTGGAGCATATATGGCAAGATCGGCACAACCAAGCCGTAGAGGAATAGATCGGTGAACAGACCGACGGCAACTGTCGCGACGATGAATAGAGTGTTGCTGCGCCATTTGAGTCCTGCTGGTCTGACGCTGTAGTCGTGGCTAATTTGTAGAGTGCTCTTCAACCTCTTCCAGCCCGTGGACGCCATGTTGACGTGCTATCTTCCACGGACGTTATAGCAGATTAGCATGAGTTGTGAGAGAGAAGTCGTCGGAGGAAGGTATACGGATGGGAAGCGTGAAGCCAAAATGGAGAAGACGTCATTGTTCCGGCGATTGTGATAATCTCAGACACGAGCTATTTGATTTCTTGCACTCAGGACGATGCCTAACATCGTTTGATTCCTGAATTTGTTTCAAGCATGAGTCGAGGAGCTTCTGAATGTTGGAGGTGTCCAATGAGCAATTGGTGTTTCGTGTACTGGACAATGTGTACGGTACACGCACAAGGTACCTACTCTTGACTTTATACAGCCAGGGTTCGATGAATACAGACGGCCACGCATGATTTTAAGCTGGTACACCATGACTTGGTACAAACATGCTGGATTTAATGATTCTGTTTGCACGATCTACTCACCAGCAATATAATCACAATTCATTGTCAGGTCCATAGTGTGCTCACGGTGATTTTGCAGATGTGAATGATTGGTACTGATAGAATTGACTAAAGCCTTGATGTGGTCTCCGATGCTCTTTTGACTTGGCTGTCGAATACCCTGGGTAAGCCGTCCGTAGGCTATGAAGGACCACTATGAAGGATCAATGCCCTCAATCATATTGTGCGTATTTGCTCCAGCTCCAAACCCTCCCACGCATATGGTGAGGTTGCGGGAGTTGCTTTGAAATAAATCTGCCGTGGCAGAGACCAAGATTGCTCGAGTTCACGGCCTTCTAAAGTGTCGGGATCAACTGGTCTCACACCGTTGAACGGGGTTGCATACTCGCAAATGATTGTGAGGTCTGTGAAAATGATGAGGTCTGGGTAACGTGCTTTGAAGGTCGCACTCTGTCCATAAAGTGACCCAAATGGATCGTCGATAGCTCTTTCCTTTCGCCAACGCCAATACTCGTACGCGCCGCATGTTACACCGACATACAATGCTTTCAGACGCGGAAAGCAATCAATGAGCACCTTGAGTTTCTCCAATATCTCTAGAAGGAGCCGTTAGCACGCCCTTGAATCATGATACAGGTTGATGACTCACTCATGGTCTTCATCAGTGGCATTACGTGGAAGTCAAGTATCAGAACAGTAAGATTGTGGATCTTGTTGACAAGTGTGTCCGATACGAGACCGAATTCTTCCAAGTAGCAGTCGAGTTTCCGGAATGGGAAACCGCGGCTCATCCAACCCACATCGTTGTCGAAGCAAAAGGAAACAACTTTAAAAGCGCCGAGAAATTGTTCGTACTCGTTCCGAATGGTAGAACATGAACGTAGAAGCGCGGCGCGTGGCGCATTAAGAACCATTATATGTTCAACTCGAGGCTTGCGGTAAGCGGAGGTCCTTGGTTCGTAGTCCAGTTTCAGTGTTCGCTGTGACCATTGCGAATCTAGAGTGATTTGGTGCATGGTGTGCTCATATATCATCAGGCGCAACTCTAGAGGCAGCTCCAGTAGATAGCAACGAGGTGGAGGACTTTTTGTCGACATACTGCACTGGATTCGGCCAGGGACCTTACTTGTTGCCCTGATGAGCTTCTTTCTTCTCGCGGGAGTTATTTCAATGTCAATTTCTTCCGGTTTTGTAGGCGCCTTGCGGGCCATGGCTCTCGTAGTGGGCATGACGGGCGGTTGCGTTTAGGTAAGGTCGTGAAGCTTAGTAGACAACGAATGAACGATCAACGGCTGTGTAACGAAACCTGGATATTAGATCTCGCCTACCGTTGTTACACTCACCCCGATACGTGTCGTTCATGCCATGGGGAGCGCACGGTATCGCCAATCATAGGTGTACCTTACTAAGGAGAGCAAGTGTTGCCTTGGTGATTCGCGCAGACTCAGCGCCAAGAATACCACGCGACGCGCGAAACCTGACGTGACAAAGCGCGCTAGTGGTACCTTACCTTGTGTACCACACTGACGAACTCTGATAATGAGGTAAGGCATCGGTATCACTGAATCCCGCAGTCACCTTCATACAAAGCTGAGCTGCAAAACAACGACTCAAGCAAGCGCCCACAAGTCTCTCACCACCTCTCTCGATCAGTAAACGTAAACCTGCTTTAGCAACACTCAGCGGACCGGCAGCAGAGAGTCCAAATGTCAACACAAGGATCAACACCGCGTGCGCAAGATGAAGACTCGCTCTCACCACTCGAGCAAGAAGTCTTAGACGAATACGCTCGTTTATCGACTAACCTGGGAAATGTGAGTCCTTATATTTCTTCCGAGCCCAAACCACTTGCACAAATCATCAAGCCGAACCCTCAACTCGTTCTATCATCTCATTTGATCGACCTGATCTTTCCCATCATGACCTTGGGTACCACCGTGCAATCTCCTCCGTTCCCTCGATGTAGCATGTCAAGAAACGGACTAACACGACCAGCTGTCGACAATGCTATCAGAACTATCGAGCAGACCCTCAGCGGATATATTGGATGCTCTGAGAGGACTCGAGAGGAAGACACCGAGTGTGTTCACGTTACTCAAGGCGAGTGTTTACAGCATTGTCTTGCAGCAGGAGATCTATGGTGAGGAGCAAGGGCAGTGACGAATGATTTGTCACTCAAGGCACTCATATTGTAATGGTTTTTTATCGAGTGGAAGTCCTGTTTTAGCGAGGCGTTTCGGAATGAATGATCACAAGAATCCAAGGATGCATCAGGTTTGATTCCATTATGTCATGGCTTAGGCGTTTGTTTTAAAACGCACTCAGTGGTTTCGCCTTATTCTTTAGCATGTGCACAGCCGAATCACTCCAGCTGCGTCTCCCCTTCAAGCTTGGTTTCTCAAGAACCAGCACCTTGTCTTTGTTCTTCGCCTCATGCTCCTTCGGATGCGACATCCGATCTCTTAGTTTATCCACTTCAGATCTGACCTTTTCGTGGACATGGCCGACATGGTCCTCCACCCTAGCCAGTCCGACTTCCATACCACCTTGCACAGCGCCGACTTCGAAGACATTCTCCAGTAGTTGATGCAGGGGCTCGCTCCACCCTCCGGTCATAGCTCCTGCGACTCTCTCCCCTGCCGTGGCGATGCCGAGATGTTCTTGCAGATACTCGGCGGGCTTGACGAACCACGCCGCAGGGTCTCCCAAAACGATGTTGTGGCCGAAGATCACGTCGTGCAATTGCGAGATAGGCTTCATGGCCGCGCCGAACCGGGTGTTGCTGAAGACGAGAAAGTCGTCGTGACCGACGGTCAAGAGAAGTAAGGCTAGCTTGAGGGCGGTCCCCTCTATGACAGCGATAGTCACGTCGCGCTTGCGGATGGTAATGCCGTGCGCTTTAAGGTAGTGGCTGTGGTGGTAGAGGTGCCGAGACCCTTGTGTCAGGCAGTACGCGTTGATTGCGGCGGCAATCAGAAGCCGAGGCGCCACTGTGCTGAGGGCTACTGAAGCTACTAGCCCTATGCTGTTTCGCGTAACAACGCGGATGTGATGACGGGCTTCTCGGCGGGCATCGCGGATTTGCTCGTCGGTCAGAAGCAGGGGTTGATGTTTGAACGGGATGATTGGTCCTTCGGGTTTCATGCCTTCCTAAGAGTCTGCATTGTGTACGCCGAAGTATGACGAGGGATTGATCTCATCTTCGACTATGCTGAAGCATATTGGATGCAGATTGACTGGCTTCGTCTCGCTCTTGTCGTTCTCGTGGAGTCCTTCACCTGATCGCTGAGTCGACTCTTGATGTGGCTTGGCGTTGAACTTGACAGGATTGATAGGATCGTCCCAATCGATGTCAATGTGTCCAGAGAAGTTGTCCTGTCTGTCCAAGGGAATGTCGTCTTTGCCCAACGTGACCTTTATGCTGGGTTTCCGTCCTAAAGGCTCTTTCTTTGGAAGAGGCAGTATGACCCAATCTTTTGGGAGACCGAAGGTTGTGGTATCAGCGGTGGGACTCAGGACCCCGTTGCGAGGCGACATAGGCGGGCTCATAGGTGGAGTCACTGGTGCCCCAAAATCTCCAATGTGCATGAATATACCGCTCGGGCCAACTGATATTGCTTCCGTCCCAGTTTGGAGGGTCGAGGTGCGCGTGACCGTAGGGGATTTCTCGGGATCGTTGCTGCTCGTTGGTTCATAGGTGTCGCTGTTTGCTCTGCTGATGAATTCGTAGACGCCCTCTTCGATCTCGAAAGGTTCAGAGTCAATGCGTATGAGCATGGCCGGTGTGGATAAGGATAAGAAGTTTCCAGGAGCAATGTTTACGCCAAATCCATTGCAAGCAGCAGGTCATAGATAGCACAGGAGCCCGGTTGGGCGAGAGATTGTGATGTCAAATGGAAAGGGTTCCAAGTTGTTTTGTTGGAGGTCTACGGCACCGTCGGCAACGTGAGTGGTCACTTCCCTCGGAAGCAGTCCGAGCACCTTCCACGCCCACCATATATCTCCTATCAGCTACTCACTGGCTCTTCTCAGCGGCCACGCGCTTGTTCAGTATTGCGACTCCCTCTACATGACTGGTCTGTGGGAAAAAGTCAAACCCTCTCAGACTTTCGATATCATAGAGGCCTTCACCGTCGTTAACACCAGGAATGCCTCCCACCAACATGCCAATGTCGCGAGCTTGGGTATGCACATTGCAGCTGACATAGCAGACCCGAGCTGGTCCGAAGCGGAGCAACTGTGAAAGAAAGTTCTCGTCACAACCCTTGCGAGATGGATCGATTACAACCGCAGTCTCCTCGGCGGGAAACTGGATAGATGCGAAAATGTCGTTGGCGTCACCTGCAAGGAAGCGCGCGCTTGACGACTCCAGGTTGTTGAGTTCGGCATTCCGCGATGCAAATTTAATACTCGAGGCCGACACATCGATACCGATGGACTTGTTGAAAAGAGACGATAACGTGACCGTGAAGAGACCACTTCCGGAATATGCATCGATAAGATTGGTGATCTTGGTCGTCTCTGGGGTCTGATCTTTTGGCAGGATGTGGTCTCGGATGTATTGGGTAAAAGGTGATAAGATGCTGTTGTTATTCTGAAAGAAGGAACCAGCAGGGTTGTCGAAGCGAAAGTCGTCAACATACTCGGTCGAAACAGCGTTTTGATCAGTGATACACGTCTTTCGGTGGATGTGTTTGCCCAGATCCTCAATGACAAAGTCGTCATCCTCCCTTGAATTGAGCACTGGTGCAGCGGCCTGTTCGGTTGTGTCCGCGTCCTGAGCGGGATGAGCATTTCCATTCTCCGCGTTGTCCTTTTCCACGCGTTGGGTGCTCTCTCGACAAAGAAGTGTAGCGCCTCGCTGATACTTGTCAAGCTCCTCCTTGACCCGTAACCGCTCCCTCTTCAAGCCCTTTCGCACCGCATCGGTTCCAATTGGGCAGTCTTCAATGTCCAGAGTCTTTCTAGTTCCTTTCTGCATGTAACCGATCGGTGGAACTTCTTCCCATGCAGGTTTATTCCCTGCCCTTCTCTCTCGTCGCGCTCCAGGAGGACCATCGAAGTGCGGTGTCAACTTGGTCCGGTAGCCGTACTGCAAGGGAGAGCCGATAGTGTCACCAACCGCGGGTATCAACGTGGCCGGCAGTTTGCAAAAGTTCTGGTATGCTTTTTCCACGATGGTCTTCTTGTGAGCCAACTGGTACGAGTACGGCAACATCTGGAATTGACAACCGGAACATCTGGAAAAATAGGGACATTGAACAAGAGTGTCATCTCGATGTTGGGACGGCTTTACAACCTTGACAAAATCGGTGAGTGTGTACGATTGGTCTTGCAGATGCTTGATGATTTTTGCAGTCACGACATCACCAGGAGCAGTGAAAGGCACTACCGCAATTTGCGACGTATTTGGGATCTGTGCTAGACCATCACCAGTAGAAGAAAGCTCGGAGATTGTAAGATCGATCTCAGTGAAGGGCTCTGGTAGAATCTTGTCCGAGTGATCGGGTGATCCTGCTGTCTCCGGTTGGTTGATCGAACATCTTTCCAAGAGCGACTTCACGTCTGCGATAAGGACCTCCTCGTTCGAGCCCTCTTTGACACCAGTGTCCTTCTTTTGCTTCTTGTTCTGCTTAAAATGCCGTCTGCCCTCATTGAAACCGCGCTTTCGGGACTGCTGGGCTGATGGGCCACTTGACCCATTTCCATATGGGGCCATGGTCGAGCAGAGAGATCCTCGGCCGAAGAGAGACACCGTATGTCGTTGTGCAAGGCGCAAGAATGTCCGAGGAGATAACATTGATAATAAAGATTATCGAGAGGTTCGGAGGTGGAAGTGCAAACTCCGCAAAAGAAGTCTTGGCATCTTGAAATTCATCAGATGCAGCGTGCAGCTTCATCGACATCACACGACCTGTTTTGAGTCTCTGCGACAGCGCTACAGCCCATACAAACGCGCTCTCGACGCTCTTTCGAGGATCGCGTCGTGATCATAGTCAACATGAGCGCCGCAAAGACTGGTCGGTGTTTGTTCTGCACGTTTCGACCGTTCACGACTCTGGCCAATATACCGACTCGACGTGGCATTCATGCCACCGGATCGCATCAGGCCAGGCGGAAGAGAAATTTCCAGAGCGTGACGGCAGAAGATATGCGTCTGGTGGCAAAAGGTTCTGGTGTGAAGGATAAAGATGCGACTGTGAGACGTGCTTTCCCGGGATACACACCGAGAGAGCGACAGTTACTGGCATTGAAGTACACACCGGAGCAGGTCGAGGCAGTCGAAGCTGGTGAAAGGAGCATCAACCCCTATGATGTACTAAAGCAAGGTGTACTGAGAAAAGACCCGTGGGCACTCAGGTACCTGGACGACTTTAGCAAGATTCAGCCACTTGTCGACAAGCCCGTGCGAGCGTATGACAGCGACGTCGACCCGAACATTCGGCCACTTACACCGGAGGAGACAGAAGAAAGATTTGCGCGACACATGATGCAATACGACGAAAAGGTGGCGGAGCATGAAGCGAGATCAAAGAACCAGGAGGACTACCGTGCGGAGCTGCAGCAAAAGTTGGAAGACACTACGATACACCCAGGAGACGGCTTGACAACAGCGCAGCGGCTAGACAGGCTGCGGAAACGTCTAGAGTTTACGGAGGGTCCCGACGGCCAACTTATGTTCGAGAGCTTTGTATCGAATCAGGAGAACTTCCTCTACTCTCCAAAGGGGACCCTCAATTCACAATCCAACGTACTCTCGCAGGATGTCCCAAAGTTTAGAGACAGGCGCCTAAAGTCCGAAGACGATGACATCGATCCTAGATTGGAGCAGGTCATGAAGCTGACGGGGATGACCAAGGACGCGATTAATAAGATCCGTGTCAAGACACTTATTGTGCACCGTGTGGTCAATCAGACAAGGATGGGTAAGATTATGAGCTTGTACTTCTTGACCATTGCTGGAAATGAGAATGGCATGCTCGGCATCGGTGAAGGCAAGTCTACAGAACCCGAGGACGGCAAGCGTCAATCCGTCATGGCCGCAATCAGAAACATGAAGCCCATTCCGCGGTATGAGAACAGAACCATCTTTGGAGAGGTTGAAGCCAAGGTCAGCGCTAGTGTTGTTCGATTATACGCACGACCTCCAGGTAAGATCTCTGCGTAAATGCGGTGAGAATTATGGCTAATGACATTTCAGGCTTCGGCAACAGATGTCAATCCCTGATCTTCGAGATGGCTCGCGCTGCTGGTCTGTCAGATTTGTCGGCTCGTTGCGTACGATCTCGGAATAAGATGAACGTGGTCAAGGCCACATATGAAGCCCTACTCGGGCAACGTCTACCAGAAGATGTGGCACGAGCGCGAGGCAGGAAGCTGGTCGATGTACGGAAAGTGTATTACGAGGGCAGTGTACATTAGTTGAGGTCGTGAGCACGACATCATTGTAGTATACCAATTTCCATACCGATCTCCTCTCGGCAATGTTCCCTAAGAGGAAGGTCGGTAGGCCTCTTGCATGAGCCGATAGAAAAAGCACAATGCCACATGCCCTATTCGTCGATCTCGATTTGTAGACTGCAGCCACTGTATCATCGTCCCCTCTTGTCCCCTGTTGACCCCTCGACACAGTCGTCAGCTGATGATTACTAAGTCGGCGTTAGTGACTATTTCCGTGGGCAGGCGCGGGCCGCTGGCCGTTTTGAACCTTCCTCGGCTTCCGCCGTCGCACTGTATACCTTAACTGGTCTGCGCCTGCCCGGCGCCTGCGCCAGGACTCCAGATCCACGACCCACACGCATCCACACGTCCACGGGGTTTGCGTTTTTTAACACAGAGGACTAGATTCTCCGGACATTGCAAACGGTGTGGCACACTGGCACACTGGTACACCTGCTACAACCTCGACACGCAGCTTAGAGAATACAGAAAAAACACCCGAGCCCGTCGGCCTTGGACGCTACACTACGGTAAACTTGACCGGTAGTCTAAAACGACTCGTTATATTCCTTTTCTCTACTTCGATCCGATTACATAACGGCTACTGGCCATATACATTAGCGTCTCACGCCTCCCTTCTATAACAGACGGTCTGCGACGTTCCTAAATCCCATATCACGCTTCAGGAATCTTTTGTGCGCTCGTTCGGCCACCATGAGTGACAGCACTGATGTATGATTGTCCTACAATATTCTGTACTTGTTTTCCAGGACTAACCACATCAAGCAGCAAAAGGCGAATCTCGCGCGCATTCGCGACAACCAAAGACGATCTCGCGCTCGACGCAAGGAATACCTGCAAGAACTCGAAGCCAAATACAGGAGTTGTGAAGCGGTCGGTGTAGAAGCTTCT
>Ga0058702_10000165_pt1 | contig 37936 bp, 35 predicted proteins | sample AgamicOrSfe_FD_83781 | JGI IMG/M metagenome (GOLD analysis project Ga0058702, IMG submission 83781) | Agave microbial communities from Guanajuato, Mexico - Or.Sf.e | ecosystem: Host-associated > Plants > Phyllosphere > Phylloplane/Leaf | place: Guanajuato, Mexico | collected 2012-05-30 | reverse complement strand
GCCCTCGGCCGCAGCCCGGACGCGGGCGGCCTCGCCACCTGGCAGGCCGCCCTCGGCGCCGGCCAGAGCCGGGCGGCGGTCGCATTTTCCATCGCCGAGAGCCCCGAGGCCAAGGCCTATCTGTTGCCGGCCATCGAACTCGGATGGCACGTCGTCGCCTGAGAGCGGTGTCGCGCTTCCGACAAACATTGCTCTCGCCGTCCGCTACCATCCTGATCCCCAAGGCCGCGTCGCGTATCGGCACTCGCTGGTGAGATTGGATGCTCCCCGCCCCGTTAGCAGATCGGGGCGGGGCCGAGCGGCGTCGGTCGCGAAGCCAATCGATTCACGGCATCCTACTGGTCTGACCGGACCCAAGCCGATGATCGAGCGGATGCCGGGGTGGAGCAGAGACTTGTTTCAGACCGGCGAGGTGGTGGGCGGGGCGCCGGCCGGCTGATGGACTGGCTCGTGGCCCTCTGCGCCGGGATCGGGATCGGCATCCTCATCGGCTTCCTCGGCGCCCGTCGGCAGAGATGGCTGGATCGGCGGCCGCCATGAGCGGCGGGAGCTGCGGCGTTCGTTCTGAACCATGATAGGAGGCGGACCGGCGCATCCTGGTGCCTCGGCACCGTTCCACTCGATTCCTCGCGCCGCGGGACCGCCGCATGCGATTTCTCCAAGCCGTTGCTGGCGCTTGCTTCTCCCTGTCTCTCGCCGGTGCGGCAATGGCCCAGACTGCATCCCCGCCGGCCGGGTCCGCCCCCGATGCCGCCACACTGAAGGTGGCCAGGGAAGCGGTCTCTCAGATGCAGGGCGGCCGGGCCGCGACGTTGAACGCGATGGCGGCCCCCATGACAGCGATGATGCAGCAGATGGTGGTGAAAGAGCCGGATCGGGCACAGGTTCTCGTGAAGGACGTCGTGATGCCCATTCTGACGAGCCGCTACGACGAGTTGCTCGACATCCAGGCGCGCAGCTACGCCTCCGTTCTCGGCAAGGACGATCTCCAGGCCATCGGCGCATTCTACGCCTCTCCGGCGGGCAAGCGCCTCGCTGCGGCTCAGCCGCAGCTCGCTCAGCTCAGATGACAGGCATGACCCAGTGGATGGGCAGCCTGATGCCCGAGATGCAGGCCAAGATCCAGTAGGTCGTGAAGGAGCGCGGCTGGGGCCCCGGCGGCAAGACCAAGTAGATGGCGTAGCCGACCCCGAAGGCTGGTATGCCAGGGGTTAGAAGTCTCATGCTTTAGTATAAGGTCGGCGTGGACCTTCCCAAGGGTTCCTTCCTGAGTGACTCAGCCCGCCCAGTTCGCCGCGGCGGGCTTTTCTCTGTCGGTCGCCTGGTAGGCGGTAAGGTGGCCTAATCTGACCGACACCATCACAGTTTAAGGCAGCGGGTCGAGTATCGAAGTAAAAATGCCAAATGCCGCGCTACTTTTTCAATATCCATAATGTCATTTCCTTCAACGACGACCGCGAGAACAGTCTTAATTGATGGTCTTCGGCCGAAGACTACGCGCGGCGAGGGCCAATCCTATCTGGTAGAGAGCGTAGCGAACGCCTGGAAGGGCCGCCTCTGGGCCATTCGCCTCTATAAGTGAATTAGTCAGGATCAGATGATCGGCGATTTGATCTAGATGATCCGCAGCCATAGGTTCAGCTCGGGATGGTGGCGGTACAAAGGTGTTGACATTTCCGTATGCGGTCATCGAATTGGATGACGGCGGAGCCAATTCGGTAAGTGATCCGAGGTATCCGATGAAAGAATAATCCGGAGGCCCAATTGAAGGGATGCAGCCGACAGCTACCCAAACCATCGATCCGCCAGGTCGAATGACTCTATATCTGATGCTGAACTGACTGATTGCTTTTCGCGCTTCTTCTACAGTGTCGAGTACAACTTTACGATCATCCGGATGAACCCGATCGAGCCATCCTAATCCTAATGACTCTCCGATACTTTGACCTGTAAGGGTCTCCCACTCATTGCCGGTATAAATCGTCTGACCGTTAGCATCAGTGACGAAGATCATTGCCGTCGCCAATCTCAGATCAATGGGTCATAAATTACCTACGGCGCGGCCGCCGACAAGTCCCGATGCATCGACATTACGTTTTGTGATTGCATTGCGTTGTCTGCCCGGTCTAGGGGTTGCGCCAGATCGGATCCAGAAAATAAGAAGGGGAGGAGCATGGCGGATGAAGTCAGCTTGGCAAGGGATCGCCTCGGTCGGGTTGCCAATGCGCTGAAACTTTCAGAGAACTAGTTTCTAGATGCGGATCGTGAGTTTGAAATCCATCAGGTAGGAGAATGTTTGAAACTATTGCAATCCATCAAGAGTCATTCGGCGCGTGCGCATGCTCTTGAGGCACTTCGTTGCATCGCCAGTGGCGATAATATAGCTTTCCTCTGTCGCATTCCTGGTCGAGGACCTACCGGCCGCATCAACCGTGCCGCCGACCCCGCTGCGGGATACCGATGCCCCCGACCCCGGCTCGCCCCGGTCCATCTTTCATCTAAGGCCGCCTTGCGTGTCAGCCCCGCCGGTGAGATCGGCGGACTGCGGACAGTAGCTTTGGCGAGGACCGGCCCGCCGCATCGATCTGCTTCAGGATGCATATCGGCTCGCGGTCCGCTTCGGCGCCAAGCGTAGCACGAGCGCGCCGAGCCCCATGCACGCCAGCGAGCCTACCAGCACACCGATCTTGGTCTCGGCCTCGAGGTCGGGGCGACCAGCAAACGCCAGCAGACCGATGAACAGGCTCATCGTGAAGCCGATCCCGCAGAGCAGCGAGACGCCGTAGACCTGCAACCAGCTTGCGCCTGCCGGACGCCGGGCCCACCCGAGCTTCACGGCCGCCAGCACGAACCCGAACACGCCGATCTGCTTACCGAGGAAGAGGCCGAGCGCCACACCGAGCGTCACGGGATCCAGCAGCATGGACGGTGTGAAGCCCGCCAACGAGACGCCGGCGTCGGCGAAGCCGAAGATCGGCAGCACGAGGTAGGCCGACCAGGGGTGCAGCACATGCCCCAGCCGGTGGAGGGGCGAGGTCGGGTCCTCGGGCCGTCCAGGGGTCACCTTGAGTGGAATCGTGATGGCGAGCAGTACGCCCCCGATGGTCGCGTGCACTCCCGACAGCAGGAGCAGTACCCAGAGCACTCCGCCCAGAACGAGGTAGGGTGGCCGCGGGGCGCCTCGGCCGGTCCGATCGGCGAGCACCTCGACCGCATCGGCGGCTGCCGCTGGCCGCTGCACGAGAGCTTCTCGCAGGAGGTCTCGCCCTTCACCCCGCGGCCCTACGGTAAGGCGCTCGCCGATTGGACCGATGCAGACCTCGCCGAGTTCCGGGACTACTTCCTCGCCTGCCGGGAGCAGCGGCCGGATTGGGGCCGGATCGGCCCCGCCAATCGCGGCGAGGCGGTGCGCGCCATCGACACCGCGGTGGGCGAGCTCCGCTTCAAGATCGGCATGTCCCGCGACGAGGCGAGGGGCCGACGAGCGGTGGAGGATGCACGACGGCGGCAAGGCGAAATCGAGGGAGAGAAACGGCGAGCCGATGCAGAGGCTGCCGCTCGCCAAGCCCAGGCTCGGCAGGACGCCGAGACCGTGCGCCGAGGCCGGGACGCCGAGCGAGCGCGCACGATCAAGCCCTTCATCGAGGAGTTGCAGCGCTTCACGGAGGCCGCCGACACGATGCCCCACGCGGAACTGCTGCCCCGCCTCGATGGCTACGTCGCCCGCATCCGGGTGCTGATGAAGGGCCTGGGCGATGCCCCGCGCGTCGCCACCCTGCTGCAGAAGACGGCCGAGGACTTCACGAAGCTGCGCGACCAGATCATCGAGGACAACAAGCGCGCAACTGCCAGCCGACCGCAGCCGGCGCCGACACCTGAGACCGGGCCCTATGACAGCTTCGAGTGGCTCGGCCAGCAGATGGTCTCGGCGGGCGAGAACCCCCTGCGGCGAGAGGAGTTCCAGCGCTCGCTCACGCGCGGCATCGACCTCAATGCCGGGGTCGCCCGCATCGACCGCACCCCGAACGGCTGGATGGTTCGTCTCTCGGGGCGCCTCGGCAGCCCTGGCTCGCCCGACCAGGGGATGTTCTGCCGGGTCGAGGGCACCGACACCGCGAGCCTCGCGATCCTGAGGGGCGTGTCACCGCCTTACGCCATCGTGCATGTCGAGGCGCCGGAGGCCGAGGAGTTCCTGCTCGAATCGGAGCCGCCGACGGTGTGCATCGTGTTCGGCCCCTGCCGGGTGACGCCGGCCGATGACGGCACCCCGCGGGCACGTCGGCCGGGCGGTAGCGCCGCGGCACCGGCGGACGGTGCAGGATCACCGAAGGCCGATTTGCCGCCTGTCGTCCCGTCTCCTGCGGACCTTCGTTGCACGAGCCGGCCGAACCGCCGCGACGGCGAGCGGGCGATGGCGCGCCGACTGCGCCAGGCCTGGGCGTTGCCGGCGGCCTCGGCGGGCGATCCGAGCCTGCGGCTGAACTTCGCGGTGACGCTCGACTTTGACGGACGGATCACCGAGCCCTCGAAGCTGCTGACCGCCGACAGTACGCAGGCGAGCCCCGAGGACATGCAAGCTGCGGTCGAGGCGGCACACCGCGCGATCACCGCCACCGCGCCCTTCCCCGAACTCGGCCGGTTCGCCGGAGGCACCATGCAGGTCGAGATGACACCTTGCGATTGACGGGGGGCAGGCGGCCGTGCGGCGGCCCGCAGCCCTCACAGCGCCGGCAGCGCCTCACCGCAAACAGCTCCTTCTCGTCGATCGGGTAGAGCCAGCGTTTCTCTGGGCGGATCGGCATGATAGTCAGCCCTTGCGCGCCTGGCTGCAGGCCCAGCCTGCGGGAAGTAGCTGTACTCCACGGGGTAGCGGCCCGTGGCCGACTCGGCCGAGAACATCACCGCGTCCGCCACGTCGAACACCGCCGGTGGCCACCTATGGCCGTCACGGAACGCGTGCTTGTACGGTGGTACCAACCTGCCCCCGTTCAGGCGCCGGGACGCCGGTGATGCGCCGCACGAGCCATTCGATGGTGATCACGACCGCCGGTGTGACCAGGGCTATGTAGATGTCGTCGATGCCGAACGGATCCCCCATGAGGTACCAGCCCGTCGTGGTCACCGTCGCGCCGAGCAGACCGAGCGTCGCGCCGCGGTTACTGCCGAACCTCGGAAAGTAGAAGGCGAACACCGCCACGACCGTGATCGCCAGGCGCAGCGCCCGCGTGAAGAACGACAGATGGAGCACCTGGGGGGCGAAGAACACGAGCAACAGCGGCAGGAAGGCGATCGGTATGGCCAGCAGCCGCGACACCCGAAGCTCCCGCTCGGCGGTCGGCTTGGCCATCGGGACGTAGAAGTCGCGCACGATCAAGGCCGAGGTCGCCACCACCACCGTCCCGACCGCGACGAGGATCGAGGCGATGATCGACACCATCACCAGGCCGGAGAGGAACGGCGACAGGTGGTTGAGGAACACCGGGAACGCGTAGAGGCTCTTCATCTCGGGGAACAGGAACTTCGCCGCGACGCCGATGAAGCCCAGCGCGAGGCTCACCGGGAGGCACAGCATCGCGGAGATGATACACGCGCCGCGCACGTCCTGCGGCCCTTTGAGCGACGAGATCGCCTGGACGATGAACTGCGTCGAGAAGATCGCGCCGACGCTCGCGATGGTCCACGCGACGATCGTCGTCAGCCCGACCGACCCGTCCCAGGTGAAGTACTTGGGCGGCAGCGCCGCGACCACCGGGGTGACCCCGCCGCTCATGTACAGCGCGGCGCCGAACACGATGATGACGCCAACGATCTTGAGGACGGTGTGCATGAGCGAGACGTAGGCGGTGCTCTTCTGCCCGCCGATCATGCAGTAGGCCGTGCTGATGGCCGCGATCAGGATCGACGAGGTCGTCAGCGGCAGGCCGAAAGCGGACGCCAGCACGGCCGCCCCGCTCACGTACTGCGCGACGAGCACGAGCAGGAGCGCGTAGATCATGATGAGCGACACGGTGAGCTGCGTCGAGCGCCCGTACTTCTGGGCGATGGCCGCGGAGATGGTGTACTCGCCGGACGTGTAGAGCCGCTTGGCGAACCCCAGCCCGAACAGCAGGAAGCCGAGTGACACGCTCGCCACCGCCCACGCCGCGGCCATCCCGGACTCGAAGGCTGCCTGGGCTACTCCGACCGTCGACTTCGGCGCGATGAACTCCGACATCATGAGCACGCCGATGACCACGGCCGGAACCGAACGGCCGGCGACCATGTAGTCCGCGGAGGTCTTGGCCCGATATCGGAAGGTGAGCCACGTCGTTATCGCGAGATAGACGACGACCATGACGACCGTGACGATCAAGACGGTCCCTTGTACTTCGACGCCTGCCATCGAACTCTCCCCTCCTAGATGTATCGCGCCCTTCTGCCGAGATGGGATGCCTACCGCTCGGCGTGGCGCTGATATCGTCGTCCGTCCCGCCGCCGCGCGGCGATCGGCGTATCAGTCCCGGTCGCGACCGGGCTCGTTCAAGAATGCGATGATCGCGGCAGCGGTCTCTTCCGGCCGCTCCTGCTGCACCCAGTGACCCGCGCCGGCGACGAAGTGTGGCTCCCGCATCCTGCTGAACGCCCGCGTCCGCATCGTCTCAATGCCGTCGGGGATCTGCCGGGCGCCCCAGTCGCGGTCGCCCGCGATGAACAGCGCGGGGCAGTCGATCGTTCGGCCGGAGAACAGGGAGAGGCCGCGCGCGAGGCTCCCGTCGATGCGGCCGCGGTACCACTGGAGGCCGCCCTGAAAGCCGGTGCGCGCGTACTCCCCGCTGTAGAAGCCGAGCTCGCGCTCGGTCAGCCACGCGCAGGCCTCGATCGCCGAGGCCGAGGGCATCTCTGGAGCGACCGTCTCCGCCATGCCGAGCGCCAGCGGCATGATGTAGTAGTCCGGCATCCGGGCGAGCTCTTCGGCCGCCCACGATCCGAGCTCGAACGGCCAGTTTCCGACCCAGTCGCCGCTCTTGACGTGGAAGTAGGCGCGCAGGAAATCGTGCACGCCGCGCGGGTCCCTCCACATATGCCCGTTCGCCTCGGACGTAGCAAAGTAGGCCTGATAGTGTTTGCGTGGCCGTTCCAGCGCCGCCAGCGCGTCGTTGATCGGATCGCTCGACCGCGGTGGCGGCAGCGGCCACGCCGGTGCCCCTAGGAACGGGGCGCTCATGATGACGAGTGATCGGAACAGGTCCGGCCGCACCAGCGCGCAAGCGGCGGCGACCGAGGCCCCATAGTCGTGGCCCACCACCCCCGCGAAGGCAGGGATATCGAGGGCGGAAGCGAGCGCGACCATGTCGCGGACGAGGTTCAGGATGCCAAACGGCGCGAGATCGTCGCTGTAGCCGACCGGTGCCGGCGAGGTGCGGCCGTAGCCGCGCTGGTCGGGCGCGACGACGTGGAAGCCGGCCTCGGCGAGCGGGACCATAACGCGGCGCCAGGAGTAGGCGAGCTCCGGGAAGCCGTGCAGGAGCAGGAGGCTCGGGCGCTCACCCGCCGAGCCCACCTCCAGCACATGGAAGGCGAGGCCGTTCACGTCCGGCACGAGGCGCGCCCGGATCCCCGGCGGCAGCACGGCGGCGGGGACGGGATCGATCCCGGTCATGTACGCGGTCCCCGCGTCATACACCGGATACCCCCACCGCGTCGCGCCGCCCGCGCGCGGACCGCGGGCCGTCATCTTGCCAGTTCGCCGTGCTTGGAGGACATCCTTCGATCGGCGGCCAAGCTCGGCCGGGTTCGGGAACGCGGGGACGGTCGACGCCATGCTGGAGAAGTCCGAGCAGTCCCGCTACATCGTCACCGCCCTGCGCCGCGGATTGGCCATCCTCTCGCTGTTCCGCCGCGAGCGGCGCGTCGTCACCGTACCGGACATCGAGGCCGAGCTCGGCCTCTCCCGCGCGACCGCCTTCCGGATGGCCTACACGCTCGAGCGTGACGGCTACCTCCAGCGGCTGCCCAGTTCGCACGCTTTCCAGCTTGGGCCGAAGGTGTTGCTGCTGGGCCTCGACTACCTTGAGGGGACGGCGGTGATCGCCGCGGGCCGTGAGACGGTCTACGCGCTGCGCGACCGCACCGGCTTCTCCGCCCACATGTGCGTGCGCGACGGCAACGAGATCGTCTATGTCCTCAACGCACCCTCGCACCACCGGCTCCGGGGCGACATCCCGGTCGGCACGCGCTACCCGTGCCACGCGGTCGCCTCCGGCCGCGCGCTGCTGTTCGACATGAGCCCGGCCGCACTCGCCGTCCTCTACGATGGCGTCGCGATGCAGGCGTTCTCCGACCAGACCCCGGTCGACGTCGCGGCGCTGTCCGCCCTGATCGCGGCCGAACGCGCGCGGGGCTATGCGACCAACCTCTCGGGTTTCGTGAGCGGCATCGTCAGCCTGTCGGCGCCGGTGCGCGACCGCGACGGGGCCATCGTCGCGGCGATCAACCTGTCCGACTCCGAGACCGTCCTGAAGGACGTCGAGGCGGTGCAGGATCTGGTAGTCCGGGCCGCCGCCCAGGTCTCGACCCGGCTTGGGTGGCGCGGCGGCGATACGGAGGCGGTCTAAGGCCGCCGACACGGCTGTCACCGCAACTCATCCGCGTGCAGCGGCATCCCGATCTCGCGCAGCGCCCCCTGGACGCGCTCGATCGGGACGTGGCGGACGCTGGTGTTGCCCTCGATCGCGATCGCGGCCGCGATGCCGGCAGCCTGGCCGGTTGCCATGCAGGCGGGGACGTTGCGGCTGCGGCCATGGGCGGCGTGGTCCGCCGAGATGCACCGCCCGGCGACCAGCAGTTGTTCGACGCCGAGTGGGACCATGCAGCCGTAAGGCAGTTCGTAGGGGCGCAGGCCTTGGAAATCGACGTCGGCCCCCTTCACGTCGTGCACGTCGAAGGCGGACACGTCGGCCGCGATGCTGTCCGGGAAGGACTTGTCGCCGCGCACGTCGCTCTCGGTCAGCGTGTACTCCCCAACGATGTGGCGAGTCTCGCGCACACCGAGCACCGGCGCGATCTGGGCAATCTTGGCGCGCTCGAACCCCGGCACCGTCGCGACGAGGAACCGGGCGTACTCCACGATCTGCCGGTAGCATTCCACGACCGCAGCGCTGAACGCGGTCGCCGAGAAGACGTCGACGCCGATCACGCGCGTCGCGTTCACATACATCAGCCCGTTAGCGGTCTTGAGGGTGATGTTCTCGCGGGGCAGGTCGATGCCGGTCTCGGCGCGATACGCGCGGATCGTCTTATTGAAGCCCGTCAGCCACAGCCCGTAGTCGAGGTCGGCATCTTTCTCGGGGATCGCCTGCGCGGGGACATCGTCGGTCTGACGCGCCCAGCGGGCTAGGGCGACGACGTCGACGTCGGACATGGTGAAGTACATGCCGACCGGCTGCGCCTTGAGATCCTCGCCGGCCTCGCCCGAGCCCATCACGAAGGGCGCGCCTGCACCGGCCGCGACATCACCGTCGGCCGAGCAGTCGATCACCACCTTGGCCTCGATGAAGCTGCGCCCGCCCTTGTTCTCAATCACGACGCCCCGCAGGGTGTCGCCGTCGAGGACGGGCCGCGAGACGACGGTCTCGAACAAGATCTCGACCCCGGCGTCCGCGCACAGGCGGGTCAGGAGCATCTTCATGATCTCGGGGTCGCAGGGGGAGGCGATCTTCACCTTGCCCGTCTTCGTGCCTGCGAAGTAGTCCGCACCCGCGGCGCCTTCGGACCGGGCGAGCGTCCATAGTTCGAGCGGCAGCCCGCCGACGAGCGCGCCGGACGGCTTGGTGTTAAGGCCAAGGGTGAGGTTGCCCCCGAGAGAGCCGAACCGCTCGATCAGGACGACCTTCTTGCCGCGGCGCGCGGCGGCGACGGCGGCGATTGGCCCGGTCGTCCCTCCGCCGACCACGACGATGTCAGCGTCGATCAGGACGGGAATATCGCGTGCCGGTTCGCGGATCATGCGCATGGAGTTCCTCCCTTGCTGCTTCATATTAGAAGCATCAGTTCGTTTTCTTGATGCTAGCATGTCGTGGTCGGCCGTCAACTACGGACCGGCCCGGCGATAGATGCGGTATGCCGGACATTCCCACATCCGGGCAGCGATCTCGCGTTCCTCTGCACCCATGGCGTCGGCGTAAATTGCGGTGGTGGCGATGTCGGCGTAATCGACACCGCGGTCGACGAGCTGCGCTTCATGATCAACATGGCCCGGCACGCGGCCGGCGGACGGCGGAGGAGGCCCGGCGGCGGGAGGTCGAGATCGAGGGGGAGAAGCGGCGGACTGACGCCGGGCGGCGGGCGAACCTCGACACGAAGACCACCGCGGTGCTGGCGGAGCGGGACGCCTTTCTCGCGAAGGGCCTCGATGGCTTCTCACCGGAGGAGCAGGTCACCCGGCTCGACGGCCTCATCGCCCGGATGCAGGTGCTCGGTCGCCAGGGGGCGGGACTACCCGAGGCGCAGACCCTTTGGAAGGCCGAGCAGGCCACACGGTCCCGGCGTGACGCCATCGTCCGTGAGGCAGCCCAGAAGCGGGCGCGACAACCGATCCCGGTTGCTCCGCCGAAGCCGAAGACCGGACCGCACACGAACTTCACCATCCTGGAGATGGACGCGGTGCGGGCGGCCGTGAACCCGCTGCGGGCGGACACCTTCCGGGCCGATCTCGCCCGGGGCGTCGACCTCGTCGCCCGGCTCGGCGGCTTCGACCGCGCCGGGGACGATTGGGTCGTCCGGCTCGTCGACGGCATCGGGGAAGCTGGCCGGCCAGGTCAGGGCGTGCTCTGCCGGGTTCGGGCGGAGGACACGGCGAGCCTCGCCCTGCTGCGCAACGCAACGCCGGGCCTGTCCGCGTTCCGGGTGATCGCCAGCGACGCCGAGGATGTACGCTTCGCGACGAACCCCGTGCGCTTGCGCATCGTGCTGGCCCCCTGCCGGATCGCGCCGCCGCCGGACAACTCCTTCCTTCCCGGTGCGCCGCATCCGAATGACGCCAAGCCCTTCGACCTGCCGAGCCCGACGCCGCACGCGGACCTGCCACCCCGAGCGGCCGACGAGCCGCCGCCCGTTGCCGCCTCGCCGCCGGGGCTACGCTGCACCACCGAGGTTGATCGGCAGCGCGGGTTCTCGGCACATGTCCGCTGTGCGTAGGGCATCGGGGCGGCTGAGATCCATCTCCTGGGCTTGCTGTTGCGGATCACGGGGCGGAGGCGGGTCGGCCTCGGGGTGTTGACCGGGCGCCTCCTCAGGCTCGGAGCTCGGGGCCGGAAGGGCCCGCGGGGATGGACGCCAGGCGGAGCCCGAGCAGCAGGATGCGGCCGCCGATCCCCGCCTCATCGAGCGCCCGGACCGTTTGTAGCTGCTGCTCGACCGTCAGCGGGCGATCGCGGGTGTCGCGGACCGGGTTCGCACGTCCCGGTTTGTCCCGAAGGATGGTCTGGCGCCGGATCGGATCCGGCTTGAAGGCGTATGCCGGGGCAGCCAAGTTCCCGTCGAAGAGGGTGCTGCGGACGGGGCGGCGGATCGCCTCCGTCGCCGGCACGTGGCGCTTCAGGAAGGCGTCGGCCGCCTTGATCTCGTCCGCCGGCGCCAGCCCGTAGACATGCAGGCAGGCGTGCGGCTGGAAACGGGCCGCCTCATCGAGGGCGCGGCGGTCGTCCTCGTTGAAGCTGAGGTCGATGCCGAAGATGCCCAGGGTAATGCCCGCCTGGCGCAGCACCGTGGCGTAGTGGCTCCAGGCTGTCCCGATGTCGAGGCTCGTTGCCCCATCGATCGGCGGCAGGATCAGCGACAGCACCCGCCAGGGCCCGAGCTCCGGGTGCGCCTGTTGGAAGGCCGCGATCATCCGGACCATGATGCGCTGCACGGCCCGATTGCATTGCGGGCAGGCCGGATCCAGGCAGCGGTGCCGGCGGTCGCAGTGCGCGAGGGTGGCCGCAATGCGGAGAAGAACGGGGTCGCCATTGGCGTGTCGCCGCAGCCGCCGCACGAGCTTCCACGCCGTGCGCTTCACGTCGCGGGGGCGCGGGCGGTCGCTGCTTGCGGCCCTGGCGCCAGGTCGGGCCCTTAACCCCGTAGCCGCTGCCCCGGCGCAGGTGCGCGCGGAGAAGGACGGCCTGCACCTGTACCGGTGGCGAGGTCGGGTCGTCGCACACGAGACCGAGCCGGTTGGACCTGGGCGTCAGATGAGAATTGTAACCGATGGTAGGTGACATTGCTAATACACAAAGTAATGTTCGGATTAAGATTGCGCTAAGCAGCCGATTATCGCTGATGAAAGCGCCGCGGATATTACCGCGAAACACATGCAGCCGCTGTTCAGACCCTTCTATTGGATCGCGTTTCATGCTTCGTACAGAACATGTCGCCTGCGCCAATCCTCCGCACGGCAGCGGCAAATTGGGAATTCGTTGCGAGACATCAAGGTCATTGAAGGCAAAAATGTCTGCAGACGACTCAATGATACCTTGAATTGATGCACAGGAATGATACACAAGCACTGTGAACGGCGCTCGTGAACCGTTGATTTGATTGAATTTTATCTCAGCGGCGCCCAGTCCTTTCCTGGGCACCATCAGCTGGCTAAGCCTCTGAACCGTCGAAGCAAACAGCGAAAACAGCGACTTAGGACTGCCCGAGTGGTACAAACGGGTGGTACAAATGCCGCTGATGACGACGCGTCCCTGGAAGCATCCGAAGACGGGCATCTACTACGTGCGGCGCGCCGTGCCGCCAGACCTCCGTGCGCTGATCGGCAAGCGCGAGGAGAAGGTCAAACGTTGGACTGGGAAGTCCCGACGATCCTGGCCAGACTCAACTGACCGCCAGCCGCCTGAATTGCGCGAGCAAGCGCTTCGGTGTTAGGGCTCGTTCGCAATCGATATACCGATCTTGCGGTATAAACAACCGCTTTGTCGGTTGGTATGGTTGGATCGGTCGCGGCTAGCTGAAGCCATGGAGCATCTCGGCCACCGATTGAAATCCGCTCGCGAAGCTGCTGGCCTCTCGCAGACCCAGTTGGCAGAGAGGGTTGGCATGTCTCAGCAAGGCATCGCGGATATCGAAGCGAAGGGTGGCAGGCCCCGCAAGCTCTACGAGATCGCCCGCGCGTGTGGCGTCTCTCCCGAATGGCTCTTAGGCGAAAGCGTTGAGCGAGACGGTGGAAGCCCTAGCTCGACAAAGCCTGTTCGCTCCTCGACGCCGAGCGCCAGCGGAATCTCGCGCAGGTCGCTGCCTGAGTACGACGTAAGAGCAGGCGCTTCATATGGGGGTGGAATTGACGACGCTGCCTGGCAGGACGGTGATGTTGCCGGCCACCAGCCCATAGCTCACTGGGGCTTACCCACGGCTTATGTGGAGCGGGAGTTGGGCCTGTCTTATGGCTTGGCGGACATTATCCCGGTTCGCGGCGACTCGATGGACGATGGAACTGCTAGGGCCCTCACTTCTGGTGATCGCGTTATAATTGATAGGAAGGATACCGACCCTCGACAGGGTGGCATTTTCGCCGTGTGGGACGGCGACGGAGTCATCATTAAGCAGGTCGAGATACTACGAGGCTCAGAAACTCCTAGTATCATTTGCAGTTCGAGGAATTCCAACTATCGGCCAGTCATCCTTCAATTAACCGGGGGTGTTAGAATTATTGGTCGCGTGGCCGCAAGATTGTCGAGACTTTAAGCGCCTAGCATTTACCAAACTTGAGCGTCTTTTTTTTCATCCCAGCTGTATTCTTTGCAGGCAACAATCTTGCCTTCCCATATCATTTGCTTAGTATCGGCGTTGTACAATACGTACAGCTTTGGTATGTAGTGCAAGTAGTTCGTACGCCATGACTTCTCATAAGGCATAGTTAGAGTGGGTGAGCTAGTTCCGTTATCTTCAGTTGAGAACGGTTCGACCAAGTCACCGACAACGGCCAATCTAAGGCTCTGAAATTCATTCTTTGCTTTTTCAGGGGACATAGATGCGTATGCCTCTGACTTCATGTATGGGATCTTTAACTCCCAACGTTCTTCGTATTGCTTCTTAACATTCGTCGAGGCTCCATACGCGTTTGATCCTACATAACTGCCCATATCATAGGTTTCGTGTTGCATTTTTGGACCCATAATATACATCCGGACCTCTTTCGTATCTGTATTATAGCTCAAGAGGTGCGGTTGGGTTCCCTCACAGATAACATCACTTGTAGCGATGCCTGCGGCCTTTATTTGCGCAGTGCGCCTTGTTTCAAATTCTTTGGTGCTCTCAAATTGATCCTTAGGTTTGACTGCTTTAGAGATAGATTGGATTATCTCTTTTACGTTGCAGCTTGAACCCAATATTTTCTCGATATCAATCTGAGATGGGCCTAATATTGGCCCTTTTTCGATTTTAGTTTCGCTTGCGAGCGCTTTATCAAAGCAAGCAAGGCGGGCTTTCGGTGATTGGATTGGCTTACATTCAGCCCCTCGCATCTCCTCCACAGCATAGGCGGCACCTTCTAGGACCGAGAGGTGTGCGACCAGTGCCGGCGCGAACCAAATGCTTCTGAGGCTTCTCATTCCCCACTCCGCCAAAGCGCCAAGCCGAATGGCGCTCGGGCATCCGATAACATCACAATCACATGGGGATAAGAGCCGGCATCAACAGACATAGTCACGCCTCAAAGCCTACCGAAAATCACCGATCCGGTAGAGCAGAACCAATTTACCGGTTGACATAGCTACCGATATTTCGGTAGCTTCCCCCCATCGTCTCACACCGAGGCGGCGGAGCAACCGATGGCCAACAACCCGCTCGCGTACAGCGCCAACCCCTCGGTCTCCGTCAGCGAATTGCTGTTCGGTAAGCGCACACAGCACCGAGCCCGCGGCGCGTACATGACCGCCGAGCGTGAGGGGCGCGCAGCCGATGCCCTGGTGAAGCGCCTAGAGCGCCTTGCCGCCGGCCCTGCGCCCGACCACCTCGTCCATCGACGCCGTGGTCGCGCTGGTCAAGCGGGCGTTGCCGGGCGCCGTCATCTGCCTTGATGTCGGCGGAGTGAAGGACGGCAAGCCGCACAACTGCGCCACTATCACAGTCGGAGATCACGACCTCGGTGACGCCTGGGGTCTTCCGACCGCGCCACTCGCTTTGGTCTACACCCCTCTCGAAGCTCTCCTCGCCCAGGAGCACCCCCATGCCTGAGACCGCACGGAGGGCCCTGACGGAGGCAGCGATCGTTCGCGTCATGCGAGAAGAACTCGACTGGCCTGCGGAGCGCGACCTCTCACGTGACGTCACGGACGGCGATGCCGCCGAGGCCGGCTCAGTTTTTCCTAGTGAGAGTCCACCTCCTTCGGCCCCTAAAGGGCTTCTTCCCCAAGGGGGCCATCCGGTCCGATAGGGGCACCTTCCTGCTGCAGGACTGGAAGCCGACCCCCGATAACGCAGCCTTCGCCATCGACGAGCTTGGCTCCGACGAGGTGGCGCGCCGGGAGCGCGAGAAGTTCCGCAACTACCGGTTCGCCCGATCCGGCGCCGATGGGAGGAAGCGCGACTGGCAGGCGACATGGCGCAACTGGGTGATGAAGGCGGCGGATCATGGGACAGGACATCGTAACGGCCCTTCGGCCCAGCTTGCCCTCGCTCAATCTGCTTGATCCGGGACAAGCGTTATCGCTGCTGGTGTGGCTCGAGCGTACGCTCGCCGCGGTACCCGGTCGCGCGGGGCGACGAGGACGCTGCCGCAAGCAGGGGGTGGAACGCTATCGCGTGATCAGCCCATCGCTGTGCCACGGATAGGGCGGCCCAATCATGTCGGCAGATCATCCATGCCGATGCCGATGATCCCATAGTAATGGCTGACATATCTCTTCGGTCTCGATCGCCTTGAAGCCGCCGTTGCGGTTTTTTCAAGACGTTAGTGAGCTTCATAGTTAGGCGGCGAGATCAAAGACGCCGACCATCACGACGGTGGCCGTGCCATACGTCGGAATGCTGAGCACTGCATCCGGCGAATACTGCACAGATCTAGCCGAATAAAAGGATGGTCGCCGCGTCGCGCCATTCCTCGGCAGGGTCGTGCACTTCTCCAGCATCTCACAAGGGGACCGACATGGAAGCAATCAGCACCGGACGCAGCGCGCCCAGGTTCTTCACCGAATCGGCCGGGCCCGAAGGCGAGTACAGCTCAATGGGCCTTCAGGGCACCCCTGACGGGGGTGGTCTCACGGGCGAGGCGGCTCCGCACTCCGCATCCAGCACGGCAGCCGACACCTCGCAGTTCGTCCTCAAGACCGGCGATACGATGACCGGCGCGCTCGGGGCCGGCGACACGACGACCATCGGCACGGTCGGGTTCGTTGCGAATGCCTCGAACCATCCCTCAGGGTCAAAGCGCGCCTCAATCATCGTCGGCAATTACCAGATCGGCCAGGACCTCAACATCGACGGCACGAAGGACTTCTACCTCTACAGCTTCGACAGAAACTCCGTGCCGATCCGTATAGACACCAACGATGTCATGGCGCTGAGCCAGCGTCCGACCTTTGCGGGGGCGGTGCCGTGGGACAGCGCGAATTTCACCCCGAGTGGTGGCCCTGCCTACATTGATCTGTATGCCAAATTTGGTGTCCGCGCAGACGGGACTGACCAGTCCGGAAAGATCAATGCGGCCCTCAGCTTCCTCGGATCGCTGATCCAGGCTCGTGGCTGGGCTGGCGGAATAGCTGTCCTACCCCCTGGGCGCATCGTCATCAGCAACACACTCACGATCCCCAGTGGCGTACACCTCAAGGGTGCGGGTCGGAACATCACGTGGCTTCGCGCCACGATGAACGCCCCTGCCGTCTACGTCGGGCCCAGCACCCTCTTCGCGACGGCGTCGGACTTCAGCGTCGCTTTCGCCGACGAAGACGCGGATGCCCCAGCATCGTTCGATGCAACCTGCTTCAAGATTTGCGGGAACAATGGTAACTATTACAACATCGGCGGCTATATGTGTGGTGTGTTCTTCTACGCCTATGGTGGGAACAATAACCTCATCCTGAATTTCATCGGCAATATGTATCGCATGGGTGGTATCCTAAACGAGGGCCTGACAACACAGAACCCGGATGGAAGCTACAAGGGGGCCATTGACAACTTCTTTGTGCAGGGGCGTCTGGAGTGCTATAACACTACGGATTGGGCTCAATACGGTTCGGTTCGATGCATTAACAACTGTGAGGGCTTCAACCTTGATCATGTGAACTGCCTCGGAGGACGATACGGTCTCATCACCGACTCGGTAGCTAACGTCCACGGTCGCCGTCCCCAGTTTATGACCTTCTCGAACTCCATGTTCGACAGCCATGAGCAAGGTTCCTTGCTGGAAAACTCCAACGCGATCCGGTTCTCTCAGTGTTGGTTTGCCGGTTCTGGCGTGCATGTTCCGACGGCTGATAAGCCAGGGCACAACCCGAATCATATTCCCTATCCCGGTCTTCGTATCGGCGGCGGCTGTAAGGATATCACCTTGGTCAGCGGATGGGTGAATAGCCACTCCGGTCCGGGAGTTTTGGTTGTCAATGGAGCAACTGACATCAGCTTCGTTGGCGTCACATTTGCAGCCGTTGGGTTGTTTGGGGATGCAAACTGCATCGACTGCTACGGTGGATACGTCATCATCAATTCATGCCGATTTTATCACGATCTGGCTGGGATCGGAGATGGTTATCCCGGCGGGACCTACAACGTCGTCGTTCGCGGCTCGGCGAATAACGTCATTATGTCGGGCAACATCTCGCGTGGGTGTCAGCACGCGCAGCAGAGCACTAACAACATCGTCTATGACAACAACCTCGGCAGCTGGACGAACCCATGATCTGACATAGGGCCAGACCTCTGCAGGCGCATGGCATGCTCACGCGGCTGCCTTCGCCCGCTCGATCGCCTCGGCCTCGAGCGGTTGCAAGTCGCCGAGGCAGGTTGAAAGGGGAGCGCTTCACGGCGCTCCCCTCGCTCAGCGAGGGCCGTTAGGCCGCCTCTAGCACCGGCTCGATCGCCTCGACTTCGGCACCGACCGCCGCTCGAGCGGTTTCGAGCTCGAACCGCTGCTGAAGGTTGAGCCACAGGTCCGGGGAGGTGCGGAAGTAGCGGCCCAGCCGGAGGGCGGTGTCGGCGGTGACGCCCATCTCCTCGCGCATGATCCGCTCGATGCGGGTGCGGGGCACGCCGCAGGCCTTCGCGACCGCCCCGGCCGAGAGGCCGAGCGCCACAAGGTACTCCTCGCGCAGAACCTCGCCAGAGTGGAGGGGCGGCAGGGTCGCGATGATCTCCAGATCGTCCGTCACGTCGGCCTCCTAGTGGTAGTCGGTTATCTCGCGACCCGCTCCGGGCCGGCGTCGGTCCAGACGAAGCAGACGCGGAACTGGTCGTTGATCCAGATGGCGTGCTGTCCAATGCGGTCCCGGTAGAGCGGGTGAGACGATCCTTCCAGCCTAAGCGAACGCGAAGCCGCCGAACGCGCGCACAGGATGTATGGGCATTGGCTGAACCTGCATCGCGAGAACCCGAGCCGGCAGCGCTTCTGGTCCACGGACCTATACCGGCATCTCTGCTGTCCGACTTTGGAACGCACCGAGAGCCGCACGGATGGAGGCTTGGCCGTACGCGCCACCCTCGATTTCCTTCAGGCTGAGAAGGTCGAGGAGCTGGAAGCGTGGTGTCGCGATCATGCGGAGACAGTCCTCGCCCTGCGCGATATCGAGGCGGACGAAGAGAGCGTCCTGCGCGTCGCCAAAGCCATTGCCGCGCAGGTCCAATGCGCGAGCCTCACGCTCGCTGCTCTGGCTCGTGGCGAACCCGAAAAAGCAACCACGCCCACTACTATTCCTTCTGCGCCCCCGCCGGCGAAGACTGTGGGGTTAATCGAACTCGTCGAGGCATGGTGGCGAGAGGCCGAGCGCAGGGGCAAGTCCGAATCGACCAGAGAATCGTACACCAATACGATAAAGCAGCTTTCCGCGTTCCTCCAACATGGTGAACCGCCCCTCGCGGGCAGCCTTCACGTCCGGGCGGCCCTGCTCCGTGGAGTGAGCTGTCTTTTCTTTGTACGCGAGATCGCGCGCGCCGAGGAAGGCCCACAGCGTGCCCAGCCCGACCGTGAGGTCGTGCTCATCCTTTAGCCGCGTGTTAACTTTGCGCGCTGTGCCGTTTAAACAGAAAGATCTCGGCGCCCGAGGCCTCGGCAGAGACATTCGTGACCCCGTGACGATCGACCAGCCATGACCGAATCATGGCAGCGGCTGCGGGAGTGAGCGCCGGCTTCCAGAGCCAGACGTCCCCAGCCTCGTCGACGCCATTCTCGCGGAACAGCGCGTGACGGGCGTCATCCGCAACGCCGATCGACCACTCGCGAAAATCGGCCCCGAATTCTTTGACGTAACTGACGAATTCGAACTTGATCTGCTGGACGCTGTAGACCATTGGCTCACCCCGGGATCGGATTGATGCGGGCATCGACCGGACCGATGCGACGGCTCTGCGAGCGCGTCATGCCCGCGCGCTTCTCTTCGGCCGACATCTCCTTGATCACGGCTTCGAGGGCGTTGAGCGCCGTGCCGACGCCGTGCTGGGCGGCCAGCGAAAGCCAGGCGAAGGCCTCGACCCGGTCCTTCTCGACGCCAATGCCATTCGCGTAGAGATGCCCGAGGCGCGCCTGAGCAGGATAGTGGCCGGCCTCAGCGGCAGACCGATACAGCGAGGCAGCGCGTGCCGGGTCCGCCGGCAGGCCATCGCCCTTCGACAGCATCGTCGCGAGGTTGTACTGGGCCATCACGTCACCGCCGGAGGCAGCACGGTCGAGCCATCGCGCGCCCTCTCCGCGATCCTGCGCAACGCCCTGCCCCATGGCGAGCATTGCACCGACATTGGTCGCGGCAGCGATGTTGCCTTGTTCGGCCGCACGCCGGTACCAGTCGAATGCCTCGGGCAGGGACGACTCCACGCCGAAGCCGTTGGCGTAATGCGCCCCGAGCCATGCCTGTGCCTCGGCGACGCCTGCCTCGGCCAGGGGCCGCAACTGCGAGAGGGACTCCGTGTAGGAGCCGGCGCGAAACGCCTCGATGGCCTTCGCGAGGTCTCCGTCGGCGGAGGGAGTCGGGAGTGGCTGTGCGGATGACATGCTCATGGGCTCAGCGCCTTCTGCCTAGTGCCGTCGCGTAGAGAGGTTCGGTCGTGTCGTGGCGGGGTCGTGCCTTGACTGCAGCAGCGAGCCGCCTGTGGAGCCAGCGCTCGGCCGCGTTGGGAAGAGGAGGTCGGGCGGCAGGACGGGTCTCCCGAATGTCGAGGTCTCGTTGAAGCTCGGTGGCGTACCGGGCGCGCGCATCGAATTCGGCAAGCCAGTCGCCTGCGCTGCGTGCCCGGTTTCCGAACAAGGCGATCCGGCACAGGGTTTCGCCGAGAGCAGTGGGTTGCACGATGACGCCACACGTCTCTCCGCGCGCCGAAAACAGGATCAGGTTCGGAAACAGCATCCGTACCTCGGCCGCACTGCCGTCCTTCAGAGTAGTCGTCAGCCAGATGCTGTCGCTCGTCGGCAAGGCGACTTCGCCGGCTGCGAGCGCGCCCAGAAGAAGCTTCCAGTTGACCGGGTACTCACGGCGGAAGGTCTGTGCCGTTCCAACGGGGCCGGACGTTTCATCCTCGAAGGCGAGGTTCTCGAGCGGCTCCGACATGGTGCCGGCATCCAAGTGGACGAAGATCATCGACCCGGAGGTCCGCACGGCGATGGGAAGCAGCCGTTCGGGACGCAGGCCGAGATACTGGTGCATGGCCGGCGTCGGGCCGCCGTCCGGGGCGGCCGAGAGGGGCAGGCCGTCGCGGCTATAGCCGCAGGCGGTGAAGGAGCAGCGTGTCTTGGTACCGGTCTGGCACTGAAGCGGCACCGCGCGGCAGCCTCCATGCTGGGCCTTGTTGAAGCGCCCGACGAGACCGCCGTCGGCACGTCGCTGAACGTGAACGCCGTGATGTCCGACCGTGAAGGGCAGTAGATCGCTCGTCTTCGGGATTTCCTGCTGCGTCCCGATGCACACCCAGTTCCGTGTCCAGACGGCATCGTCTTCCAGGTTGGCGAAGGCGAGCGAGCGATAGGCCGTCGGCGGAAGATGGCGCGGCTCGACCGGGTCGAGCGCTTCAGCGAAAAAGGCGGGATCGGCGAGGTCCCAACCTTCCGCGGCATGACCGAGATCGGGGCGGTCCGTAAGGAAGCCGGCGGCGGGCAGGGTGGGACGGGCAGCCGTGAGCGATCTGACAGACATCGGCGTTCCTGGAACGGGCATCCGGAGGACAGCGCTGGCAAGAGTGGTTGGACGGGAGGCGTGCGGGGCTTGCGCACCTCCCGTCCTCACTCCGGGCTCTCATGAGAGGGCTCGGAGATCGATTGTCGGGATCAGGCCGGAAGCGGCTCGCCTCGGGCTTTGCGGCTTTGATGCTCGATCGGGCTCGGATCGTAGTCCGCGCGGCCGCGATGCTTGATCGCGCTCGCCGGCGGAGCGGGCAGCGGCCCGTCCATCGAGAAGCGGTCGAGCACGTTCTTCACGAGCCGCGAGATGTTGTTGTCGCAGTTGTTCCAGGGCAGCGAGCCGCAGAACGCAATCGACGAGAAGGCGAAGCAGCCCCCGCCGTTCGGGGTCTCGTGAAAGGCGATATCGCCACGCACGCGCGGATGCGTCGTGCCGTCGAGGCCCTGCTGGTTGAAGCCGAAATCCTCCATGACGAGGAGGTAGGCTTCGGTGTGCCGACCCGCCGAAGTCGCGACAGCCAGCGTATGGGGCGGCGAGCCGAGCATGGTATCGACGATGTCGAGCTCGAGACCGGCAGCACCGCCGCCGACGAGACCGAAATTGCCGAGCTTCTCGTCGTAGCCGATGCCCTCGAAAGCCCAGGCCACGCGCTCGTCGAGACTGTCCGGCGTCCGCGAGAAGTAGGACGAGACGTCAAAGCCTTCCGACGACATGCCGACACCCGCGACGGAGTGAAGGTAACGCCCACGGAAGCGCCACATGCCGCCGAGTTCGCCGGTGCCCTGGTGGTAGTACTCGCCAGGATCCGCGCGCCATGTCCGGATGCCGGATTCGCAGCGGCGCATCTCGGTGACGATGCCGCGGCCCTTCTCGGCATAGCCGGGATGGTAGGAGTGGACCCAGTACCAAGCGTCCGCGCCCATATACATCAGGCGACCGCCGCGCTGTGTATAGTTGTGGAGCGCATCGAGCTGAGCGCCGGAATTGTGTTCCGGATGCGAGCCGGTGATGATGACGTTGTAGTTCTCGATCCGGGCCAGCCCGTCATAGGTGATGTCTTCGTCGGTGAAGACGTCGTAGTCGTAACCCATCGTCTCCAGCCAGTAGATGAGGTGGAGATCGGCCGGGTACTGCCACGGCGCTTGCGCCAGGAAGTGATCGTATTTCGGACGGATCGACAGGATCGGCCGCAGGCGCGACGAGATCGAGATACCGGTGCCGTCTGTGTGGGTGTCGTAGATCGAGCCGCCGTACTCGCGGTGCTCGGACAGGAACATGTTCTGCTCCTGCATGATCGGCACGCGATAGACGAACAGCTCGGCGCCACCGGCGTTGCAGGCCACGTGCTCGTTCGCATAGGCCATGTAGCTGATGGTCGGGACCATGACGGCGATCTTGGCCGTCTCCTGGCCGACGCGGGGGACCACCCAGAATGGGATGAAGTCCTCGTCACCGTCCGCCGTCGTCAACTTGGCGCCGTAGAAGCGGCTCTTCACACCGGTCTCGGGAACCGTCCATTCAAAGTCGGAGAACCAGCGAGCGTCATCGACGTCGTCGTCGTGGAAGCTGATCGCACCGTATTCCTGCGGAGCGTGCTTCCAGTCGAAGTTCTGGCCCGACCAGTTGTAGCCGGTCATGCCCCGGTTCGGGCAGTTCACCAGGATCGCGTCGAAGCGATAAGGGCCCTCGTCCTTGCAGACCAAGGTATCGATGCCGGAAGAGAAGTTCCAGGCGGCGACGATGCACTCGGAGAGCTTACCTGTCGGGCCGCTGTTGCGGCGCTCGGTGAGGCCCGGCTGCGCACCGGCCTTCATCATCTCGATCTCGGCCCGCGACAGTGCACGATTGCAGATGCGGGGGCTGTCGATCTTGCCATTGTACTTGCCGGCGAACACCACGCCGGCCGGCTTGGAGGACCGGGCGAGCGGATCCTCCGGCGCCAGCTTCTCGACATAGGCCGCGAGCGCGGCCGGGACCGGAGCGTGGGCGATGGCGACCTTTAGGTTGGTCTCGACCGGCGCGATCTCTGGGTCGAGCGCGTAGACAACCTGCGGCTCGTGATAGAGGACGATATCACCGGTCGCAGCATCGAAGGTGGCCGCGCAGAAATGCCAGGCATGATCACGAACCGGCACGCCGGTAGTGATCCGGTGCTCGTTGATGCGGAGTTCGAGGCAGCCGTCTTCGTTGATGAAGAGACCGTAGCCGCAATCCTCCGACCACTTGGTGACGAGACCCTGGGCGCCATGCTTCCAGTAGCGCGGATGGGTCTTGGGCGCCGTCGGCCAGATCCAGCACTGGAGCGTGAAGCTCTCGACGTGGAACGCTTTGGCATCCGGCACGTAGCCGTACGAACCGCCGTGGATGATCTGCGCCCGGCCCTTATAGGTCCCGTTTACCGACGCCTCGATCGGCTTATCGATGTAGCCGGGGCCTCGCGGGTTGGTATCGCCATTGATGATCTGGACGATCTCGACCTTATATTCGGCCGGACCATTGCAATTGACATAGAACTTGATCGTATCGCCGGGGTGGACGCCGAATTTATCGGCGTATCCGGTCAATCTCATATAACTCATCGGACCAATCCTCGATGAAGCGCGAATTTTCCTTGCGGCGCGCTTTCGCCGGCCTGAAGCGCGGCCAAACTCGGTTTCGGTGGCGAGGGACGATGGCTGACGGATCAGGTGATCGGCCAGTTGTCGTCCTTGCGTTTCCAGCCTTCGTGGAAATCTTCCGGGAAGCCGTAGCTGTCCGAGAGTTCGTCCAGGCGCATCAAGAATATGTCGTGCTGAATCTCTTGTTCGTCAGTGTAGATCTTGTCGTTGACAAACTCGGGCGGAACACCCCGGATTCCCGACAGCCTGCCGATCCGCCATTCTTCATCAATCTTCGTGCAGATGACGATCAGCTTGCCCTTCGGGCTCTCGCCCCGCATGCGGAGCAAAACCCGCTTGAGGACGGGGTCCGCATGCACCCCACCGGTCACCACCGTCGTGTCACCGGGTGTTGCGCAGAGCAGGACGGAGTTTCCGGCCACGCCTTTCATGGAATCAATGCACGCCTTGTGCTCGTCGATCAGGCGTTGACGTTCCGGGGTGCCCTTTTTTGGAATCGGTTCCATTGCATTCCTCCTGGCTGAGTCGCCCCGAAATCGGGGCGCAATCATGGGACGACCGAGCAAAGCGCGGCCGTTGCTTGCAGAGGAGACGATCCCTTCTGTTTTATCTCTGCGTATTAACAACTACGCCTCGTTTAGACGGGTCGTCAATCAGTCTAGACGTTATATCTAGATGCTTTTGCAGGCAAGCCGTGCGCAGGATGTGTGCAGCGGGCTCACTCCGCGTACAGCCAGGGTGTCGTGGCCGGGGCGGCCGATTCGCAGGCGGCCGAGAGATCAAACCGGAGACTGAACCGCCGAGCGCGGCGCGCGGTCTCGCTCTGCTTTCGTACAAAGTACGGTCGCCTCTTTAGGGGGCCGACTTTTCAAAGGGCCGTCGTCGAGCCAATCCACCGGTAGACCGATCCAGGCTCGCCACTCCGCACCGGTACGGTTAGCGAATTCGTCTAGATGTCCTGTGGGACTTGGCGTGCATCTTGCTCGTCAAGCTCGCCCGGGTGATCATCTGGGCTGTCCGTCGCCCCCTTGGCAGCAAACAGTCACTACGGGTAAGGCTGTTCGATTGGTGGTTCCTGGAAGGTGCCGCCGTCACGCTAGGCGTAGTGTAAGACAGGGCGGTTCTGCTCGCATGAAAATCCTCATCGCCGACGATCACTGGGTCGTGCGAGAATCTTTGAAACAAGTGTTGCGGGGCCTGCGGCCATCTCTCGAGCTCTTCGAGGCCGAAACGTTCGACGAGGCTCGAGCAACCCTCGAAGATCATCCTGATGTCGACTTAATGCTCGTCGATCTTGTCATGCCAGGCTTCTCTGATTTCGATGGGCTCCGCCGCCTTCGCGCATCATTTCCCGACGTTCCGGTCGTCGTGATCTCGGTTCACGAGGACGTGGACCACGTCATGAGGTCGCTCGGGCACGGCGTGATCGGCTACATCCCGAAATCGTCCGGAGGCCAGGAGATCGAACGCGCCCTCGAGCGGGTGCTGGAGGGAGAGGTTTCATTCCCTCGGCGCATCATCGAACGGTCCGGCAGCGCTGTCGCTTCGTCCGCACCGCCGCCGAACGGGCAGCAGCCTTCAGAGGGGGCCGCGTTCGAGCGCGACCTAGGCGTGTTGACCGATCGCCAGAAGGACATCCTCCTCTTGCTGGGTCAGGGATACTCGGTGAAGAGAATCGCGTCCGAACTCGATCTCAGCAGCCATACGGTCCGCGTCCACCTCGGTAACATCATGAAGGGCCTGAACATGCGCGATCGCGCCGAAGCGGTGCATTACGCGATCAAGCATTTCGGTCCGTTGGCGACGACGGATCGTGGCTGACGCGGCCGACCGCGACGTGGAGCTCGGTCCCGCTTTGGACACGACAATCCTGGCGGGACTGGATGCGCTGCCGAGCGGGATCGCGATCTGGCAGGCCGATCGGCGCCTGGCCTATGCCAACGAGACGCTGCGGCGCACGCTCGGCATCACCCCGACCTCGGGCGAGCTCTTCGACGACTTCATGGGGCGCCTCGCCCATTCCAGGGAGGTCGTGCTCGCGGATCCGGACCTTTGGGTCCGGGAGGAGATAGCGGATTTCGGGCAGGAGAAATCGGCCGACTACATCCTGGCCGCTGGCCTTGTCATGAACGTGACGCAGCGCCCGACCCGCGACGGCGGCATGTCGGCAACCTACTCGGACGTGACCGGGATGAAGCGGAACGAGCAGGCGTTGCGCGAGGCCAAGGAGGCCGCCGAGGCGACCGACGAGGCGAAGTCGCGGTTCCTGCGGGCCGCCAACCACGATCTGCGCCAGCCGCTCGCATCGCTGAAAATCCTCATCTACAGCTGCATCCGCGAGGCAGACGAGGAAACGCGCGCAGAAATGCTGCATGCCATGAGCGTTGCGGCGCTCATCATGGAAGACCTGCTCGGCGCTCTGCTCCAGATCGGACAGCTCGACGCGGGGCGGATCAAGCCGCGCGTCACCAGTTTCCAACTCTCTCAGCTCTTCGAACGCCTCGATATCCAATTTCGGCATCAGGCCGAGGAGAAGGGGCTGCGGCTGCGCTTCGTCACGCCGCGCGATACGATCGCGACGGATCGGGCGTTGCTCGAGCGCATCCTCAGCAACTTCGTCGCCAACGCCGTCCGTTTCACGGAGGTCGGCGGTGTGGTGGCGGCTGCCGCAAGGAGGGAAAGCTCTTGCGGATCGAGATCGTCGATACCGGGCGTGGCATCAAGGACGCCGATCGCGAGCGGGTCTTCGATGAGTTCTATCGTGTTACGGACGAGCGGCGCAGCGAGAAGACGGGGCTTGGCCTCGGTCTGAACATCGTCAAGCGGCTCGCCAATCTGCTCGAACTTCCGGTGGGCCTAAGATCCCGTCCGGGCCACGGCTCGATCTTCTCGGTCACCGTGCCCTTCGGCAACATCTGGCACAGCGAAGGCGGGGACGCCGAAATCAGCGAGACCGTCGCTGGCGAATTCGTCGGCGTTCCGGTTCTTCTTGTGGAGGATGACGATATCCTGCGCCGGAGCATGACTCAGTTGCTCCAGCGATGGGGCATCGAGGTCCACGCGGCTGCGAACGAGGACGAAGCCCTGCGGCTGGCACGGGCTGATACCCAAGTCCGCCTGATCATCGCCGACTACAATCTGACCAGCCGGACCGGCGTCGAGGTGGTGCGCGAGCTGCGAAAGGCGTTCGGAGCGGAGACACCCGCCTTCATCGTCACGGCTGATGCCGAACCGAAGGTTCTCGACGGCATTCGCGGGGCCGGCCTGCCGGTTCTGATCAAGCCAGCGAGCCCGCCGCGCCTGCGCGTCTTGATGCACAATCTCCTGTTCGAGCCGGGGCAAGTCCACCGGCCCGAATGATCGATCAGCGTGGGGCCAAGCGAGTGTCCGTCGAACTGCCGCCGATCCCGATCGGGAGCATGATCCCGCTGACCGGGCCATCCGCCGCCGATGGCGCGGAGTTCCGGAAGGGAATGATCCTCGCCGTCGAAGAACTGAACGCCCAGGGCGGCCTGCTCGGGCGCAAGTTTCAGCCGATCTTCGCCGATACCTGCCGCCAGACTGCCGAGGAGGTCGTCGGCGCAGCACGCAAGCTGATCGAGAAGCATCAGGTGCATGCAATCGTCTGCGGCTACAATATCGGGCCGCAGAACTCCGAATACGAGCCGATTGCCGATGCGGGAATCATCTACGTCCACGCCAATACGCTGCTGCAGCACCACGACACGGTGATGAGTGATCCGGAGCGCTATTTCGGATGTTTCATGGCCGACCCAGCCGACTATTGGTACGGTCCCGGTTTCATCAAGTTCATCTCGTGGCTTCGAGATACCGGGCAATGGACGCCGAGTTCCGACCGCCTAGCCATCATTGCCGGGTCGAAGCCGTACAGCATCGTCATCGCACAATCGATGGCGGCCGCGGCGGCCGATTACGGCTGGCGGCTCTGCTTCGGTCCGAAGATCGTGCAGACGCCGACGACCCAATGGCGGGAGGTCATCGAAGAGGTGCGCGCGACCAATCCGGCCGTCGTCGCGAACACACATTTCTATGCAGGCGATCTCGCCTATTTCCAGCGGCAGTTCATGGAGAACCCGATCGATTGCCTCGTCTACCTGCAATACGGCGCGATGCACCGGACCTTCGCCGACATTGCCCAGGAAGCGAGCGTCGGCATCATCGTGTCCTCGGTCATCGGTCTCCTGAGGGATGAGGTCGGGAAGAGCTTCGAGGCCCGCTACAATGCCCGCTTCGGTGAGGGCGCCAGCGCAACGATCGGGTGCCAATCCTACAGCAACATGCACCACTACGCTGTAGCCGCCGCCATGGCCGGCGGTTCGGGGGCTCCCGGTGATTTCGAGCAGAACCGCAAGGTCGCACGGGCGCTCAAGGGCATGATCTACCGGAGCGTGCACGGTACGATTCGCTATCATCCCGATTGGCAGGCCGCGGTGCCCTATCCGGTCGTGACCCACGACCCGTCGCTCGGCATGCCGCACATCTTCTATCAGATCCACGACCACCGGAAGCCGCTCTCGATGATCGCGCCGGAGCCCTACAACACCGAACGTTTCATCCTGCCACCCTGGATGAGCCGGCGCGGCGGACCGCAAAAGGCGGCTGCCCCGACGGGTCCAAAGATGGGAAGACCGGCGTAAGACCAAGCCGCAGGGAATCCGACCGCTGATCGGCTTCCCTGCGTTCGGCGAACGCCCGTCGCCCCGCGGTCGCGGGCCATCGGCGCGGCGTCGGAGTCATCGCCGATCGGTACAAGAGTGCCTCACAAAACTCCCGGTCGCCGAGCGTTCTCGCTCTGAGGATTACAGCGCGGCGGGGGCTTTGTGAAAGACACCAGGGCGCGTGATCGGCAGCGTTGCCGCGCCGCCGATCACCGGCTGGTGCCGTTCCAGCGGAACAGCACCCTCGTTCAGATCGTCATGTGGCGGTTGATCAGGTCGTCGGTCATCTCGCCGATCGGACCGCGCGCAACGATGCGACCGTTCTCCATCATCAGGAAGGCATCGCCGAGTTTGCGCGCCACTTTGATGTGCTGCTCGGTCAGGATGAGCGTGATGCCGAATTCCTTGTTCAGGCGGCCGAGCGTCTGGCCGATCTCGGCGACGATGTTCGGCTGAATGCCTTCCGTCGGCTCGTCGAGCAGGAGGATGCGCGGGTTGGTCGCGAGCGCGCGTGCGATCGCCAATTGCTGTTGCTGACCGCCGGACAGCAGACCAGCCTTCCGATGCAGGTTCTGGGCGAGGTACGGGAAGAGGCTCAGGCAGAGCTCCGGTACTTCCTCCTTCCCGTCGGTCCGCGCGAACGTCCCGAGCAGGATGTTCTCCTTGACCGTAAAGTACGGTAGGATCTGGCGGCCCTGTGGGATGTAGCCAAGACCATACTTGGCGCGTTTGTAGGTCGGGGCCTGACCGATCGCCTCGCCCGAGATCCGGATCTCTCCGTTCGACCGATCGGTGAGGCCCATGATGGTGCGCAGGAGCGTCGTCTTCCCGACGCCGTTACGGCCGAGCACGCACAGACATTGCCCTTCTGGCAGATCGAAGCCGATATCCTTCAGGATCGGCGTCTTGCCATAGTAGGATGTGACGTTTCCGAGTGAGAGCAACACGGTCAGATCTCCGGCTCGCCGAGATAGACTTCCCGTACCTTCGGGTTGTTCTCGATCTCACTGAGCTTCCCCTGGGCAAGGAAGCTGCCCATGTGCATCACCGTCACCACGTCGGCGATTTCGCGCACGAAGCTCATGTCGTGCTCGACGACGATGAGGGTGTGGTTCTTCTTGAGTTGATTGAGGAAGACGATCGTTTTCTCGATCTCGGACTCGGTCATCCCGGCAACGGGTTCGTCGAGCAGCAGGATAGCCGGGTTCTGCATCAGAACCATGCCGATCTCGAGCCACTGTGTCTCGCCGTGAGAGAGCAAGCCCGCCTCGACGTGGAGCCGATCCTTCAGCCCGGTCAGTGTCGCGACCTCGTCGAGCCGCGACTTGAACCCTGCCGGCTGGCGTCGAAACATGTTCCGGAACGGATTGACCTCCTGCGAATACGAGACCTCGAAGTTCTGGCGCACGCTCAGCTCGCGGAACACCGCCGGGACCTGGAACTTCCGACCGATTCCTCGTTGGGCAATTTCGTGTTCGCCCAGTCCGGTGATGTCGTCGTCGCGCAGGACGATCCTTCCCGACGTGGGCTTCTGGCGCCCGGTGATCAGGTCCATCGTCGTGGTCTTGCCGGCACCGTTCGGCCCGACGAGGCAGCACAGGGTCAGCTCCGTCACGTCGAGGCTGAAGTCGTTGATGACGTGCGTGCCGCCGAAGCTCTTGTTCAGGTTGTGGATTTCGAGAATACCCATCGTCTTGTCCTCACTTTTCCGAAGCGCCAACGGCGTGATGCGGCGCAAGGGGACGTGCAATGGGGCCGGATTCCCGGGGCTGCCGATCGGCCACCATGCCGAGAACCTTTTCGAGGAGGCCGGCCAATCCGCGCGGCAGGAAGCGGACGACCAGGATGAAGAAGCCGCCGAGGAGCAGGAGCCAGGTGTTGAGGAACTGGTCGCCCAGATAGCTCTGGCCACCCTGGATCATCAGGGCACCGAGGATCGCACCAAGCAACGACAGCCGCCCGCCGATGCCGGCCCAGATCACCATGGTGATGCTGAAGGTGACGTCGAACTGCGCCGGCGACACATACTGGACCAGCATCACCCAGAGGCAGCCGGCAATCGCGGCGATCAGCCCGGAAATGGTGTAGATGACCGTCTCGTAGAGGGCGACATTATAACCAAGGAAGCGCACGCGCTCCGGGTCTCCGCGCAGGGCCTGGACGACAAGCCCGAACTTGCTCTGCGTGAGCAGTTTCGAGGCGACGGTCGTCAGAAGAAGCAGAGCGAAGACGATCCAGTATGCCTTCGTGCTGTAGGGATCGATGTCGGTGCCGAAGATGTGCAGCGCGGCCGGCGGCGAGATGCCATTCACGCCGTTGGTATAAGGTTGCATATCGAGGATCAGCGTGTAGAGCGCGCTGAGCATCGCCAGCGTCATGATCGCGATGAACGGTCCCGAGACGCGGGCACGGAACATCAGACTTCCGAAGATCACGTAGAACAGCGTCGGCACGACCAGCGCCAGGACGATGCCGAAGCCCGTATTCCAGAAGGGCTCCCAGAAGAAGGGCAGCTGTTCGAGGCTGTTATTCGCCATGAATGGCGGAAGCGGGTTCGACGCGTCCTGCGACTGCATTTGCATCGTCATGGCCATACCGTAGGCGGCCAAGCCGAAGGCGATGCCCTGACCAAGATTCAGGATACCGCCGAAGCCCCAGCACAGGCTGATCGACAGAGCCAGCATCGCGTAGACGCCATAGGTCGCGAACTGGTTGAGCAGGAAGCCATCACTGACAAAGGCGGGGATGGCTGCGAGGCATAGGAAGAAGACGGCGTAGATCGTCCACTGAGCCGTCTTGTCGTGGAAGAGGTTCTTGGTCATCGATCTGCACTGATCTCTTGGAGGACTCAACGGCGAGCTTTGGCGACGGCGAAGAGGCCGCGAGGGCGAAACCGCAGGAAGACGACGATGAGCACGTAGAGAAGGAAGCGGGCGAAGGTGTCGTTCGAGAGCATCGCGAAGATGGACTGCAACTCACCGGTCAAACCCGATGCTGCGACACTGCCAACCAAGGTTCCGCCGCCCACGACGACCACGAGGAAGGCTTGGACCACATAGGCTGTTCCCATCGTCGGCAGGACGATCGCCAGCACGCCGAACAGGCACCCGGCCATGCCTGCGAGGCCGGCTCCGATCGCGAAGGTCGTCATGTAGACCCGGTCTGCGTTGATGCCGAAGGAAGCAGCCATCTCCTTGTTCTGCATCACCGCACGCACCTGCATACCGAACCGTGTACGGTAGAAGAGATAGACCGTGCCGGCGACAACGGCGGCCGTGAATCCGAAGACGAAGATCCGGAACACCGACAGGCTCACGAAGCCGAATTCGACGTTGCTCTGGAAGATCTCCGGAACGGAGACGTATTTCGGATCGCTGCCGAAGAGGATCCGTACTCCCTGCATGAGAACCAGCGAGACACCCCAGGTCGCGAGAAGCGTATCGAGCGGCCGGTTGTACAGGTAACGGATCAGGCCCCTTTCGATCACCAGCCCGATCGCTGCTACGACGATGAACGAGGCTGGAAGGCAAAGTAGGAATGGCAATCCGAAGAAGCTTTGCAGCACGTACGACGTGTAGGCGCCGAGCATGAGAAACTCGCCGTGGGCCATGTTGATGACACCAACGGTTCCGTAAATGATCGTGAGACCGATTGCCGCGATCAGCCAAATACTGGCGATGCTTAGGCCGAGGATCAGCGCATTCACGACGGACGCGAATTCGATGTGGGGCACGATGCCTCCGCGATTGTATCTTGACTTCGACTGGCAAGAACGATGCCGATCAGGCCTCTGCCAGCCCCACAGCAGGGCTTCTCTGGAGGCTGGCGAAGCGTGTCGATGATCAGATCACATTCTTGCGCACCTTGCCGTCGGCCCCTACGAGCCCGTCGGCCGTGCATTTTCCGGAACTCGGGTAGATCGAGTACGGGTCCGGAGCGACGTGTTCGGCCGCTTGGTAGACGGTCTTGAAGCTGCCGTCGGCCTGGCATTGGCCGATCTTCGGCTTCAACCAGGTATTGAAGTTGTCTCCATCGATCCAGATCAGTCCTTCCGGCGAGATGTCGTCCTCCACCCGGACACCCCCGCTGACGTCGCGGATCATGCGGGACGTGACCTCCTCGATGTTGCCGGTCTTCTTGAGGGCCTTTTCGAGGCCGTACTTGAAGACATAGGCCGAAAGATAAGTCTCTTCCATGTTGTAGTGCGTGCTGCCGTTCTTCCCATACTTGCTCTTGAGGAAATTCTCGACGAACTTCGCGTTCGTCGGGTTGTCGAGCGTCTGGAAGTATGGTGCCGATAGGAAGTGGCCGGCGCCGACGTCGGCGCCCATCGCCTTGGTCTCGATCTCGCCGGTGGTCAGCGAGGCGATCGGCATCGAGTCGACCTTAAAGCCCTCCTGCTTGAACTGCTTGTGGAAAGCGATATCGGAGGCGCCGACGACAGTCGAGAAAATGAAGTTCGGCTTGGCGTCGCGGATCTTGTTCAGGACAGGACCAAACTCGGAGCTACCGAGGGGGATGTATTCTTCGCCGAGAAGCTCGCCGCCGGCGTTCTGAAGCCAGATCTTCGCGTTCTTATTGGACTCTTTCGGCCAGACATAGTTCGATCCGACGAAGAAGCACTTCTTGCCGAAATTCTTGACCATGAACGGTATCAGATCCTTCGAGTGCTGGTTGGCCAGCGGACCCGTGCAGATCGTGTTCTGGGTGCATTCGGCACCCTCGTAGCAGGTCGGATAGTAGAGCAGATTGTTCTGCTGCATGACGATCGGCAGGATCGCTTTACGGCTGGCCGAAGTGTAGCAGCCAAAGAGAGCGATCACCTTCTCGCGCAGGATCAGCTCTTTCGCCTTCTCCGAATAGACATTGAAGTCCGACTTCGCGTCGATGATGATTGGCTTGATCTCGTGGCCGGCAATGCCGCCGTTCTTGTTGATCTCCTCGATTGCGTATTGCATTACGAGGGTCGAGTCTTCCTCTGGAACCGCGAGCTGACCGGTCAGGGAGAAGAGTAGGCCGACCTTGATGGGTTCGCCCTTTTTGAGCGTCGCACCCCAGGCTTCACGAGAGGTCGGAAGCCACAGATGCGGAGCAGCGATTGCTGCCGCAGCCAGCGTCGACCCTTTCAATATTTTACGACGCGTGATGTCCATCTTCGTCTCCTGCAAGACAGCCGGCAACGGCCCGCGCGATGCGAGCAAGCTGGCGTTGCGTATCCGGCACTAGTTTGTCTTGACGGGAAATGCTGGCATGCGTTGGTCCAATCCGTCAACGAGCAGTCTGGAGAAACACCTCGCTTCCGCTGCCCGAAAAACAGGCACCGACAAATATAGCGTGGCATATTTGCAAAAGAGGCGCGTCGCTGTTCCGGGGCATTGAGTCAGTAGTTGACCGTTCGAGCTTCGCAGTGCGAGCTTTCAAGTCATGCTAGCAAAGCGGCTTATCTCTTAATGTGATGCGCGGCTGACGGGTTGATCGGCGTCGGAACGGGTCCCACCCCTAGGGTCTTGACTCGATCATCACCGGAACGCGACAACGGCGAGCAGAGCGAGGGCTGAGGCGTAGTCGCGGGCGAGTTTGTCGTAGCGGGTAAGCGCACGCGCGAGGCGCTGCGACCGGTCGTCGACGGTGGCCAGATGATCGAGTCTTTCGCGGAGCCCGGTCGGGCGCGGCGGCCCCGCCGCGGGTCCATCAATCGCGATGATCGCGGACGTGACCGAGGAAGGCCGCCATGGCCGCGCTGTGGTGGCGCCGGCTCGGGTAATACAGGAACCAGCCCGGCAGGTTCGGGCTCCAGTCGCGCAGAACCTCGACCAGCGCTCCACCCTCGACGTGCGCCCGCGCGTAGTCGTCGAACACGTGCGCGATCCCTTGCCCGGCCAGCGCCGCCTGCAGCTCCTGCTGCGCCGAACTCAGCGTGAGGCGGCCAGGCGGCGTGATGTCGATCGCTTCACCGGCTCGCTCGAAGCGCCAGACGGCGATCGTGCCGCCGGGGAAGCGGCGCCGGATACAGTCGTGCCGCGTCAGGTCGTGCGGGGTCGTCGGCGTGCCGCGGCGATGCACGTAGTCAGGCGAAGCGACGATCGCGTAGCGCAGCGGCGGCCCGAGCGGCACCGCGATCATGTTCTGCGCGACCTGCCGGCCGAAGCGCACGCCGGCGTCGAAGCCCTGCGCGACGATGTCCGTGATCGCCGCGTCGCTCACGATCTCGACCTTCACGTCTGGGTAGGCGCGCATGAAGTCGAAGGTGAGCGGACAGAGCACGTGATCGACCGCCGGGCCCGGCGCGTTGATGCGCAGCGTTCCCGAAGGACTGTCCCGGAGCCGGTCGAGGTCTTCGAGCGCCCCCCGGATATCGTCGAGGGCCGGGTTGAGCCGCTCCAGCAGCCGCGCGCCGGCCTCGGTCGGAGCGACGCTCCGCGTCGTCCGATGGAGCAGGCGGATCCCAAGCGTCTGCTCCAGGCCGGTGATGGTCTGGCTGAGCGCTGAGGAAGAAACGCCACGCTCGGCGGCCGCCGCGCGGAAGCCGCCGCGGCGGACGATGGCCGCGAGGGCGTCGAGGCTGTCGAGGCGAAGCGGCAGCACTGAGAAGCCTTACTTACCGGACTGAGGACCTTTGCGCGGCTTATCCACTCAACGCGGCGGTGTCATCTCGTCTGTCGAAAAGAAGGAGACCGTGCGTGACATTCGCCATTCTCGACCGTCGGCGAACCGTGCTGACCCTGGCCGCCGGCGCGGCCGGGCTGGCGACGGGACGAGGCATCGCCTCCGAGGCCGATGGTCAGACCGTCGCTTCACCCGCGGGCAATGCCGGATATTACCGCTTCCGCGTCGGCGACGTTACCGCCACCGTGGTCAGCGACGGTCTGATCGGCGGTACGCCGCGGATCTACGCGGACGATGCCCCTGAATCGGAGCTGCGGGAGGTGCTACGGCGGGCCTTCCTGTCGCTCGACCGGCTGACGCTCAACCTCAACACGCTGCTGATCGAGACGGGCGGCCGACGCATCCTGGTCGAGGCCGGCGCAGGGCAGACCATGGGACCGAACGGCGGCCGGGTCTTCGCGAACCTCGCCGCACTCGGGCTAGCGCCGCGAGACATCGACGTCGTTGTGATTTCCCACACCCACCCCGACCACGTCGGCAACCTGCGTGCGGCGGATGGGGGCAAGGCCTTTCCCCGCGCGACGGTGTTCGCACCGAAGGCCGACTGGGACTTCTTCGTGCGCGGCGAGCCCGATCTGTCGTACATGCCCGTGCCGGAGGACTTCCGGCGCCGGTTCGGGACGGCGATCAAGCGAAGTGTCGAGCCGGTAGCGAGCGAGGTGCAGTTCTACGAGGCCGGGAGCGAGATCGTGCCGGGCCTGACCGCCGTCGCCGCCGCCGGGCACACCCCGGGAATGGCGGCGTTCCTGGTCCATTCGGCAAAGGACCAGCTTCTGCTGACCGCCGACCTTGCCTACCATCCGGTCGTGAACATCGACCGTCCCTGGCGCCCGGGGCCAGATCGCGACAAGGACGCGGCGGCCGCTTCGCGCCGGCGCGTCTTCGACCGGGCCGCCGCCGACCAAACGCTCGTGCTCGGTTTCCACTACCCCTTCCCGGGCCTGGGACGGATTCTCAAGACGGAGGCGGGCTACGCTTGGGTACCCGTGGGCTGGGAGTTCTGATGACCCGGCCTGCAGAGGGCGAAGGGGCGCTTGGCGGGCAACGGCGTTCACGGCAGGAGGCCGATGACTTGCCGCGCACGAAGCGATCCACGCGCCCGGAACCGGAGCCCGGCTTCCGAATCGTGCGGCTGCTGCCGCTGGCGCTCGTCGGCTTGCTGCGGGTCACCGGGCTGCCGATCGTGCTGCTCGGCTACCTCGGCGCCCGCGACAACACCGGGCGTCTGCTGCTCCTACCGGCGCGTGAGGTGGGGTTCATCGGTTCGGGCGAAGCCTCGGTGACCCTTCGCCAATCCAGCCACCTCGGCCGGGCCGCATCTCGAAGCCTTCGCATGTCCTGCTCCCTCGCGGGGCGTCGGAGTTCGCAGCAATCCGCGTGAGCTTCGGGGAACGTGGGCCAATCGCACCATCTATCGGGACGGCGTGCCGAACTCCGATCTCAGACCGTCGAATGCCGCTTTCAGGAACGTATCGACGCTCTGGTCACCGCCTGCCAGGATCCACGCTTCGATAGCCAGACGCATGGCGCCGAGGGAGGCCATCGCGACGAGGCGCAGGGAAGTGCTGCGCGCTGGATCCGGCCACAGCTCGACCAGCGACGCATGAAGTGCATTCTCGTGCAGGGAGTAAGTGGCCTGTTTGCGGGCCTTCAGTGTCTCGCTCGACCGCATGACCCGGTCGATGCTGATGAATTCCTGCGTGCGGAAGCCAACCGAGAGCGCCAGCATCGCGTCGCGGACCACCTCGAACGGCGCCTTGCCCGGAGGCTGGGTCATGATGGCCCTGTGCAGAGATGCGCTGAACCCGCGCATCTGCCAGTCCAGGAGGATCTCTTCCTTCGACTTGAAGTAGTAGAAGAAGGTCCGGCGGGAGATGCCGGCCGCCTTGGCGATGTCATCCAGGGTCGTCGCATCGTAGCCGTTCTGGCTGAAAAGGCGCAGTCCCGTCTCGGCGATTCGCTCCAGCGTCTCTTGTCGCTTCCGCGCGCGCAACCCCCTGGGCTCGGGTGATAGGCTCTCCATCGCCGCCTTGTGACATGCGCTAGCGCACTTCCAAAATCACACCGGGTGCAATATTATTTTCGCACCGGGTGCAATTTGGCCCTCGGCCAGAATTGGAGGACGCATGGCCGGATGGGCACTCGCCGATCTGCCGCCGCAAGCGGGGCGGCTCACGATCGTGACCGGCACCGGCGGCCTGGGCTTCGAGACCGCACTTGCCCTCGCCGGGGCCGGCGGGGACGTCGTCATCGCCGGCCGGAATGCGACCAAGGGCCAGACCGCCGTCACGCGGATCCGCGACCGGTGGCCGGCGGCGAAGGTCAGGTTCGAGACCCTCGACCTCGCCGACCTCGGCTCGGTGGCGGCCTTCGCCGAGCGGATGCGGGCCGAACTTAGTCGCGTCGATTGTCTCATTAACAATGCCGGCGTGATGACGCCGCCGACACGCCAAATGTCGAAGGACGGCTACGAGTTGCAGTTCGCCACGAACTATCTCGGCCATTTCGCCCTGACCGCTCACCTGCTTCCGCTGCTGCGCAGGGCGCACGAGCCGCGGGTCGTCACGCTGTCGAGCCTCGCCGCGCGGGCGGGGCGCATCGCCTTCGACGACCTGCAGGCGGAGCGCGCCTACCGCCCGATGGACGTCTACAGCCAATCGAAGATCGCCTGCCTCATCTTCGCGCTGGAGCTCCAGCG
>Ga0058702_10000161_pt1 | contig 39541 bp, 49 predicted proteins | sample AgamicOrSfe_FD_83781 | JGI IMG/M metagenome (GOLD analysis project Ga0058702, IMG submission 83781) | Agave microbial communities from Guanajuato, Mexico - Or.Sf.e | ecosystem: Host-associated > Plants > Phyllosphere > Phylloplane/Leaf | place: Guanajuato, Mexico | collected 2012-05-30 | reverse complement strand
GTTCATGAACGAATACTCGACCCGCACTTCCTACAACACCTTCAAGTGCTCCTCCACCGCGCCTCTAAACGCCACATTCTGGCACGCCGTCACCACGGCCATGATGACCAACACCAGTCTGGAGCGAGGCGTTCAATCGGTACCAGGGGAAGAGCAGCGCAAAGACGAGTTTGTGCGACACGGTGGAGTGTGCGAGGGCGAATGCTTGTCTGATTAGGAGTGGAAGTCCGGCTTTAGCGGCGGCGACGTCCGTCGGGTTTTGGGGGGACTACGTTTTGAGTGGGTGAGGTTGGTGAGGTGGGCAGTGGTTGGATGAGGGAGGAGAGGAGGGAGCAGATAGCAACGGTGGGACTGGCATAAGCAGTAGTGTGCAGTCTACAATGTCACAGTTTGCAAATACACGGAGAAGCGCGCACGTACGCACGCACCTGTTCCTCATACACCTCTTCAATCAATCTACAGCGGTCGACGACTGCAAACAAAGGCTGCAGCCACACACGGTCACCGATATTAGCAATATCAGTGTCAATATCAGTATCAGTATCAGTGAAGGACCGACTGGCATCATGGTGGCTATGTTACTGATAACCATGGAGGACTCAAAATAATTCGACATGCTGTGCTGTATCCTAGATATCATGATTTCACACATCTGCTAGCAAAAGGATAACATCTTGGCCCGCAAGCTGCATCACGGCGAACGAGAATATGGATACTCCGTCTAAATCCGCCCATATTTGCTGCGGGTGCCGACCTTCTGCACTTGCTCCAGGGGGTTTGGGATGCGGGACGCTGGAACTTAGCAACGGATCTGGCCACCGCGATCGCAGAAATCTTTCGACTTGATGCTTTCGGCAGGGTCTAGGACTCGGCTGCGAGTGATCATGGTCGGAGGAGATTGGAAGATGAGGTATAGGTTGTGCAATCGTGCAGTTATGGCGTGTGGAGTGGCGAAGAGTTATTTGAGCCATTACATGCGGGTTGCCGATGTTTCGTCTCTCCTCCGGTCCAGTTCATGGACAGGTAGGAGCACGATCGAGTCGAGCTTGACACGATGCTGGGTCCAGGTAGTCTATAAGCCAAGCCGGGACTGTGATTCCTGGCCGCAGGAACATTGTTCAGCTGCCGAAGCTGACGTTCCTGTACTCGTATGTACTTCTTCGCTGCCGAGATGACAAGGTCCGTGCGTCGCTCTCCTCGTGCTGGCCAGACCCTTCGAGCCATACTTCCATCCTTCCTCATCGCCGTCTCCAAGCGCCGCAACGCCTTTCTGCCGACGATCCGGCGCAAGAAAAGACACTCCTATCCAGCACAGCACGCTCTTTCCTATAGTCAATCCGGCATCCCGCTTCCAAACTCATTCACGTAAAAGTCCTTCACCTTCTCCGCCATCTTCTCCTGCCTCCTCACTTCCGGCAACTTCCAATTATTCGTCTGCCACCACCACCTTCTCACCCTCGCGCCCACACTCTGGCCCTGAAACTTCGTCGCGACGTTCCACGCCCGCCAGCCATGCAATGCCAAATTCCAAATCACGCCCTGGCTAAACGGGAGTATAGCTTGGTCGAGTAGCGTCACCCACGCTATCATCAGGTAGTTGGGCGGTCCACCATCCGCGGGCTGCGAGAACGGCTGGATGCGGGCGAGGTAGGACTGTTCGAAACGGAGGTCGGGGAGGGGTGGCAGGTTGTTTCGGCGGGGTGGAGGCTCGAGGACGGACAGGGGAATCTCGGAAGAGCGGGTTGGTGAGGGTGAGAGTGTGTCTGAAGAGGGGCGGCGAGCGGCATTGGGACGGAACCGCACGGGTTGCTTTTTTGAGGCCGCTGTCGACGGATTGACGTCGTAGGCTGGGTCGGGGTGAGAGACGATGTGCGCGGATTGGAGGGTTGAGGCTAGCTCGTTGGCAATGTTGCCTGCCATGATTGAGTAGTTGTGCGCTGGATAGTGCTGGTGGTGATGACTGAAGCTGGTAAGAGCTCGGTGTGAGATGCAAGGTCGTGGAAAGGGTATGGTTTCGTCACAACTTTCCCCGCAATCTACAGCTTCTCCTGAAACACTGCGTGAACTCACTCATCTCCCATATCCGTACGGACCCAAAACAAACTGCTGTATATCAGTGATCTGCTTAAAACTCAAAAGCACTCTTCCGATCTTGAATCTGCCCTACGTCTTTGCATCACCGATAGCACACATCCAGTCACGCCACAATGTCACACCACGCTCGATCACGGTCAGGATCATTGACACAACGACCGCGCTTCACAGGGACAAGCCCAAATCCACAAGCCATGGCGGACATTGCACAAGGGTCGAACTGTAAGCGTGGACCCAAAAGCCAACTTTGTGGACACAGTGTTGCATCGCTTACACGCCTCTTCTACACTAGTTGATCGAGAAGAGATTGATCGACTAAGAAAACGATTCATGAAGTTGGATAGAGTATGTAGTGGTCGCTCAGCTGCATAGGAACTGTGAGAGCACTAACGCGATTTTCTCCAGGACAATTCAGGCACAATCGAGCGCGACGAGTTTCTGTCATTACCACAAGTATCCTCAAATCCATTGGCATCACGGTATGAGATCCTGTCCAGACAGCCCAGGAAGACTGTACGATCTGACTATACGCCAGAATGATAGCCATATTCGACGACGACGGGTCAGGCAGCGTCGACTTCCGCGAGTTCATCTCAGGTCTTTCCGCATTCTCCTCCAAAGGCAACAAGGAAGAAAAGCTACGCTTCGCTTTCAAGGTCTACGACATCGACCGCGACGGCTACATCTCGAATGGCGAGCTCTTCATCGTACTGAAGATGATGGTGGGGAACAATCTCAAGGATGGGCAGTTGCAGCAGATTGTGGATAAGACGATAATGGAGGCGGATCAGGATGGAGATGGGAAGATCAGCTTTGAGGAGTTCACGAGGATGGTGGAGGCTACGGATATCAGTATGAGTATGACGTTGGACCAATTCTGAGGTGGGGTTGCAAGTTGCCCATGATTGCTTTGTCCGAGAGATGGTTATGCCACAGGACTCCAAGTCTGTCGTCTTTAGGGGCTGTCATCCAAGAGGAAGAGGGGGAGGCTGCTAGCGGCTTTCAGATCTGTCGACATGAATCACCCAACTGAGATGAGAGGGATGAAAGTTCTGGGTTATGCTATGTCAGGAGCCATGACGATCGCAAAGACTGCATGCTTATATATGGTTTAAAGCAGGCTTGCCATTTTGAGTGTCGAGAATGTTAGTACTGGAGGAATGTGAACGGTTTCTGGAGCTTTCTTTCCATAAGCGGAGAGATAGGTAGTACTTCATCGTCTTGTCCTGAAACACTCAAGCTCCGGAGCCTGATCCGGTGATGTTTCAGATACAACGTCATTATTTTGCTGCTTCGTCTCTTGTCCATTGTTAGAGCTCCTCCTTGTCTTCCTTTGTCTTCCCTTTTGCCCTATACTCTCACGTCCGCTCAGAATAATGGCTCCTATACAGCACCTAACGCTCAACCCATCCCATGAGGTGCACGCTACTCGTGATGCCCCGCAACAGGATGCCCCACCAGCAGCAAGTCTGCCGGAAGCTAAGGAAATCAAGGTGAAGCCAAACAGCGGAGCTCCTAGAGGTAGTGGGAATGCCAGTCTGTACTTCGTTGGTACTGCCACTACTATGCTGTGAGTCGCTTTGCTTTGTTCATGATTACGTGCTGCCCAGGGCATTATGCTTGGACGTGACCTCCGCGGACTATCTGGACTGTGATACTATTCAACTTTTTGCACCCTTGATGTTAGATATTTCTTAATCGCAACAGCGTGAAATCAAACCTTCACAAAGCTATGCCTACCTAACCACTAACGAAACCACAGAGAATGGAACGGTGTCCGCATCATGACCGACCCCAACTTCCTCCACGCCGGCGACCACGTTCATCTCGGACCCGGTGTCACAGCAACACGAAAGACAAACCCAGCTGTAGATCTGCATGACCTCCCTCGTATTGATGCTGTATTGCTATCTCATTACCACGCCGATCACTTCGATAACCAGGTCGAAGAGTCTCTGAGACGAGATCTCCCAATCATCACGACACCGCATGCAAAGCATCATCTTGGTGGGGATATGAAGGGTACCGAGGCGTTTCAGAAAGTCACGGCGCTGGACTTCTGGGATAGTGTCATTGTGGATGTGGCAGGGAACGACGGTATGAGCTTGAAGGTGACGGGGATGCCGGGAAAGCATGTCCCGAGTGGTATGCTGAGCCAGGTGAATGACCTTTTGGGCGCAGTGTGAGTGGTGTGATTCTGGGCTACAACGACGACTCCGTCGAAGTGCGACTCTTCTCCACCAACGACTGTCAAAACTGACTTTGGTAACAGCCCACCAACGAACGGCTGGATGCTCGAACTAGGGAAAAGCGGTGCCTCTGATAGCGACTTCGAGTGTGGCTACCGGTATGCATTGAGTCTAAGTTCCGCCTGACAAGCTGGACCCCCGCTGACGCGCTACAGTATATACATCTCCGGCGATACGCTACTTATCGACGAGCTCAGTCAGATCTCCGAGCGTTACACGCATGCTGACAAGCCCATTGATCTCATGCTGATTCATCTCGGCGGCACGACCATTCCTGGTCCGAGTATGCCCCTACTAGTAGTGACAATGGATGCCAAGCAGGGCATTGAGCTCGTTAGGCTGATCAATCCAGACGTGACCATCCCTATTCACTACGAGTGAGTATATCATACATGAAGACATCTAGATGATGCAGGCGCTGATCGTGCGTAGTGACTATGATGTTTTCCTCTCGCCACTATCAGATTTCAAGAAAGCGGTGAGCGAGGCTGGCCTTGACGACAAGGTCGTATACCTCGACCGGGGGGACAAGTATGAGTTTGCCGTGAGGTGAAATGAAGGGGAGTAGAGTCGTAGTGTATGCAGAGGGTTCGATGGACTGATGATGATATGAGGACATGACAGAAATTGGCATAAAGGGGCTGCTTTCGATCAGATCCGGACGTCAGGTCCTGCGGATTCTAATTCGTGGAGCCAGAACCGGCCGTTGAGCAATCGGAGATGTTAGATGAACTCACGTGACGCTAGCATGAACAGGCTCTCGGTCCTCATCGTCGATGTAATAAGTTTCCTGTCCTCTTCTCACTTCTCACCGTGCTCTTGCTTCGTCCTCTTCTGTCCTCTGGGAATACTCCTGGATACTCATCTTGATCTTCTGCCACCCACAACATCGTCTTGAACCGCAATGCCCTAACAGCACTTTCTACACTGACACCAGAGCACATGAGGCTGACAATGTTGTACGACGTCAGGTCGGCATGACTGCCGCGCTCGACTCTGATCTCGCGATTCCACCTCGTTAGGGCCTGAAACATGCTCCCCTCGCTGTCAAAATGTTGGCACACTTGGGCCCTGCACTGCGCTCCGAAGACTCCAGGAACAAACACTTGCATAACGACTCGAGCATTCTCACAAACTGTGGAACAGTCCTCATGCCACCGAGCAGACCACCATGAAGACCTTGCGAAGTAGCTTCTGCTTCTATGTTTGTGGTAGAACAGCCTTCCGATCTACCAGTCATGCTGTACATTTTCATCCTTCTATCTGAGGGTAAGCAGTCCACTCTACCTCATGACTATCCTACAGTAGTCAAGCTTCTGCCTGTTCTGCTTGTATTTACTCTAACGACCTGTATATACAAGACAGGAATCAGTATATCCATATGGCATAGCCACGATGCACCGCCAGATGCCAACCATACGCCAATTAGGCATCTGAAACGCCATCGAGAAGATCCTCATACCAATTCGTCACTCATTATGATTGTCATTCAGATGTTGGAGTTGTTCATACTCGAGCCTGATCACATCATCAACGCGTAAGACCTCCTTGCCGTCAGGTTCTGCCGGATACTGGCTGCGCATGTTGTGGTGGGCTTCTTCGATCCAGTCCCGATTTGTTACCAAGTTCAGTGCTGCTTCTGCTGCAGGCTTCAACTTCAGTCCCAGACCACGAACCCTCAGCTGGACAACTTTGAGGCAAGCCTGAGCAGCAAAGAAATCGAGACCCATCTTCTCCAATGCCATGATACTATCCTCAAGTGTTGACTGGGCCTCTAGTTCACTCAGCTCTTCGGAGCTATTCAGGACTGGCCGGATTTTGCTAGCTTCAATCTCTGTGAGCGCATTGTTTGAGACAACAGTGAGCATGTGCATCATGTAGCTGGCACAACCATTAAAACCACGACGATGCGCAAATGTACGCACTAAAGCGCGAAGCTGGGATCGTGAAGCATCGGCCACAGCCCTGGCACGTGGATGGTAGAACTTGCGGTTCAGTTCAAGAGATGCTTCATCATTGAAAGGCTTGAACAATGTTCCCACAAGAGAATGCCAATGCATGCTGGACTTGATTAGAACTCGACGCCACGACAATCGGGATAAACAAGGTGACTTACTGCAATATCAACCTCATCCAGCCGGCTCCAGACGCTGATGGGTCGAGCCCACGCGCGATTGCCTGGTCATGCCAAAGGAGGAGCCGTTGATACACACCTTCGGTCGACTCGATCGAAGACTTCGCCATTATATCTTCTTCATTGTCCGAGAAATGTAGTAGAGCGACTTCGTTTGTTATTGCTGCCAGTTCGAACTGTGTTCGCAGCTCAAGTTCTGCGCATACTTATATTAGCTTCTACCAACGACAACCCAAGTTCATGCGGATTACACTACTCACCACTCGTCGTCTTGCAGTTTTCATACGGTATTGGCACTGCAGGAGGTTGCCTCATCAAGGTACCGCGTCGGTAGCTATACTGGAGGATACTGCTAAATTCAGCACAAGTTGTCAATCATAGCACCAGTCAAACTTACCCTTGCAACTGGAACATGCTCCAAACAGTCACCGACCTTGCTTTGAACCATCGCTCAGCATGTACTGGATCGGAAGGCTTCCCCGACCAACTAGCTGGATCTCTGCACAAGCCCATGCTTCTACCCATGCTGATAGCCTGCGCGAACATTTCGGACCCTATTCGGTCTCGACCATTCCGAGTAGCCACGAGAGCTAAGATCATAATGGTCTGGAGGTTGAGTAAATCCTCCGTGCCTTCCTCCGCACGGCGCTGGTTCCAAGCCGCATCAAAGAACACGCGACTCCAGCACTCTTGCAACCATGGACTTGAGCGGTGCGCGCAGTGTTGACAAAATTGTGCACTCACGGAGAGGATAGCATTGAACAGCATCGGGGAGCAAAAGTCACCTTCACCCTTCTTGGCATCCTTCATGAACAGCTCTTCGTCGAGACACGGCATGCTAGGATGTTCATTGCGGAAGTAGGCGCGGATCAAGTGCGAGGCAAACTCATCATCGTGCGTGATGAGAGTCCAATCTGCAGCCTTGACGTTGTACTTTGGCTCAGTCATGAGACGCAGCGGACCTGGCACTCCGCCGTTCGTCATGTCGCCAACGGGCTTCACCTCCACCTCAAGCTTGTACTCTCCTTCCCGAAGATTGGTCACCCTTGAACGACGTAGGATCTGCTGGGCCTCAACCTCGGACCCTGCATGGAGGGCGTCAAGCAGTTCCCGCCATTGGCCGTTTTCTCGTTCAAGTTCGTCAAAAGATCGCTTCAGCGAGCGTATTGACGATGTCTCACTTTCTGACCTTCGAACTGAAGACGATGGCTCAGTCGGCGACGTCTGCGAGGGATCTGAGTTTATCCTTCCAGACGCTGCTGCTAAAGATGGTCGCACTGCCGCGCTGGACAGTCTTCGACTCGCCGAGAGAGTACGCCTAGTAGTGGCCATCTCAGCATTAGAGGTACGTCTTGATTTTGCATTCGGGGTCTGTGATCCGGTGTTCGCCCCCTGCAGTAACATAATGCCAGTTTCTATCGTGGCGATGGTATCTTCCACCGATCCCGACCTCAGCCTTCGAAGGATCTCAGTCGCTTCAGCATCTTCGCCACTCCGAAGGTAATCCACGACTGCCTTGTACTGGTTCATCTTGTCCGAAACGGAGTCTCTTTGCTGTTGCAGCTGATCGATGCGGGATTGTTTGTCATTCTGGACGAAGACACATTCGGTACCCTTGCTCGAGCAGAGAACGCAGGGATTTTGGCCATCGCACTACTTTCTGTCAGACCCCACCAATGCGGTACGCTCTTCCCGTCTGTCCGCCAGATTTCCGCCATACTATACAAACGCACCTTGGACTTTCTCTTCTGGCAAGCCGTACAGGCGAGATTGATGAGCTTCCGCTTCGGCCTGGCAGGAATCTCGCGAGTAAGCGCAATACCCGACGGCGTCATAGCACTAGCGGAGCTTGCGCCGGAGGTGCCTGAAAGGGAGAACGCTCCGGGAGCGGGTGCGATTGGTGCCAGACCATCACGCCTGGGTGTTTGTTGCTGCTGTGATTGCTGCTGCTGTGCTGCCTGAGCCTGCCCGCCAGATGGAGTATATATCGGACCATACCTTGGTATGGATGTGCTGCTTTGTCTGGCGTCCTTGTCCTCACGTGCGGGGCCGGCATTTGACTGCATAGCGCAGCTGACCAAGGATTTGGAATGCCCACGGAGGAGCTGACAATCTGATCGACGGCTGCATATGTCTGGATGCGCTGTATACTGTCTCCAACGCTCTTAGATGTGTGTGGTTCGATGAAGTCTGCTGGAATGGGCGTCCGGACGAATGAATCTCGTGAATTTCAGGAGTAGCTCCGGTGAAAGATGTGACATGTGATTTAATTTGCCACTGCTGTATCGACACGATACAGTATACACAACACCGTGACGCCTCCCCGCAACGATATCTATTGGAACGCCATCAGGATTTGCTTCCTTGCTGCCTCTATCTATCACAAAACGAAGCTTTTCAAACAAATGGCTCCGTCTCTCTTCATCACCGCCTACTCTGCGTGCGCTCGGGTTCAACGCCGATCATTATGAGAATATTTCCCTTCCTTGCCGGGGACCCAACTGCTTGGCTTGGCGTTTCTCTGACTATCATCATCGACATCCCATGGCAATCTGTCAACTTGCAAGGAACCAGTCACGACGTATGAGACGCTGAGGCCAGGAGTTGTCGTGTGGTAACCAGCAATGAGCACCTTCCTGTTCGTGCCTGCCTCTCTATAATCTCAGCTTTCGCACCATCACCGCCTCACTCTTTTCCCGCCTCCAGCCTCTCGAATAACTGCCCACACACCTCCTCACCCTCCCAAACCCTTCCCACAGCCTCCTCCGACACGCCTCCCTTGCCGTACACATGCGGAAACAGTTGCCCTCCCCTACTCTTCTCCCACTTGATGTTGTCGCCCAGCTTTTCTAGCTGCACCTCCAGCACGACAAGATCGGATGCGTTGGCAAAATACTTCGTGAATGTCTCGCCGGCAGTAGATACAGTGGAGAGATGGATGTAGCCATCTTTTGCGTCGACGGGCACTGCGGAGGGAGAGAGGCGGTGCTGGGCGCGGAAGAGGGCATATTGAGGACGTGTGAGGATTTTCAAGGCTGTGGAGGCCACTGAGGAGGAGGTAGTGCTGGACATGGCGAACAGTCGCAAGGTGTGGTTGGTAAGTTGAGGAAGCTGCTATCAATGCTAGTTCGACGGGTATCACCAAGATAGAGCAAATTTACAGATTCGACGAACTGATCTTCTCAATCTTCGACAGTGGCTCTTCGCGCGGACACGTGATCTGGGGTCCCCGCGCCCGCCTTGTTCTAGAACTCTTTTTGTTTTGAGCGTCATTGGCCGTGTCTCTTGCTGGTATCTGGCATCACTGGCGATAGCATCAGGATCACAGGATGAAAAACGTGAAGGCTGGCCGCCTGATATTCACTAGTCTCTTCATCAGCTCACGAACTTCGCGACTAGCCTAACTGTATACGGAGAATTTAGGATACCAAAATCAGACAACAAGCTTCCGCCTCGTCTCCTCATCGGCCGGCACTAGCCGATCGAGTCTACTCCACCCCTTCAAAAGTGTCCTCGAAACACATCAATTTCATGCCTTTGCGCCAGCATGCGTGATTGCCTGCATTGCATCACGCTTGGCATGTTTCCTCTCCTTCTCCTTGTTGCTGCTCCATTGCTTTGCCCGAGCTGAGGTTGATGCTCCTCTTACACTCTTCATCTTCTTAGCCACAACACATACCTGGCTTTCACCATCGCTACTGCCTCGAGAAGCAACTTCTAGCCAAACACAAGCACTAACACCACATTCTTACTCATCTCGACATGACCATAGTTCTTCCAGAGAAAGACGAAATGTTCAGCTTGAGATCCCTGCCACCGCCCGCGCGGTCGGCGTGGAATAAATATCGAAGACCAGCTTCTCTGGCACTACTTATACTGGTCGGGCTGGCCCTGATCTTGCAATTTAGACATTCATCATCCTCATATATCGACATAAACAGGTCGACTTTCAAATCACAAGCCCGATATTCACATCCGGCACCAAATGAAGGCGCAGCAAAAGTGTTTTGGCATCGTCTGGCGAATATACTTCACGAAGCAAAACCCTCGTTTGCGGAGGTCAGGAGGACGAATGATCGCTCACCCTGGATAACGTATAATCGCCTAGACCAGCCGTCTGTTCGGCCAGACCTGCTGGACATGTCTTGGGATGAGCTGAAGGAGTTCAAGACGATACATGCAAAGGCGATTGAGGATTTCAAAGACTTGGCGCCATCAATGCCTTTTGTAAAAGGTACTCGAGGAATCGTCACGACGGCGAGCAACGACGCATTGGCCATCTTGACAAGCTCCCTCTGGATGTTGCGCGCGTCAGGGTCAATGTTACCCGTGGAGATCTGGTTCGAGGATGAGCATAACTATGAGCAGGTACCTTGTGAGGTAATCTTCCCTTCATTGGGGGCAAAGTGCATGTTTATGCAAGATTACCTGCCAAAGGACCTGGAACATCCTCTGCATATTGTAAAGTTTACTTTCAAGACGCTCGCCTTGCTGTTCTCGAGCTACGAGCAAATCCTCTTCCTCGACTGCGATGCTTTCCCGGTCGCCAACCCCGATTCCATCTTCGTCACCGAACCGTTCGTGTCTGCTGGTTGGGTCATGTGGCCCGATTACTGGGCTTCGACTGCGTCACATTTCTGGTATGACATTAGCGGACTCCCAGAGCCTGATCTCAAAGACAGAGCATCAGTCGAGTCTGGTGAGCTACTTATCAACAAGGCGACGCACGGTGCGGCCTTACTCCTCGTACAGTTATACAATGTCTGGGGACCAGAACATTGGCACCGTCTCTTCTCACAAGCTGCGCCTGGCGAAGGCGATAAAGACACTTTTCCAGCTGCGGTCCAGGTGATGAATATGAGTTGGTACCAAGTAGCGGAGAACCCACAACGCATCGGCTACAGATGCGACAAGAAGCATGCTATTGGATCTGGCCAATCACATCCGAATGACGACTTTCTAATAACTAGCAGAGGCATCATGACTCACGAAGAAGGACTCGACCTTACTCAGTCTATACATCCTAGAGTTCTATTCATACACGGCAACCTGCCCAAGTATGACCCTTACATACTGCTAGACTGGAGACTTCCCGACCTCGAATGGAACGACATGCTTCGCTGCGACGACGGCGAAGGTCGCGCACATCGCTTCTGGGGCCCAAAAGAGCTCGCTCTGGCGAAATACGGTTGGGATCCAGAGGCAGCATTGTGGGATGCGTTACGCTGGGAAGCTTGTACGCATGAACAAGACTACTCGATCTGGGTAGTGGGATCTATCTTCAGACCTACGGAGAAACTACGACATGATCTCTGCCCTGAGATTACGAAGTTGTACAAGGAGCTGTTTCCTCTGAAGCAGTATACAGGGCAGCTGCCTAAACCTGGACGACCGGAAAGACCTTGGGGTGGATTCGGACATGACAGCTGGTGAAGATGAATCGAGAGCGACCACCTTTCTTGGTCTAAGCTACGATGATGGTACGACAACAGTACCCAGAGCAGCCGCGCCCGGAGCTTCTTATGTCCGACGATTCAAGCAGCACGAGTGTTTGGATTTTGATCGAAATCAGTTGCCGCACAGATAAACCAGAAACAGCACAAGCTGATGAGGGCCTTCAACGCAGCGAATCCGGGGCCCAAGCGTCAAGAACAAGACGATATTGTACCAGGATGTCGGGTGTACTTACACGGTACGATGGAGGAACAATCCCGAAGTGATGTGTTTTGGCTATCTTGAACGGTTTTGTTGAAGACCGAGTATGGGCTATATGGACAATATGTTTTGGCTAGAAAAGGCAAATGTATAGACATGTATCTACAGTAAGCATCTATATATCATTATACTGCTTTGCATGAAGCAATGCATCATCTCCATCTAGTTTCAACTGCCCTCGAGAACTCGAACCTCTTCACGATCTTGCGTCATCACATGCCGCAACCACCCCACTGAGACACCTCCATGGCTCGGGCTCGTTCTGCCTTCGCTCCGCTAATACTACCCCGACTTGCACACTTCACTTTCCGATCGTCCAGCTACTATCTGATCATGAACGTACTCAAGAATGGCTGGAACTCAAAGTCCAACAACAGCAGTAGTGGCGGCAGTGGTGGCTCGAAATGGATACCCACCGTTCCGGGCGCAGATAGGATAGGAAAGCGTATCCCTACTGGTGTCGTACGTACCCTCTATCCGGACACGAAACTTCCCAGATCCTCTCGTCGCATACGCTACGCATGCTAACGAAGATTCCCGCCGCAGACCAGCAGAGTCAATGGCGTCCTCGGCCGCGAAGAACGACCTGATGCTAAACATATGGAGCGAGCGCGAAACCACGTATCCACACCCATGTCCTCCCTAGTCGACCCGAACCAGTTTGCACCGCCGCCGAAACATAGTGGATGGTATGGCCCGCAGGCAGGAGATGGACAGAAGACGTTAGGTGCACCGCAAGGCCAGGCACAGATTGAATATGCACCCCAGCAGCAACAGTACCAGCAACAACCGCAGCAATATCAGCAACAACCAACACAATCACAAGAACTATCTCGTCCCTCGCCCGCACTTCCCGGCCGCCCTCAACAACACGAAGAAGAAGAGCCGATAGTCCCCCGCGAGCTAAGACCCGGTCCAGATGGCTATGCGGACACATCTCGGCCGTCTGTTCCCTCTTTCAAAGACGGTCCGCCACAACCACTGCCCGCGCGCAACCCCGCCGGCGTGCAAACGAAACCTTGGGCGCCCGGCCAAAAGAAAGACCGCGACGCCCCGCCTCCAGACGGCCTCTCAGCTGCACAGCGATATCAGGCACGCGTAAGGAATTATGGCGGTGGCGCGGGAAGTGCGAGTTGGAATGCGCCGGGGTCACAACCTACACCACCTCCGCAACAGCAACAGTACGAACAACCTCCCCAAGCTCAAGTCCAATATCAAACAGCTGCCGAAGTCCTCGGTGAAGACTCCACCGCCCCTCCTCGCCCATCCGAACCCTTCAAAATCGACAGCACCGGCCTCTCCACCTCACACCTCCCTCCACCCCCACGCTTCCAGCCGCAAGCCACCGATGGCAGCACACCTTCCTCAGCGCGAGCAAGTCCAGCACCTCCAGCTCGCGGGCCAGGACGACCTGCATCGTCCTTTGCACCGCCGCCTTCTGGTGTCCCGGGGCGTAAAAACGCGCCTGCGCCTCCTCCGCGACTGCCGGCGAGACAGAATTCGAACCCGGATGAATACACGCCGCCGGGGCCGCCCGCATACACGCCGCAGCCGGTGGTGGAAGCGAGGCAAGAGATGTTTGGGGCGGCGAGACCGAGTGGGTATGAGGCTCCAAAGCAGCAGGCGGCGAGACCTGTGCAGAGTGGAGGAGGGGGTGGAGGTGGAGGAGGGAGTGGGAATGCACAATTGAGCGAGTTGCAGGCACGGTTTGCGAGGATGGGGAAGGGTGAGAGTCAGGATGGTGGTGCTGGGAATGCTGGAGCGAACAGTGAGAGTGTGAATGTGGCGAGGGCTGTGGCGGCTAAGAAAGCACCGCCGCCGAAGCCGGTGAAGAAGGTTGGTGTTGCTGGAGGTGCTGCTGGAGGTGGTCCTGCAGGCGGCAGTGGAAGTGCAGCCGCAGGAGCACCGCCGGCGATTCCATTTAGTAGTCGGCCGAGCTTTCAGTGATGAAATTGGAAATTCTGAACAGATATTTGTATATAATGGCTATAATGACATCTAGCTGTACACGCCTGAATTGATGGCTTTGCGTAGGGCGCGACTACTGTATTTGGAAGCGCGCTAGTGTGGGAACGTCTTCTTTGAACATCCATCCTTGCATCCTCTCAATCTCCCATGCTTCTTCCCACTCTTCACTTGTCACTCGTTTACTGCCCGCATCAGACATCAATTGCAATCTGGTAGACCATCGCATTTCGACACACCTTCTGGCGTTACTGCTCACCGCTGACGTGTTTCATATCCTCTACATCAGGTCATCTTTGCGACATCTCCTTGATAAGACTGTGGCAGTAGTGAAGACATCGCCGCAGTCATGCACTAGCTTTGATAGACTACGTATCTTCTCTGGTTGACGACCGTCCGGACTGCAAGTAAGAGCTTCATCATGGTGACTTCAAAAGCGTGGGTACTGCAAGTCCGCTGCATGTTAGCTGTGACGCGTCGTTTCGCACAGGCTACGACATCAGGTACTCCTCCCGGTCATCCACGAGCAACAAACAGTCCTGGATGGCGAGTCACAACATGTAAGCAGCACTCGACGCAATTCTCGACTACTATAGTACGACATGCTGGTGATTCATTGCCCTGGACTGAGGCAGAGCTCGAGATCGCTCGAAAAGGTGTACGTGATGGCTTCAGCCAGAGGAGATAGAACAACTTGTGACTAGCAAAGCCAGACCGAATCCTCACGTGTTACATCTCATCAATGCTGCAATGGGATCTGGCAGTATCACTAAACATGGCAGACAAGGCAAAAGTGCGCTAGTAGAGCGCACACCCAAAGAGCGCGCAAAGTGGCTTGAGCCAGACTTGCAAACCTTGGAGACTTGGGTTTTAGGAAATCGAAGTATGACTGAGCTAGCGGCACTACTTGGAAGGCCTATCGCTTCTGTGAGATACAAAAAGAATCAGCTTCTGAATAGACTATATCCATGGACGACAGAACGGCTGGAAACACTCAAAACTATGACAACAGCGGGAAAAGCACGCGTGGACATATGTGAAGTCTCTCAAAAGCATCATTCTTCCGTGTATCGGATGCAGGAAAACTTGGGGCTCGTACCACCAAGACGGAAATCAGTCCAACATCGATGGTCAAAACAAGAAAGGGACCATGTGCAAAAACTTTGGGAGAAAGGATTGTCAGATGAAGCTATTGCTCGCGAGTTGCCGTTCGAGGCTTCCATTGCTGGAGTGGACAGGCAACGACACAATTTAGGACTGTTCTACACGAAATATGATGTCACACCATGGACATCAGAAATAAAGAACATGGTAAAAGAACTTTACGGTCTCGGCTGGAGTGATAAAGACATTGCAGCACGACTTCACCGGCGGCTTCGAACAGTCGTTGCTCAGAGGATTGCGCTCGGCTTGAAGAGGACTTCCAAGAACGCGATCCCATGGTCTAAGCACGATTTGAGCGTTTTGCGCGAGCTGGTGATTGCTCGCGTGCCCTACAAGGATATGATCGAGCGTCTCAGCGTCGCACGGTCCGTTAACGGTCTGAAAGACAAAGCACGTAGCATCGGGGTAGGAAGGCGCACAATTAAATACTATCCCTGGTCCAAGGAAGAAGAAGACACATTGACCCTTATAAGGAAGGATGGCCACACAGATGAGGAATTATGAAAAGAGCTCGGGGGTGCACGGGCGGCGCGCTCGATCTACGTAAAGCGCAGAGTAATGGGATTGCCCACGTGTACAGAGCTAACGAAACCCAGACACAAGAGTGAATATTGTCAGTGGTCCAAAGAGGAAGAAGACAAACTCGTCCGGTTAGCGACGGGTGGCCACACGGATAAGGAGATACAAGAAGAGCTCGGTGGTACACGCGGGTTAGCGTCAATTCGAATGAGGCGCAACCACATGGGATTGTCCGCGCACAGGCGGCAAAGGCAACTACTACTGTCAGAGAAGGAGAAAGCGTGACGGTAAGGTTGAGACCGTTCTTTCCTCGTAGCATCTAGGAGCATGGCGGACGAGGCAAGCTGAAACGACCATGTCCATGTAGTGGTCGACCGACGGTTCGGTGATGCGATGGACGAGATTTATAATGATGATATTCTGATGTACATGATATAATCTAGAGTATGTATGGTGGCGTATCATTATCGGTAGAGGGCGCGACTACTGCTTTTGGAACGCGCTAGTGCGTGAACGTCGTCAAAACATCTGCGTCCTCACTTCCGCCCTTGCATCGTCTCAATTTCCCATCCTTGCACACTTATATCGTCATGTATCAACATGACTCACGCTGATATACGAAATTGACACGCCACGTATCGTCTGCACCTTATTATACCATCTAAAGTGACTCTCGTGGGCTGTGAATAGCGGCAGTGCGTTCGGGACGAAGTGATTTGACATACTGTCATATGCAAAGACACCATGACAGCCCGCTGTATATGGTCATTGTCGCGTCCTAGCCGACCGGCTGTGGTACGAGATATGATGCACATGCCCGGTCACCTTGTTTCGCAAAGATGTCTGCGAGGTAGTGGACTTCTCAGCTGGGGAACGACTGCGAAACCAACTAGGCAATCACAGAGATCGCCATTCTCAACCACATGTGCACGGCCCGCTCGGCGTCCGCCCTACTCGGAAGAAGAACTCGAGATCTGCAGGCAAGGCATGCGCGAAGGCAAAACCCCGCAACAGATCTTAGATCTTATCCCAGGTGAGGCAAGGCCACACCTACGGTTTCAGAATCTCTTACGGCGAGCTGAAGGACGAGGAGGTCTGCGCAAGCATGGAAGGGACGGAAAAGCTTCCACAGCCAGGCGGCCATCTTCCCGCAGGAACTGGACTGAAGCAGAACGTCTTGCCTTGAGGACGTATACACAAGATGGCCGTAGCATGCTCGACCTGGCAACAGAGCTCAATCGGACAGTTTCCTCAGTAAGGCTGGCGAAAACGAACCTCCTGCGGCGGTTAAATCCGTGGACGGCCGAGCAGGTGGACATACTTCAGCAAATGACTACAGATGCAAGGTCGATTGCGAATATAGCTGAAGTATTGGGACGAACGCCTCAGGGTGTCTTTGCTAAACAGGCGGATCTTGGCTTCGTACCGCGTCTTAATCAAACATCGCGACATCGTTGGTCGGATCAGAACATGGATGAACTGCTACTTTTGTACAAGGAGGGATTGTCTGACGGGGAGATCGCACGAAAGCTATCGTTCAAAGTAACCGTTAAAGCGGTAGTTGGAAAGCGTCAACAGCTAGGGCTGGCATATCCTTCAGCAACGCCAAAATCATGGACTACCGAACAAATTGATGTGTTACAAGACCTTTTAAGCCGTGGCTTGAGCAACAAGGACATTGGTTTGCATATCGGGCGGCCCACTTCTCAAGTAAGGGACAAGAGTGCGAAGCTCGGTATGAGGCGAAGATCCTCGAAACCAAGTGCTTGGGCAATTGCTGATGAGGAAAAGTTACGCGAATTATATCATGCTGAATACTCTATACGAGAGATCATCCAAAACCTTAGCATGGCGCGGAGTGTTGCGTCTGTGACACAGAAACTGAACGAACTTGGTCTATACCGCAGAAAAAGACCGACATTCTATACCAGAGAAGAGGTAGACATCATACGTGACTCGGCAGAGAAGGGTCTTTCCAACAAGCAAATACGGGACAGGCTTGGAGGCACACGCAGTGGAGACTCTGTGACGAAGACACTGAACGCGCTTGGCTACAAGAGGTCAAAAGCACACGTAGAGGGTCTTGTCCAGAGGTCGAGTGGTGACACTAGCGACAAAACGGAAGAATACACGAAAGAAGAAGTCGACATCGTACGGGACTCGGCGGAGAAGGGCCTCATTAACAAGCAGATATAGGAAAGGGTTGAGGGCAGAGGGCAAACGCTCCATACTATCTATCGCGATGAAGAAGTACTACCTGGGCTAGAGCAAAGGGCAGAAGTCGACGAAAGATAATGCGAGGGAAGAGCAGTAACTCGCAACAGTCGAGTTCGCCTAGGATACGGAATCATGCACGTATTCTCGCGCATGACGACGCTGATGACACCGGCCGATTGCATGGAGACGTCTCGCCGAAGGTGTCTAGGGCCTCACAGAAAGATTGTTAAGCAACCATCCGGCTGTTGGCTTCATAGTGGCAGGTCTCCACCGCTATATTACGATCAATGTCGTCTTCGTAGACACGGGCCAGGTCTGTGCGGTCTTGTGTCTTGGTCCACACCTTCTGGCAGCATGGCTTCAAGATATCCCAGATGGTGCACACGTTGGTCTCGCGACAGATGTCACGACTTTTCGATCCTGTGGAGTAGTCGGCATGAGCCTTCATATTGGTGTTTCGCGAAGAACGAATGAGAAACGAATCGCACTGCGAGCGTGATGAGTTCAATATGAACCAGCAGCAACGCAGGCTGCTCCCGAATGCGGATTGTTGTCACATTACACTACGATGGACCAGTAGAATGCGACACTGCTCACCCAGGACAGTAGGACAGTGGGGCAATGACTGCAGAGAGAGATGGGGGTTCGATGAATCGAAGCCATGATATAAGCTCTCCTTCCACAGCAGCAGTCGTTGCAGCAACCTACTGCTTTTGTTGAACTTTGCCGACAAAGCACAAACTCGCTTCCCCAACCCATCCACCGTGGACGCCGGCGCAAAAAGGAAATCCAACCACAGTTCCAATAGCAAGCAGCGAGCACCGCGAAACGCCGGGTATCTCCGAAGAGTATGCGAAACCATGAAGAACCGAGACAGAATCGAATGATAAGATGACTATTCCTTTGCGGACTGCTCCATCTGCTCCATCTGTTCCACCCTGATCTCATCTCCTGTACTTTTGTCTAGCTCGGCGGCATAAGATACAGCCTTGTAGAAGCGAACATACTATCCGTAAGCTGAGCTTTTGTGGACCAAGCAGTATCTCTACCTGGGATCGAGACGATGCTGCGAAGAAGGCGGACGGCAGCAATGCCAGCTAGGCAATCAGATAAGCAAGCAAAGCAAGTAAAGCAAGCAAAGCAGAGCACAGCAGAGCAAAGCAGAGCAAAGTAGAGCAAAGTAGAGCAAAGTAGAGCACAGCAGAGCAAAGTAGAGCAAAGTAGACCAAAGCAAAGTAGACTAAAGCAAAGTAGACCAAAGCAAAGTAGAGCAAAGCAAAGTAGACCAAAGCAAAGTAGACCAAAGCAAAGTAGACCAAAGCAAAGTAGACCAAAGCAAAGTAGACCAAAGCAAAGTAGACCAAAGCAAAGTAGAGCAAAGCAAAGTAGACCAAAGCAAAAGCAAAGTAAAGGTTTAGTAAACAAGTATCCGCCTAAGCCGTCCCGCCCCCATCTAACCTACCTATCCCTTTTCCCTCCCGACTCCACCAAACCACCTACTCGAGATCTATCGAGCTAGACGCCCGCTACCCCTCTACCTTCCTCCTTCCTCCTTCCCCTCCTCTTCTTACCTCCTCCTCCCTCGACTACTTCACGCATCCCCCGAGCTCGAACGCTATAGCGTGGAAGGTGGCTATCGCTCATCTTAATCCATACGCCTTTCGCTGCATTTTTCCATCCTCCGACACTCCTTGTAGTGCCGTGTGCTGCACCACCACCGTACTTAGCATCGCACTCTCGCTGGGTCGCTGAGTCGCTGAGTCGCTGAGGCAGTTGGATGTGAAGAGGAGTTGGTATATGTGGTTACTCGTACTCGTGAAATGTACATTTATACTGACACGGTATATTGACGAGGGGAACATGAAATTCATAAAACATGAAATCATAAGAACATATTGATCATCGTCATCAACCCATTACTCATCGTTCGTCCTCCATCTGATCTCAATACGTCGTCACCAAACCGTCCTCCCAACCCGGGCCCAAAAATCGTCGCCAGACTGTCCTCAGCCGTTCCCAAACCACTGAGTCAGACCTGTATGATACCCACGCATTTTCTCTTCTGCTACACCACACACGCACACTCGAGCAGGCCACCGCTCACCGCTCACCGCTCACCGCTCACCAATACGCCAGCACAGCCATGGCCATGGCTCAATCCGTTATCACATCCCCTCTCCATTCCACCTCACGCAGCAACCCCCCTGAGCCACCTCCTCTTCACCGCCCACCATCCCTCGTAAATCCCACACCCCCAAACACGCCCTCATTCCCATGCACATTCATCCCATTCGACCCACCACCCGCATTCATATCAACAACGCTTGCCCTCCCCTCCCTCGCTCTCTCCATTCCCACAAACCCACCCTGACCTTGACCTTGACCCAGCCCACCCGGCCACCTTCCCATGACCACAGCTCTCGCCTCCTCAACCTCGTCCACAGTACCTCCTCCACCGTGAGCTTCTTCCTCGTCGAATTCCGCGGCTGTGGATGGTGAGAGGGAGGGATGGTGCGATGTCGCTGAGAGGTTGGAGAGGTTGGATATGCCGCGTTGGACAGGGGCGGGACGGGCGAGGTGCGACTGTGCTGTTCGTGTTTGGCCTGCATAAGTGTATGGGTAGGTGGAAGGAACATGAGCTGAGGGGGACGCAGCTGCAGAAGGCGGAAACATGTCGAGATATGCCATTCCGCTTCCCGCCCCTTGTCCCTGCGACTGCTCAAGGTCGGTCGTGCTTGTTGGTGGCGTAGGGGCTGAAGGACGACGGATGGTGAATGCTGGATTTGACGGTGATGATGCTTGCTGTTGCTGGTAGTAGTTGTGATGTTGAAGGGGAGAAACATCATGGCTCGGCGACCACGTGAGACTGTCAGATGTATGTCTGCTTGGGCTTGGTGTCGCGAAGGGATCGCGACTGTTGCTGTTTGTGGATGTAGAGGATTCCCGTTGAAGTCCTCCCGTTGTCGTTGTTCCTGCTGCTTCTGCTGGTGGTGCAGCAGCAACCCGATCAAGTGCATCATCACTAACACTCCTCGTGAACGAGAGAGATGTATCCACAGGTGGCAGGACAGGAGGATATGGATGGATAGTGGAAGCAGTCGTGCGGATCGTCGATGTCGATGGATTGTTTTGAATGTGGGATTTGCGTCGTGGAGATGTCGTGTATGCTTGTGGCGGTGTTTGTACTCCTCGTCCGTATGCACCCTCATGCGTGTTGTCGGTCTGCTGCGCGGCGGCAGCTGGCCCACCATCTCCAGCCGCCGTCGTCGAGTCGCGGTGTTGTGTATCTTGCTTTTCGGCGTCCCCGTGTATGCCGCCTTTTTCTGCGTATCTAGAATGATCGCTGCTGTTACCAGGAGAGGTAGATGTAGTTACAGGATACCCCGCCGCACGCTGTCTTCGTCGTCTGAATAGGAGGAAGCCGACGATAAGAGCAGCGATGACGACGAGTGGGACGATGACTGCTGCTGCTATTGCGCCGGCTGAGATGCCATTGTGATGTGTCGAGACAGTGGGATTACTTGACGAAGTAGCAGCGGGGTGTGGTGTTGTGGCTGCAGCTGCGGCTGCCGAAGTTGTCATCGCTTGAGTGGGGGACTGGATGGGAGTAGCTGAATTGCTTGTCGGGGTGGCTGATGGCGCATCAGATGTGGATGTGGTGTCAGGGAGGACGGAGCTGGACGTAAAGTCTGGGGCGAGGGAAGAAGATGTGGTGAAGTCGTCAAAGGTGAAGGCGAGGGAGGAGAGGGCGTAATTCTGAGAGGTCATGACCGGTACACTGTATCTTCAGTGGCGTATGATGGGAGAGCTGGTGTTACGCATAGGTACACTGACGGGATGGGATGTACTACATATGCCACTGCTGCGGGAACGGTGTCGCTGGCAGTGTGATTCCTTCTGGCAGACCCACGAGCCTGACTAGAGTGGTATCAAAGCGCAAGCAACAAAGCAAGAGCAAGAGCAAGAGCAAGAGCTGGATCGGACTGAGCAAGGACGAGAGCTAGCGGAGAGTGTGCAGTAAGTTGTGAACATTGCGCAAGAGGAGGGAGGCAGCTTGGAGTTCCATGTCAGCAGCGGCTGCCGATCTGATCGAGCCAACAACTTTAATGCCCCGCATGTACAGTATGTTTTAGAGTAAGCACCTACACACACACGCCCACACACTGCTATGCTGATGATAGATGATAGATGTCGAGAGCAAGCAGCATATCATCTCATCAAGCCATTCATCCCATCTCATCTCGTTCCATGCACATCCCATTCCTCATATCCCTCATATCCCTCATATTCCTCATCCATCGTCTGCTCGCCGACGCCGGCCTGATGGTTGATCATCCAATAATCCAAGGTCTACAGCGCCACGAGTTCCCGATGACGAACATGACGAATGCTCGAGCTCACTTTACCCCGCCATTCACCTCCCCATCCCATCCATGCTTCGGTTGAAGTCCGGCGGGACTTCCTCTTCCTCACTGTTGCATACGAAGTACAGCATACATCAGACACACTCGGCCGGTGCGCACTCGATCGATAATGAGGGAAACCACACTTTTAACAGAGAGAGTAGAACCGTACTGGAATCCCACCGACTCATAGCTCCAGCAAGTCTCCGCGCTCGAAATGCTTCGCATGTATCCTGCACTGTACTGTACTGTAGACTCAAAATGTTACTTTTAGACTATCCTACCATGCGTCCACGCATCACTATGATCGCTATCCTGTTCGTACTCCTGATTAGATCGAATCATTGTTCAGGTCAACATGGCTTCGCACTTGTTCCTTCAGATTCCACAGTCGTCCGTCACGTCTAGCACGACTTTTCCCAGCACTCATGAGGTTCCGTTGCGGAGGTGGTCGCGTAACATGCCGCAGATGGTGGGCAGGGCGGTGGCAGCTGATTGCACCCTCATCCTCCTCACATGATCCACATCCGCTGGAAATCAGCACCGCCCATGATTCAGCTCCAGCACTCTCGTTTCGTCTTTGCTCTTCGTCGGTCGCGTCTCTTTCTCTCGCAACTCCCGTCCCAGATTCCCTCATGTGTGCTTCTTCTTCGGGCTCTTGTGCTTCTTGCCACCGGGTGTACCTGGCGTACTGCCACTGCCTGACGCGTCCGACTTGAGACTGCTCGTTGAAACATTAATGTCAACCTCGACATCCTTGTCCTCGGCACCCTCGACCTTGAGTTCAACAACAGGCTTGTCGTTCTCGTCATGACCAATGGTTTTGGCAGAGGCGCTGGCGTTGTCTTTTGCCTTGATTTGTACTGCGTCGTCGGCCTTGGCTTTCGATGTCCCTTCAGACTTTGCGGGTGCAGTTTCCTTCGGCTTGACCTGCACCTCCTTCTCACTGCCGCTCTTGCTGGACTTTCCAGTCTCGACTTTCTCTTCCTGCTCCTGAATCTTCTCCCCAGCATCCTTATTCCCAAGAACGCCCTTTGTGAACTCCTCCATCTCCTCCCTCAAGCGCTTCGCCTTCTGCTCAAAGTTGGCATCCTTGATCTCCTTCTTCACTTCCTTCGCGCCATGCTCAACCTTCTCACTGACACCATCAACCTCGCCTTCAATCTGCTTACCGAGATCCTCCACATAGTCGTACGTCTGCTTAGCTGCTTTTTGGATATTCTCACTGAGCTGACGAGGCTTCTGCGGCTTGCCATCCTTGGTCTTGTATCGCGAACCAGAAACGTACGTCTTCCAGAAGAAGCGGAGGAAAAGGATCGTGAGTGGCAGCAGGTAGACCACGTTAAGCCAAATTGCGAATGCCTGACCGTTTGTGTCGAGACAGTGCACTTCGTGCCATTCGTTGTGGTATCGTATCTCGCTGATTTCGCGCTTCAAGTCGCTGTGGACAATGGGGTCGCGGAGGGAATCACCAAAAGTTTGACGGTTGTGGTTGCGGACGTTTTCAGCGAGAGCGGGACTGCCACCGGCGCGGTAGATGAGCTTCTTGAGCCAGGCACCACCGTCGGATGTTGCTTCGGCAACGAGTGACGAGAGGGTGGAGGTTGGGTCGATGTTGCTGGCGAGGGAGGCAACTGATGCGGATGCGGCGGAGGCGACGCTGGGAAGGTCTGTGGCCAGAGCAGTGAACGTATAGGGAACTGCGACCGGGATGTTGTAGGAAACAAAGAGGTGGGCTGCTGCGAAGACGGATCCGACGAGGAATTGGCCGATTTGCATGGTTGTGAGAGTGCGCTTAACGGCATTGTTCACACGGTATCCGAGACCGACAACGCAATAGTAGGTGTACTATAGTTCGTCAATACGATTTGTGCAATCTAATGAGGCATGTATAGCTTACCATCAAAGTGTGAATGCCAGAGTTCACGAGCGCAAACATCCAGATTGGCGGGGACATATAACGCATACCAGCCCACATGCAAAGCATAGCGCCGGCGTGATGGTAGGTCTGCAGAGTTGAGCTGCGCTTACCCTTGGCGAGAATGATCATGGTGTCGACGACTTCGTAGAATTTGCTCAAATAGAAGAACCAGCCCCAGAAAGCCAAACCTTCATTCCAGATACGACCGACATCAGTGTAGTCTGGGGATAGCTGGTCTTCACCGAGGTGGATCAGAGTGTTGCGCGAAGACCAAGTGCCGTTGATTGGGCTGTACGTAACAGCATCACCATATCCACGAGGTCCTTGAATCTTGCAGAGCGCATCGATTGCGCCGGGAACGCCGTACTTGTCCATGGAGCCGCTCAATGAAACGTTGAGTGCGCGAAGCATGGCAATGCAGGTGACGCCAGAGTATACAGCCAGGAACGCGTTGTGCAAGAGTACGAGGAACTTGAAGACGCCAGTCTTGCTCACAGCGTAGGCCTTGTAGCCACGTCTGCGGTTGATCTGGTTCATGACGGTGACAGAGCAGATGTAGGTGATGGCAAAGATCGCGGGCATCTTCCAGTCGAGAACTGCATTGTAGAGCTTTGCATTGATCGGGAACGGACTCTTGAAAGTGCTCTCGTCTGATGGTGGTGGTAGTGAACGTGGAAGTGGATCCGGTGGGAGAGAGAAGAACCAGCTTGGTGGCGACTCAATGGCGAGGTAAGGTCCGAACATGGTTGATTTGGGATTGTGATGTCGATTGAAATGTGACCTGGAAGACGCGCAGGATGTTGCTCGAGTGTATCAAAGCGTGAAGTTGTGAAGTGAAATTTGATTTACGCGACGAGTTCGCGCTGGCGACTGTGGAAACGTATCCTCACTTGCGAAGATACCAGCCTCTACTGCTACTGGTGCGACGCGTCTGAGGAGTGATGTGAGAGGTGCAAAGCAGTATGGGTGTCGAATCGCATGCAAGGGAAGAAAGACGTGTTAAGATCTTGGTGACTTGGTCGAGGCAATGTAGGTTTTTCAATAGTGCCAAGCCATGACGTTGCGCAGCCGAGGCTGGCTGTGGGTTGGCTTTCTGAGGTGACTAGAGCAATGCAGCATTTACTGTATGAGAAAAGCAGATTATACATGGGAGAAAGCCAAATTATGCATTACCACCTTCTAAAAGAGTGTCAAAGCCCAGTATATACACCGTACAGAAGTGTGGAGTGACCTATTGCTCCGCTGTCAATCAACTTCTCGTCCCAACCCCAAACACCAAGCCCATGCCACCTCATTGTCCAATGAGAGGTCTACCCCAACTCGTCCGATGCATTATGTACACCCTACTCATGCCATGCCGCACTCGGTGCCTTTGTCTTCCAGCAATCACTGCTCGTTGAACTCACCGTAAATGAATCTGTTGAGCATGTCGAGACTGGCAGCTGGCTGGTCGTGAGGAACCATGTGGCCACCCTCGGACACTAGAAACTGTTAGCCACGATCATGATCGGGAGATAGATTCAAACATACGGCGAATGAAAGTCAGGTTGTTGGCGCTCTTGACGGAGCCAATGTTGCTGCCATCAATGGATGACTTCAGGTCCTTATACTCGGCAGCGTTGTAGGACTTCTTGCCAGGCCACTGAAGAGCCTCGGTCCATGCCTTGTTTCCGAGCCAGTTGCAGCTGTTTGATGTCAGTGATAAGTTGTGAATCTGGAAGACGACAAACTTACATGAAGTCGGCATCACCAGCGTAGATGAGCACAGGGATCTGCTTGACAATGTCCGGGATGAGTCTGTGGAAAGGCTTCATCCAGTCACCCTGGAGCAGGAAGTTCCTGTTGATGTCGAAGTTGCAGCTGTCGTACTTGGAAACTTCAGCACCGAGAGCCTTCATGACCTTGTCGTCGTTGAGGTACTGGGAGATCCAGTCGATCTCGTTGTAGCAGAGGTTCCCGTTCTCACAAGGCTTGCGGATGTCGTAGACGTTCTGACCGGTGCGCTGGTAAGGACCGATCATGGCGTTATTACAGTAAATTGACGCAGGAACACAGCTCCAGACGCTCTCGCTGTCGTAGCAGCGCTCGATGAGGCTCAGGCAGCGAGGGAGAGCATTCTCCATAGCCTGGCATTCGTTGGGAGAAAGAACAGCCGGGTATCCACCCTCACCGCAAGCCATGGGCTTGTAGTAAGAGTACTGGGTAAGACCATCGGTGAGACCATTACCGATGAGAATGGACTGAAGGTTAATGTTCCTGTTCTTGTGCGAGAGGATCTCGGAGGCGAAGACAGGGATGTAGTGACCGGCGTAAGACTCGCCGGCAATGTGGAAAGCCTGCTTGGAGTATTCTGGGAACTGCTTGAAGAACAGAGTCATAAGGGCGTAGACATCCTTTCCAGCCGCAACAGTGTTGCTGACTTGGCCACCAGAGTAAGAGTAGCCGACGTTGACGGGTTGATCCAAGAAGATCACAGAGGCATTGGCGTTCCAGGCGAAGGGGTTGAAGTCAAGGCCTACCTTCTTGTTGATGAATGAAGGACCAAGCTCCATGAAGAGTCCGGTCAAAGAAGAGCAGCCTGGCCCTCCGTTGAGCCAAAGGACTACGGGGTCGTTCTTAGGGTCGTTGCGAGATTCGAAGAACCCTGCAAGATTGTTAGTCTGTGGTGTATTCTGGCAGTATATTGCAATACTTACAATAGAACAAGTGCTTGTCCTCTTCTTCGTCGTCGAGGTAGCCGCTGTATTGCTTGACCTTGTCAACGCCGAGAGCTGCAGGGTCAACCTTCTTGACACGCATGTTATAGTTCTCCAGCTTGCCACTAATGGCTCTCTCTTTTTCGCCATCCGCATTGTTGACCCATGCGCTCTGAATGTCGGCACCTGAGACATGGTAGTCGAACTCAGAGGCATGTCTGCGGGTGGCAGGCTTAGGCTGTGAGAGAAGAGTTGGGCCCACGGTATTCTCGAGAGCGGCAACAGCATCGTCCCAGAGCTGTTGAGTCTCAGCCTTGAGATCCTCGAAAGCTCCCTGGACTGCAGCGGCCTCAGCAGCCCACTTCTTCGGGTCGTAGGGTGCCTTTGCGTCAAACTTGGAGACGGTCTCGGGAGTCTTGAGGATCTGCTGCTCTTGTGCGAAGACAGCAGCTCCGAGGAGCAGAGTCGTAGCGAATGTCTTCATTACGGGGCAGTCGGCTATGCAGGTGTGTATAGAGTGATCGACGGTATATAGATGGCGGTATATAGGTGGCGGAAGGTATGAGTGAAGCTCTGTCTGGCTATGATAGCAAGACGAGCAAGTGTCGAAATTGGTTGTAGGGTAAGTGAGTGAGCAAAAGTAGCAAGAAGCAAGTGAAGCAAGAGGGAGCGAGATGAAGATGAGATGGATGAATAGAACAAGAGTCGTGGAGATGATTGAAGATGTAAGTAGAAGAGAGTTACTTCGCTAGGCAGATACCCAGCCACGTCCTCGGGACAGGCAGGTCGTAGCCGACCCCACGAATTGATAAGCATGTGATCGCTCGTAAGCACGGCACGGTATCCTACGGTGACGCATGCTGCAGGCCTGAAGCATTGTTTCTTCACTCGGGTTTCACCAACCTCTGAAATACATATTCTTCACGGTATACGATACCGAAATGCCACAGGGTATCAATCAGGTACACCAGACGTGCGCGCACCAGGGTTAGCTCTTGTACTGATCTTTTTAGCCATCGAACCAGATCAAACTGACAAATGTGTCACTGGTTCGCCTCAAGAAGGGTATGCAGTGCGAGAGAAAATGAAAGTGAGAGATGGAAAGAGAGCTCATACCCTCACAGGAAAGAAGCGGTTCGAAATAGCATGTTACAAGAATAAGATCCTCGAATGGCGATCTGGCACAGAGAAAGACATCGACAACGTGCTTCAAATCCCCGAAGTATTTCTGAATGTTTCGAAAGGGCAGACTGCTCCCAAAGCCGACCTGGAAAAGGCCTTTGGCGCAAAGCGATCAAGAGAAGATGTCGTACTGGAGATCTTGAACACTGGAGAAATCCAGGTTGGAGAGAAGGAAAGACATGCTGAGCTTGAAAGAATGCACACGGAAGTCATTGATATTGTGGCGGGAAAGCTCGTCGACCCGAAGACGAAACGTGTCTACACCCCTGGAATGATAGAAAAGGCACTTGATATCTTGAGTAAGCAAGGCGCGGATGGTGCTGGCGCCAAGGTAGACTCGAAACCTGCGAGTGGTGCGGCGACGCCAGGATCGACCGGTGGAAAAACTGGAAATGCCGTCGACAATGGCGAAGTGAAGACGAAGAAGCATGGCTGGACCGGCGTTGTTACTACAAGATCAGCCAAGTTACAAGCATTGGAGGCAATGAAGGCACTTATTGAGCATCAACCAATCGCAGTTCAGCGCGCACGCATGAGGCTGCGGGTGACATGTCCAGCATCAGTCCTGAAGCAAGCTGTAAAGGCAGCGCCGAAAGCCGCTTCTGAATATGGAGAGCAACCCAAACCGACTGGTACAGTCAAGGATAAGATTCTTGGTTGCTTCGAGACTGTGGAGGCCCAGGACGTCACTGGTGATGAGTGGGAGGCAACGGGCTTTGCGGATCCTGGTGTTCTCAAGATACTTGGAGACTTTCTCACAACCGAGACGAAGGGTCGTGGAAGGGTGGAAGTGTTGGATATGGCTGTCATGCACGAGGGTGATTGATCAACATGGCTATTGAATGAGGACACTCGTCTAGGAAACACTTGTCTACGGACACGCACGGGTCCAGCTGGGTTGGCTTCTGGTCCAGCTGGGTCGGCTTATGAATTCATCAGTCCAGCTTGGTGGGCTTGCGCAGTAGGAAGGTGGTGAGCTTTCAGAGTTCCCAACACAGTGCCCTGCCGAACAGCTCGAGTTCAAACCTGCCTACTCTAGAAGCTGCCTAACCGCCAGGAAATAGTCGACCGAGCAGCTCTGGACTACTCGAAGAACCCCTGCATGTGCACCACGAACCGAGACAAAGTATTGGATATTGAACTCAAATCTGTGATAGCAGCAACGAAGTCGGTATGTGGAAGGATAGGACGAATGAACTGGGTAGTCCAAGAGGGAGAGGCGGGAGTGTGCGCCAGAACACGTTGAGGAAGTGGCCTTCATGCCTTCATGCTCAGGCGTCTCTAAAAATTGCTTCCATCCGCCGCCTGAGGAGTCAAGTAGTGTAGTCCGAATGAACAAGAGCATTCTAATCTTCCCGGAAAGTCTGAACTCTGCGCCCTGATTCTGATGTCCTCGATACTCAAGACTATCATCCTACCCGTCCAACGTGCTGTCTATAAATACCTGGGAAGAGTTACAGTACAGCGAGAACGAGTCACACAATCTCCAACACGATCGATTCGGTACAGTAGCAAGTCAAAGCGAAGCACGAGCGGCACAATCAGAGCTATCGGCTCTTACGAGAGCATCTTGCATCGGACAAGCCGACGGACACTTTGTATGCAATAACGGCATGGAAGGCGATAGACCAGCCAGTAAGAAAGGAGAACTCGAGACCCGAGGGAGAAGTGAATGTCGGAGTGTATTTGTGGATGGGAAAGAGGACGGCAGTAGTGATAATAAATGCAGGAGCACGGCAGAGGACGGCAGTAGCGCAGGAGAGGCACAGTAGCGTAGGAGAAGCAAGGGGAACAGACAAAGTTACGTCGTGTATGTCGCCGAGTATGGGGGCCTCGATCCTGCATTGTCAAGAGCCACAGCGGCTGAGCACGAGGCGGCTCTAACAATATTGTCACCCGTAGGTAAGCGCGGTTGTCAAAGTGTCCCTCGACCAGATCTGTCGCGAGCCATTTTATTCAATGTGGGTGATTGATTGGGTGTTTGACTGTCGCTTGAACACAATGAGAAGAATTGCCGGCGGAACAGAGAGAGAGAGGAAAAAAAAGGGTCCAGACAGGGTATTCAGTAGCGGATGTTCGATATTCAAATTCGGCAAGACGAGAGAGGCAGTTGACCTTTTTCGGAGCAGCACCCGACTACATCTCATCTCCCATCACGACCTTCGTATTCGGCAAGCTTGATGATGCCCATAAGCGTGCCGCCTCTGTGGCGCGGACGCGCCAGATCCGCCGCTACCTCTATGCAATGCTTCTTTGGCTCTCAGACGTATACTTGCGTCGTGGCTTGCTTGTTGAGATGCGGCTTGATATCACCCTGAGATTGATCACTGCTTTGCGTGCTTCACAAGTAATCTGCTGCCTCCTACATTCATAGGAAACGCGTTGATGCATATCGGCAGTGTATTTCAGGTTAGATTCCGACGCGGAAGTGTCATCCAAAAGATGCGTTTCAGCTTCGCCACAACTTTGTGAAGATCACTTGTGAAACCCAGAGATGATCTTCGATATCCCAAGGCGTGTCACAGCAGTCGAGCTACAAAGTTGCCTGTTCCTGCACCTCGCTTGTCTCATCCGCGAATCAGCCGTGAGCTTCTCAAGGCGTCTCGGCGATTTACGAAGCTTTCCCCAACTCCCCGTAGACTTTGTCTACGTGGAAACATGCGGCACCGATACGGTTACGACATGGCAGTGTTTTGTTTTCGTAACAAACCGCCTGCTCCGCCAGTGGCAATCGCGCGAGGAAAGACACCCTAGGTCGTGCTTCACTGTTCTATGTGCCGGGGGTGCTTCCAGCTTCGCTTCTCTTGTCTTGACTCAGCTTCTTCCCCATCACTCCTCGTGTGCTCAGGTGTGATGAGTTTCAGGTTGTGATCTTTCGATAGTATAGTGTCATCACACTCACTTGGCGTCTTCACTGGCGAGCATTACCATTTTGCGCATCGTCGCAGTTCCGTCCTACCACCTCTTCTCCCCTCGGGGTTGCGCTCTAACATGAAGGTCTTCTTGACATGGCTTTGCCTGGTGCTTGCTGTAGTCGACGCAGATCCCCATGCGCAACTCGGCAAGAGAAAGGTCGCACCAAAGTCTGAAAAGGTTGCAGGAAAAGCAGTTGTAGCGACCAGCACCTACACTTCCTCGACTGTGTCGACGTCGTGCGCTGTCGCAACGGTAAGTCCCCCACCAGCTCAGCTAATCTGTAACCAGCAGGGACAGGTCACTACAGGCAATGCTGGTCTCATTTCCTCCTCGAACAAAGGCCTTGCGCAGAGCGACTGTGCCGCAGCATGTCTGGCGAACGACAAGTGTACTAGCTTTGCGTATGACCCGGCAAACCGGATCTGTCATTATTACAACACCACTATCAAGAGCTCCAACTTCAAGGCTTCCACCACATCTGGTATGTGGTGGTCGAACAAGCACTGTTACACGGACAAATGTCACACAACCACACTTTACCACACGTATACCACAACCCAGGGCGTCAAAGCGGCGGAGATACCCACTTCATCAGCCTCATCGGCTTCATCGAGTTCATCAGCTTCATCAGCATCAAAACAATCATCTTCGTCGATAAAATCCTCCAGTCATTCATCATCATCCTCTTCATCTTCTCAAAGTGTGGCTGGAACCACAAGTAAAAGTAATACCATCTCGTCACAATCTTCCTCGCAGAAGACGTCAGCAAGTTCTGCGCCAAAAGTACCCACGGACTCAGCAACAACAAAAGCTAGTTCGACGGAATCTACCAGCACCAGTCACTCTGCCAGTTCGGTCGGGCGCCAGTCGACATCGCAATCACCCTCCGTCCACAACCAGGCGGGTAGCAGCGTAACGACGAACGTACCTCAGAGTTCAAGCACGATCTCTAGTGGAAGTTCAAGCGTAGCAACTTCATATACTGACTCTTCTAGCGAAGCATACTTACCTAATTCACGCACCGACAGCTCTGCTTCCTCATCGTTGCAGGTTTCTTCAGCCACCTCTACAGTGGTTTCCTCGTCACAACAGTCTTCACCTTCGCAAGCATCCTCTTCACTTACTTCCTCGTCACAGCAGTCTTCCATTACCTCAAGCAGCAATGTCGCAGCCAACAGCAGTCCTCCTAAGCCAGGCACTACCTCGACACCAACCTCGACAACAACCTCGAGCCTATCTTCGTCTTCCATGTGGCTTCCTCCCACCCGTGGTGCAACTGACAGCGGCTCGAGCACAACGGCGCTTTCTACGCAGAGCACAGTCAGCGTCGCTTCCAGCTCAAGCGCTTCGTCGGTTCTGTCATCAAGCGCCGCGAGTGCTGCACCTGACACCTCGTCTTCCCTGTCTACTCAAAGCTCATCCTCCTCTACCTCCACCTCAATGTGGCTACCTCCGGCACGTTCCACAGCGCAAACTTCTGCAAGCAGTAGCAGCGCCTTGTCTCCATCGTCATCATCAGACGTCCCGGCTTCCTCGGATGTGGCAAGTATGGTGTCAAGCACAAGCAGCGCCTCAGCAGCAAGTGATATCGGTACTTCCAGTGTTAGCTCCACAAGCTCGATCGAGAGCACTACCAGCTCCACCTCGATGTGGCTCCCACCCGCGCGTGGCTCAGCTTCCAGTGGTTCCACGCCTGTCGTGCCAAGCTCAAGCAGTTCGTCTCCAATCCCGGCATCCAGCTCTAGCAGCATCGCGGTTGTTTCCGGTACTCCTGTATCAAGCTCGAACATCGCCACATCAAGCACTTCGACAAGCACAATCAGAAGCGAGGTTGACGCTGGAAGTGTCTCTGCAAGCAGCATTGTGTCTTCCTCGACTTCGTCAACTTTCAGCTCCGCCATGTCAAGCATCAGCAGCTCTTCGCAGCTGACGCAAAGTCGCGCCAAGGCGACGCCGTCTGCACAGAGCACATACCAAGCAATCGCTTCAAGCACGTCTGCAAGCCTCTCTCAAGCAACCTCTTCTGCACAGAGCACTTACCAAGCAATTGCTCCAAGCTCATCAGTTGCAGTATCATCGTCAAGCACGTCGGTCGCCGGAACATCGTCAAGCACGGCTGTTAACGTGCCTGGGTCCTCATCCAGTCCCCAGCCTGCCAGTCCTTCGATGCCATCTACTACGGGATTGTCCTCGGCTTCGTTGAACTCGATCTCATCGACCGGATCTAGCTCAATTGCAGCAAGTGGCTCCACATCTTCGCAGGTCCCTTCTGTGGTCACCTCGGCAGCAACTTCCAGCCTTGTTGCTTCGGGTGCTACCTCTTCCTTGGTTTCCACTTCTAGCAATGTGGCTACGGCGAGCAACAGCACGGTCTCCTCCGCATCTGCCTCCAGCCTTACACCGTCCAGTAGCGTGACATCTTCCCAAGCCTCGCTTCCGAACACGGCGGTGTTGGCTACTAACAACACTTCGTCTGCCATGACCGGACCAAGCTCAATTGCAGCAAGTGGCTCCACATCTTCGCAGGTTTCTTCCGTGGTCACCTCGGCGACTACTTCCAGCCTCATTGCTGCGAACACTACGTCGTCCCTAGCCTCCTCTTCTAGCAATGTGGTACCGGCCAGCAACAGCACGGTCTCCTCCACTTCGGTTACCAGCCTTGCCGCGGTTACCTCTGCGACTACGTCTAGCTTGGCTCCTCTGAGTACTACGTCTTCCCTGGCCCCATCTTCGAGCACGGTGGCTACGGCGAGCAACAGCACGATCTCCTCCGCGTTTGCGTCCAGCCCCACTGCGTCCAGCAGTGCTACAAGCTCCCCCGCACCACTTCCAAACACCGCGGTATTGGCTGTCAACAGCACTATCTCAACCACAACGAGCTCTGTGCCTTCTATATCGAACACTACCTCAATCGTGGCGTCGTCTTCGACCTCGGATACAGTACTTCTGACAAGCAGCAGCCCAACCTCCTCTACGCCAAGCTCTACTCTCGTTGTTTCCAACACCACCTCACCCTTGACTACGTCCTCGGGCACGGCGGTGACGTCAAGCAACAGCTCCGTGGCTTCCACAACTAGCTCTGTTCCTGCTGCACCGCTAAACACTACATCCATGCTTGGGTCTTCTTCGAACACGATGGTTCTGACAAGCAGTAGTGTGCTCATTTCTACAACTAGTCCTACTCTTGCAGTATCCAATACTACTTCATCTGTGGTTTCCTCCTCAGATGCGGCAATACTAGCAAGCAACAGTACTGTATCTCCCACGACCAGCGTCATTCTTTCTACTACCATTTCATCCTCAGCTTCTGCAATGGCAAGCAACAGTACCGTGTCCTCCATGTCCAGCTTCGTGCTTGCTGCATACAACTCCACGTCGGTCCTTCCTACGTCTTCGACCCTCGCGGCTGTATCAAGCAATAGCTCGTCTACATTTGGAGCCAGCGCCGGGTCTAGTACAGCAACGTCAATTAGCACCGACAGCAACGCAGCATCGTCCGTGTCCAACTCCAGCATTGTAGTGATGGCAAGCTCCTCATCTTCTGCTGTTACCGGTGCCCCGTCGAATACCAGCATCTCATCCCAGCTATCAAGCACATTCCTGCTTTCAAACAGCAGCGTCACCGCGAGCCAAACATTGACGAGCACCGCTACTTCTTCTGCATCAGTTGGTGCCGTAGTCAATAGCACATCAAGTACGGACGCTTCCAGCAGTTCCCTTACCCTTCCTTCGAGCTCAGCGAATAAGACAACGTCGCCAGCTGCCTCAATTGCGAGCTCATCATCTGGAATCCTCCCACTGACAAACTCTACTGAACAATCAAGTCAGGCTACGTACGCGTTCTCGACTGGAGCCATGCCACAGTCGTCCTCGGCGTCTGCTAGCCCTGTTTATCCTGTGGCGAACACTACCAGCGGGGAATCAGCTTCTTCGACAGACAGCGTCTCGCAACCGACTGTGGCGTTCTCAAGTGGGTACATGCCAGGCACGTCTTCTGGTATTGTGGTACCTTATCCACCCACGTCGTCACAAGCCAGTGTTATAGCCAACAGCTCGACGATCATGGTGGCTAGCGCGCAGACCAGCAGTGCTGCGAACTCTACCGTTGTCTCTTCAGTCTCTACTACTCCTGTATCGACTAGCGGTACAGTCTTCAGCACCGCCCTGAGCTCGGAATACCAGAATAGCACAACAGCTGTGGTATCACAATCCTCAAGCGGTCTGATCGGCACCGGCAATGTTGCAACTCCTACCGACACTGCTCAAGCTGCATATCAAAACAGCACTACTGCAGGTCTCTCCAGCGCAGTTGATGTCCCCTCCACGGACGCTCCCTCTTCTGGCTTCAGTATGCCATACGCGACGAATAGCAGCCTCTCTTCTCTCTCTTCTACTACAGTCTCCACTTCGTCCAGCACAGTAGGCAGCGTCTTACCTATCTCTGCCAGCAACACAACAGTATCCGCCTCCAGCACCACAATTACGCAGGATCCTGCACCATCATCTGCTGCCGCCACGACTGTTGGCTTCTATGCCTCAAGTGGATACGGTATCCCTAGCTCGTCTGCAGATGACTCGGCACCATACAACAACGCTACGATGACAGCTGGAAGCGGACTTGGTTCTTCCAGTGGCAGTTTCGGCACGGGTGCCTCAACTGGCTTCAGCTTGCCTCCAGCGTCTACGTCGTCGCTTGTTTACCAGAACTCCACGTCTTCGGCCATTGTTTCCCCTGTCACTGCCTCGTCAAGCACGAATAGCAGTGCGATTCAATCATCTGCATCGGGTACGGCTGCGTCGCAGGGTTTCAGTGCCCCGTCAAGTGTGGCCACGGATGCGGTCTATGCTAACTCAACATCAGCTGGCCAGATCAGCAGCACTTCAAGCCAGATCACTGCGGGTACAGCTGCATCGCAGGGTCTAAGTATGCCTTCTCAATCTGCAAGCGATGCCGTCTACTCCAACAGCACTGCTGCGAGTGCAACGTCGACTGCTGCATCTCAATCTCTTGGTATCGCTGCGTCCCAAGGGTTCAGCTCGTCTACAGGCATCGCCATAGATGCTGTATACAGCAACAGCTCAACCATTGCCACGTCTTCGGCGCTCAACACTGCTGGTACTGCTGCATCACAAGGCTTCTCGTCACCGTCCGCCATGCCTACAGATGCTATGTACCAGAACCAGACGACTACGTCTTCCGCTATCTTGTCTCAGGCAAGCAATAGCACGGCAGTATCGATTGGAACTACCATCCCCAGCAGCTCAGCTTCTGATGCTGTCTACCAGAACAGTAGCAGCGCCATCGCCACATCATCTGTTGGCACTGCAGCATCCCAGGGTTTTACTTCACCCAGCAGCTCTGCTTCAGATGCTGTTTATCAAAACATCAGCAGCTCCATTGCGTCATCTTCCGTGGGCACAGCTGTTTCACGGGGGTTCAGCACGCAGTCAGCAGTTGCTACTGATGCAGTCTACCAGAACTCTAGCAGCTCCATTGCAACGTCGTCTGCTGGCACAGCTGCTTCCAATGGCTTCAGTACGCCATCAGCTCTCGCCACTGATGCAGTCTATCAGAACTCGAGCTCTGCAGTCGGTCAAAGCACTGGAGGCACAGCTGCTTCACAAGGATTCAGTATGCCATCACCAATTGTCACTGACGCGACCTACCGAAATGCCACATCAGCAAGTGCTCAAAACTCTTCTCTGGCATCGTCGACGACTAGTGCAAACGTTGGCACTGCTGCCTCTGCTGGCTTCAACTTACCCTCAGCAAGTGGTTCAGCGGTATACCAGAACAGCACATCCGCGAACATTGCGCAGAACAGCACATCGCCTGCAACTTCTTCGGCAATGTATGGAACCGCAGCATCCTCAGGCATAATATCCAGTGGCACATTGGGTGCCGTCTATGTCAACTCGACCACAAGCAGCGTCCAGAACACTTCTGCTCCTACTACGATGCCTTTGGGCACTGCTGCCTCGAGTGGTATCTTGTCTAGCGCTTCATCTGCTGGAGTCTACCAGAACTCCACAGTGGCAGGACAGAACAGCACTAGCTCAACAGTACTTGGAACCGCAGCTTCGAGCGGCACTCTCCCAGCTGTGACAGCAGGTGGTCTGTACGCGAACACTACGTCCACAGTGGCTCAGAACACATCTTCATTTATTATGTCGAGCACCCAGGCCTCTCAAGGTACCAGCCTGCCAGGCCAAAGCGTCAATGGCACCTTGTACGCGAACTCGACAACAGCAGCTTCATCTGCCGCGAATACTGCATCAGCTGGATTCCCTACGAACAGTGCCAATTCAACAGCTGGTGTTTACCAGAACTCTACTTCTGCGTCCACCACATTGGTTGCTGCTTCATCCGGCTTCACTCTGCCATCCAGCAGCAACAGCTCCGCGATCTACCAGAATACCTCGTCAGTTGCAACTGCCTCAGCTGGGATCCCGACGAACAGTGCCAATTCAACAGCTGGTGTTTACCAAAACTCTACTTCTATTTCCACCACATCGGCAGCTGCTTCATCCGGTTTCGCTCTCCCAACGAGCAACAACAACTCCGCGATCTACCAGAACACCTCATCAACTGCAACTGCATCAATGGTCTCCAATGGCAGCACGATTCAGATGGCAAATACAGCTGGCTTCTACAGCAACAACTCTGCCTCAACGTCCGCGGGATCTCAAGGGATTGCAACAGCTTCTGTCGTTAACTCCACGTCAATTGCGTCTAGCAATACGTCCACTGTGGCCAGCACTCCTTCTTCAACTCCATCGAATGCTCGAGCTGCAGCGACCTCGAACACTGGCGCACAGGCTGCACCTGGAGTTACGACAGTCACATCCTACTGGTCTGGCTCTTCGAACAGTACTACAACGATTACTGGCACGAAGACGAACACAGTCGAAATTCTCGTTCCATCAGCTGGCACACAGACGACCACCACTTGGCTTTCTACAGGTGCCAGCACCTATGTATCGACTGTTCCCGCGAATGGAAGTTCTTCTGGCACCGTCGTATATGGTGAAACTTCCGCAGGCTACACTACCATCTCCACATATGGGTACGTTCAGTCAACACAGACTACAACTATACAGTCTGCAAGCCAGGGCAGCTCCGGCACAGTCGAGGTGATCATGCCTTCATCTGTAGCATACGATACCTACACAAGTTACTACAGTGGAAGCGCGACTACCTCGACCGTGGTTGCTCCTTCAAACAATCACGACGGTACTGTTGCCGTTCTATTGCAATCATCAACTGCCTACGACACGTACACTAGCTACTACAGTGGAAGCCCAACCACATCTACTGTGGCCTCCCCGACGAACAACCAAGATGGCACGGTGGCTGTGTTGTACAAATCTTCGACCGCATACGACACTTACTCCAGCTTCTGGAGTGGCTCGGCTACCACAGTTACCCAGGCATCGCCATCAGGATCACAAGACGGTACGGTCGAGGTTCTACTCCAGTCTTCGACTGCGTATGATACTTACACCAGCTTCTGGAGTGGATCTCCAACGACTGCCACTCAGGCTTCTCCCAGCGGAAGTCAGGATGGGACGGTCGAGGTTCTCCTTCAGTCCTCAACCGGATATGACACTTACACCAGCTACTGGGGCGGCTGGTCCACCACGATCACCCAGGCTTCTCCCAGCAACAGCCAGGACGTGACTGTGGAGGTACTTCTTCCTTCTGCTACGGCATATTCGACTACCACCAGCTACTGGAGCGGTTCAGCTACTACTATCACCGAGGCTACACCCACTGGAACTCAGGACGGTCAAGTCGAGGTACTTCTTCAATCTACCACGGCTTACGATACAGTTACGAGCTACTGGTCAGGCCAGGACACAACGTCGACCTTGGCTACACCTTCTGATAACAGAGATGGCACGGTGGAGTACATCTACCAATCTGCAACAGCGTACAAGACTGTCACGACTACTTATGGGCCTTCCTCGAGCGCTACGACCTTGGCTACTCCGTACCAGACAAATCCTGGTACAGTGGAAGTCTACGTGCCAGAGGGGACCTACACAACCACCACTTTCATCGATGCGAGCTCTTCAGTCTTTACCAGCACGATTCAAGCAAGTGGAAGCTCCTCCGGTGTTATCATTGTCGAAACGCCAAGCGCCGGGACAACAACTATCTACACAACCTATGGGGCCGCATCCTCATCCACAACTCTCGCTTCAGCAGTGCAAGCTTCTTCGGGTACCGTGCTCATCTACGAACCGCAGCCCACCACAGCTCAAACAACTTGGCTTTCGGCGTCGGCTAGCCCGTACACAAGCACCTATGCGGCAAGTGGCAGCTCTGAAGGTGAAGTCTTGGTCGGCAGCCCAAGCGCAGG
>Ga0058702_10000160_pt1 | contig 39899 bp, 32 predicted proteins | sample AgamicOrSfe_FD_83781 | JGI IMG/M metagenome (GOLD analysis project Ga0058702, IMG submission 83781) | Agave microbial communities from Guanajuato, Mexico - Or.Sf.e | ecosystem: Host-associated > Plants > Phyllosphere > Phylloplane/Leaf | place: Guanajuato, Mexico | collected 2012-05-30 | reverse complement strand
CCTATACCCTATACCCTATCCTTCGAAACCTGGCAGGAGTCTACGCCCCGCGCGATTGTATAGTAGCGGCTTATGGCATGGTATCCTATCCAGACCGGTCTTCGCTTGCATGGACCCGAAGCTTCGTGCGCGTGAGGCGGTAGTGATGCTGGCGGTCGATTCGGTGAAGTTCAGACGTTCTTACAATGGCGTGGCACGACACGCATCGTTATGCTTTAGTGAGGAGAATGAGAAGGAGAATAAGAAGGAGAATGAGAAGGAGAAGGAGAAGGAGAAGGAGAAGGAGAAGGAGAAGGAGAAGGAGAATAAGAATAAGAAGGAGAATGAGAATAAGAAGGAGAATGAGAATAAGAATGAGAATGAGAAGGAGAAAGAGAAGGAGAATAAGAAGGAGAATGAGAAGGAGAATAAGGAGGAGAATAAGAAGGAGAATGAGAATGAGAAGGAGAATGAGAAGGAGAAAGAGAATGAGAAGGAGAATGAGAATGAGAAGGAGAAGGAGAATGAGAAGGAGAAAGAGAATGAGAAGGAGAATGAGAATGAGAAGGAGAATGAGAAGGAGAAAGAGAAGGAGAATGAGAAGGAGAATGAGAAGGAGAATAAGGAGGAGAATAAGAAGGAGAATAACAAGGAGAAAGAGAAGGAGGAAGAGAAACAGAAAGAGAAAGAGAAGGAGAAAGAGCGAGCAGGATGGTGCTCCACGGCGGGCTTGGATTTGCCACTTACTCCAATGTCTGTCTGTACATGAGCCATGTATCCTACTCTACCTACCCTACTGCTGCTGCTGAATCACACCCTGCTATGAATGTACACATACGCATACACATACGAATACACACGTCGAAGCGGTGACCAGAGAGTATCCTAGGTGCCGTGCGTACATCGTGCAGTAGCAGACTAGTCTACACCATCACGCGTACATGAGCATGTACACAAACATTCCTTCGGTCTACGCCCTTGCCTTTCAGGTCGGTATACATAGTCCATGATCTCGTCAGCCAAGCTCGTGCTCCTCTCGCTCGTCCTCTCGTCCTCTGGTGGGCGGATTGGGCCTGGCGAGGGCGTGAGAATGTATCAATCGGTGTAAATGTATCAATGGGTGGGAACGTATCAATCGGTGTGAGCGAATCAATCGGTGTGAACGTATCAACCGGTGTCAACGTATCACCTGGAGAAGTGGACTGTAAAGGTCGCTGACGACGCCGAAAGAGCATGCTTGCTTGCTTCCGTGACGTCCACAGTCCGCCGTCAACGTCGCCGCTGTCCCGCTGTCCCGTTGGCGTTGCGACTGTCTCACGCATACCCTACCCCTGGAGGTGGGTGTCGGAGGTGGCGGCCAAAGCCCAAAGGTGGTCGTCGAAGCAATGGAGAGGGCAAGCAATCACGCTCACGAGAGGTGGAGGCGGGCTATAGGAAGGCGAGTATTGCGGTGGCCAGAATGCTGATCGCAGAGCTTGACGCACTGGTATGGTACAACGTGACTGACGTGAGTGTGGTGCAATCGGTAGGTTTTCACGTCTACACCTACACCTACACCTACACCGCATAACCCTCTTAGTCTCAGTCAAACTCCCTGCTTTGTAGGTTGGAAGGGCAGGCGACAGCGAGATGGTAGTCGGTAGGAGGAGGGTGCTTCTTCGCGTGGGATTTTGGATAGTTTGGGAGTTGGATACCTAAGGGAGGCGGCGGTCGCGTCGTGGCGGTGGACAGAGTCAGTGGAAAGGTTGATGAATGAGGATGCTTATTGCTTCTACGACTGGAGTGGAGGTCGGTGGCGCGGTCGTTGATGAGGAGGTCGGGGTTCTTGCTCGCTCGCCTTGGTCTCTCGTCTTGGCTTGCGCCATCAGCCTGTAGTTACATATACATGTACACGAACAACCTCAATATCCTCACATCTATATTCCAAAGCCTACGGCCCCGCAGCACCAGCTAACCGCGCAACCCTCTCACTCATACTCTCGCCCCTCATCCTGCCTTTTCCTACTCCACTTTCACCATCGTCACTGTTTCTCTCCTCATCTCCACTTACACTCCGCATCACCGCTTTCTCATGTCCTGCCGCAAGTTTCGCGGCCGGCGGCTTCTGCAGACCCAAACCCGCCAAGGGCGTACTTTCAAAAAGCTCGTACGTCTCTGGACTCGGAGGTCGCTGGTCTGCCGTGGCGCGTGTGGCGAATGTGGTTGGACTGGAGGACGAGGATGTTGGTGAGACGACGAGGTCCTCCGCTACGAGCGGCCTCGTGCGGTGTGTGTCTAGGCGCTGAGGGAGGGGACTGCGCTGTTTCGAGTTCGTGGGTGATGCGTGCGGTGGTAACGGCCTAGACGTGGTCGGAGACGTGGGCGTGCTAGGATGTCCATGCGACAGACTCCTTCTGGATTGCATGCCCCCAGGCCTACCTCCACCACCGCGCATCCCGCCTCCCTGCTGCTCCCTCTGCTCCCCCCTCGCCTCGGCCGCATCCTCCCTCGCACTACCATTCCAATACCTCCTGAACGCCTCAAATGGATTCCCCGGCGTTTCCGCACCCGCCTCATCCTCAGAATCAGGCTCCGTGTCATCAAATACCGCATCAGTCCACAGTGCCGAGTCCTCGCGCAAAAGCGTACCGCGACGGGTCACACTGGGCGAGTGAAGCGAGCCGGGTGTTGTGTTGGACGCGAGGTTTTCGATGCCGGAGGCTTGGCCTTCGAGGGTTGTGAGACTATCGGAGGCTTCGCGCTTTTCGGAGACGGTGCGGGAGAGGACGGGACGGATCTGTTGAGGTGGCTGTGGTTGGTGTGGTTGTTCGTCGCCGCTGCCGTTGTTCTTGTCGCGAGGAGGAGCTTCGTGCCCCTCGACTGTTTGCTTGCCGTCATGTCCGACGGGCTCATGGGCAGGCCTGGCGCGATCATGACTAGATTCCTCCGAGTCAGGGAGGCACGTCGCGGCGCTATCGGAGAAATGCGTGTCACAGAGATGTTTAATCACATCCCAGCCATAGGCATTCGCAAACATGCGGCGCACAACCATATTGTTATGAGCGTCTGGCTCAAGGCGGACGAGCACTTTGCGCCATGACAATTCGCGATGATAGGCTCGCGCGATCTTTTCTTCGACTTTCATGCCGGATGCGTCGATGAGGGGGTCGGTGTTGTTGTTGCTGCTATTAGATTTGGTGCCGGACCGGCCGGAGAGGCTTTCACTGGAAGAGAAGGAACGGCCGAAACGTGGCCGGCGAGTAGGTGGAGATGGAATGTCTTCGGGGTGGTAGACGCGGTCGTGAAAGATGGTCCTGGCGCGTTTAGAGGGGTCGATGATCCATGATTCGGGGGCAAGGGGAGGACTGATCAGATCACCTGCGGCTTCGAAGACGGAAGTCTTGGGCGGCGGGACTCTGTGGGAGTCCACCTCCATGGAGTCACCACGTGAGGCGAGCGGTCTATGTCTTGCTGTTGACTCATCGCCACTGCTGGTTTTGTCGTCATCGTGCTTGATAGTTTGTCCACGCTGAATTGATCGAGAATATTTCTTGGATATCTTTGGTGGTTTCGGCGAATCAGCACTTTTAGGTCGGAAGATGTCTATAATGCCATTGATGGGATGCAGGAAGCTGGTCGGTTTCTCCAGACTTTGACGAGGGCTCGGGCTGTCAGTCTGTGATCGATGACCAAGCTCCTGCCGGTGATCGCCTAGAAATTGGTGTGGCTCTGGTTCTGTCTCGTTCTCTAGATTTGCTCCGTCATCATCTTGAGTGGCATTCTCTGATGGTAATGGTACTTGGGCTCGTGGACCCGAGTCTTTCTCATCCCCACTCTCGTCCGGCGTGTCATTGTCATCTTGCGTTCGCCCTGTATTCGGCCGATGCGAGACTGTATTCGACCCTGTAAGTTCTGCCCAGCCGAAGTTAGCTACGGTCGAGATCAGGCCTTGTTCTCTTCGAGCATTCTCTACTTTGTCCAGTCCTCGCCAATCAAGAAACAAAAGACATGACGTCCTCAGTGGGACAATACCGTCGTTGACCACATTTGAGTAAAGCGTGCGGTTCCGGAACATCTTGAGGACCTGATGTGCTGGACCTGTTGGTAATATTCTGAGCAGTGGCTTCGCTCGAGGATCAGGATGCTTGTCTTGATCATCTTTGTTCCCGCCGCCAAAGCCGGAAATCACTGCACTCCAACCAGTCCGTGCTATATTTGGTGCTCTCCACGTCAGACCGAGATCCTGCCCGGTTCGGCCAACGAGTCCAAAATCCAAGGCGAACTTAACGTATAATGGGTTCTCATTACTCAAGCCCAGCAGTGGGCTGGCCATGGCGACATAATTGACCGGTTTTATCCTCGAGAAGAACTCCGGCGAATGTTTGTGAATATAAGCAATCGCATACATTTGCACAAGCCCGCCCAGTGAGTGGCCGATGAAGCTAATGCTTGTGAAGACGAAGGGCAGATCTTCCGATTTTAGCAGACCATGGGAAGCATTGCCTGCAGTGCCTGGTGCTGCATAATGAGATGACACTGATGAGGACTTGCTGAAGCTGCCAGTCAGTTTCTGTGCTAGTGATTTACTTGGTGGCAGATATGGCTGTGTTGGATATGTTGTTGTAAGCACAAATTTTGCTAGACGTTTGCCCAGATATTGGATACCTCTTTCTGTCCGAACAGCATTGCCAGAGAAGCCTCTCACAATGACCTGTTCGTCATCCGACTCCTCTCCATCTTCATCTTGTTCGAGCTCTTCTTGTCCTCCTGCTAGGTTTGCAGGCGCTACAGGTTGATGATTATCCTTGCTGTCCGAGTCTTTCTCCTTGAGATCTGCCTTCTGCCGGGAGCCACTGTGGTCACCCTTTCTTTGCGCAGCTTTCCGTTTGCGAGCATCGGCTCTAGCTTGTTTGGCTGTAGCATCGATACTCTCCTTCAGATACAGCATATCAGCCCCCACATTACTATGCATTCCATGCGTGAGTACCACAAGGTGAATCTTCTTCTGCTTCTTCCTCCTCTCTGGCGCATCTTTGTCTCCCATCGCATTCACCTTTTCGTCCGCCCACTTCGGCAATGTCGGGTTGTCCCAAAGTTTCGTCGTATCCTCCATGACCAGCTCTATCGCCCTTGAGTAGACTCCTTTCGGTAGATTCAATCTTGCTCCCACATCTGCGACCGCTCGTTGCTGGAAGTCATGTATCTGACCTGGTTCTCCATGACCTTTCCCTGCTATTGCTGCAAATCCTACTTCCAGGCTTCGTTCGTCTCGGCCTACGAGTAGTTCATAGTGTACAGATGCAGTATTTGAGAAGAGTATCTGTGACGAAATCTCTACGATCCAAGTTACTGTGCCGGGATGCTCGCCACGATGCAGATGATGTCGTGCCCGGTCTCCACTTTCCCGGATGTGTTCTGGCACTTTCAAAGTTGCGTTCCAACCGCCACCTGCCTTGAGATTGGGCTCAAACTCCGGAACGCCATATCGACGGACGTGCTCGAGTTTCTTGTTAGGATTGAATGTGGAGGGGTAAGCGGAGACATGTAGGGTGTATGGTCCATGCAGGTAGGCTGCGCGTAGTGGTATCGCGGATGTGTTCTTGATTCTGACGTGAAGTTCTGTAGGAGAAGGGAGGATACGGTCGACGGAGGGCGTGTACGTGACTGTATACCTGATTATGAACAGTCAGCTTGGCAGAACCGCCTACAGATCAACAACATTACCGCACTACCTCTCCGACCTTGACGCTGCCTGCTTGATGGATGAGCAGCATCTTACTGACCCTTCTGATACATCCCAAGCATCTCACATGGGGGAAGCAACTTGTGATATTGAGAAGTTGCCCTTAGAATGCAGAATCTCGTTGTCAAAGACGAAGCGTGACCAGATCAAGTGCCAAGACTGACGTATTTCATGCATAACGGTTATCGGGATCGTGGGATGTTTCAAGTTTCACATTGTGCTTACGTGTTGCTACCGTACCGTACCATGCGCTCGGCGCTTACTACAGGATACAGGATTGCAGACTCGACAACTCATGCTTACAATCTTCAGGTTAGGTGCAATTTCTTATGAGATTCATCTTGAGAACCATACTTTCATGCCGTCGTGACCGCGCATATTTACAGCGGGATTACTGTCTGAGACAACCCCTTCGACCACCTGATGTCCTCAATGCCCAATCTTTTATCCTTATCCTGCAGTACTCAGCGACTTGCTGAAGTACTAAAACGCCATTACCGATGCACGCTAATAACAAACATGCTTCGGTGGGGAAAATCGTACGTCGTGAGCATCTATGTACAGGTCTGCCAGCACCTCATCTTGCTGCAGGTGAGTGAAGGGGACTATGTCGATACAGCAGTACTCGCGGCTTGTGCAGCCTGCTGGGCAACAACGTCCGCCTGCTGGACCGCAGCTTGCAGCACCTGTTGCTCATTGCTGTCTAGCTGCTTCATGAGGTTCTCGTAGAACTGGGGCTGTTCTTGTTGCAATTCTAAACGTATATCAGTACCGTATCTTGTATAGAAAATATGTTGACTCACTCATGAGACCGTCCCTTAGCAGAGCATACGGCTCGACGGTGTCCAGTGGCGTCTCCAGCAAGCTCTCTTCCTCCAACTCGTCATCGTCATCGTCGTCGTCGCCAAGCGCGCCAATCTTGGCTGCCTCTTCGTTCAGGAAGTCCAGGTATGCATTGCTCTCGTCTTTGATGTCCTCGGCTTCGTCGACTTCGTTTGCCCATTCGTTCTCTTCGCCCCATTCAGCCTCTTCGTCTTCGTATTCATCCTCGTCTTGAAGCTGGAATTCCTCTTCCTCCTTCTTTGCCTCTTCACGGTCTATCAGTTTGTTAGTATCAAGATTAGCCAACGAGACAATCATGACTCACTCTTCAGAGCTTGTGGGAGGGTCAAGTAGAGTTTCGAAAGTCCATGCAGCAATTTCGGCCAGCCTGGTTGGATACTCTGCGGCACTGACTGCGCTGGTAAGGTAAGTAGAGAAAGGATGGCACATATGGAGAGCTTCTTGTCGTGAACACGTGTCATGCTGTCGATGTTTGAGAACCAGTGACTGAAGAATTTGTTTGTATTACCGCTCGACTCTAGTGCGTGAAGACCAAGCTGCGGGTTGTAGTAGATAGCGTTGATGACCATCTCGATGAGGTGAATTCGGTAGGACTTTACCTTGATCTCGTTGGCATCACTGAGATGTCGCATGGCAATAACGACAAACTCCTGGACGTATTCATCAATGTTACCACGGAGGCTGAGCATCATGCCCTCGGCGAGCTTGCTTCCGCAAATACGATCGACACCGCCAACTTTTTTGTCCTCGAAGATGTCTCGAATCATGTCCACAACAGCTTGGGTATAGGGAGGATTCTGCACCATGTGCTCGTAACCGAACTGGATGTAGTTCTCAAGAGCTGGCAGCATGTCCTCTAGGTACAGCTCCGCGCCGGCCTTGAAGGTCTTGTGCATCAGCTCGAATGCTTTCCACATAGTGAGCGAGATTGTCTTGGACGCAAACGTGCAGCTATCGATGATTTCGAAGATCTCGGTGTAAAGATCGTAGATCTTGTTGTCGAGCGTTGTTTCGATGAGTGGCATTAGGATGGTCTCCAGGTGTAAGAGCACTTCTGGAGTGCTTTCGAGGGTCAGAATCAAGGTACCAATGGTTTGCAGAACTCCAAGAGCAGTTACACTCTTGTCATCGAGATAACCGAAAGAGTCTTCATCCTGGTCATTTGCCCCACGCTCGATGACCTCCCGGATGATACGGAGATAGGTGTCGCGCAATTGCTCTGTGAGAGCCACGGCGAACGGTGTCAACTCGGTGGCAAACACTTCAACAAAGTCCTCCATGACATTGGCGAGCGCATCGACATCAACCTCGTTTGCCAGCTTAAGAAGCTGTTGCATAATCTGCGGGATATTTTGCTGCATATTCGTGCGGATTACGTCGTGTCTGATGAGTGGTTGTAGTGCAAGTGCTGCTTCGACTCTGACAGGAAGCTCCTCATCGGCCATAGACTCCAAGATATTGCGGTATGCGAACAGAAGATGGTTCGGATCCTTGAACTCCAGTTGCTCGAACTTTTCCAGTGTATCGCAGGCACGCGCCCTCAGGTACCCATGAGGACTTCGGAACTCGGGGAAGACGTATTGCACAAAGAATTGCTCGGCTTGCTCAGCTATTGGGCTCTTCTTTCCGAGAATCACAGACGCCAGAGTGCCGATCATCCTCAAAGCGCCCTCTTTCTCTCGCGGGTTCTTGTCCGCTTCTGGTGCATTCTCATATTTCTGCACGACCTGGTTGACGAATGTGAGCGCGGTGAAGGTCTGCTTCTTTCGGTGTTTTGTCAACGACACCAGGAAGTTCATTGCGGCCACGTCTGGCGCGGCAACTTGCTCGTAGAAGTTCAACTTCTTGTGTAGGTACTCCGAAGGATCTGACTCAAACAGCTCTAGGTCTTCATCTGAAAGACATAGCACTGGAAAGATGAAATGCGAAATGAGATTCTCGACATGAGGCTTTAAGTGCGTCCACATCAGCTTTGGTTTCACGCATTCGTCTAGGTATGTGATAATGTGTGACAGCGATGCTTTGCTCAACCATGTCGTCTTTCGAACCCATTTCTCGATTTCTCGCATGTAAGCACTCAGAATCTCAGGCGCAAAGTTTTCCAGGAACGTCTTGGCAAAGTCCTTGTATTCATCGCCATTGCTTTTCTGTAGTGTCGACGGATTGCCATACCTGACAAAGAGCCTGTTCAGGTTGGAATATGCCCATTTCTTGGCCTTCCACCAGTGATTCGTTTCTCGCTCATCCGGATCTTCAACCATCGCAGACTGTGGTGGTTCTTTTGCAATGACATGGAAAAAGAGCGTGCACCATGCAACGATATTCTGCTGTTCTCGCAAGTGATGTGGTAGCTCATAGTAAGTTGTGTGCTTGGCTGCCTTCATGATAGCGCGCAGTAGCTCCCCTGCTTCAATACTTGTTTCGTTGACTAGCCTGTTCCCCATCTGCAACAGCGTAGGAAAGCACATGCTCACCACCTTCTCGAAGTCTCCACGATCACCACCACTCTTGAACCTGTAGACACGGCAGATACCCAGAATACATTGCAGACCAGCGAAGACTTGACCGGCATCTTGTGCCTGTAGTAATTGCACAGTTATGTCGAATATGCCAGGCCACTTCTCAGGGAAGTCAGAGTGTAATATTGTTTGTAGAGTAGCGACGAGCTGTGTGCGGATATTTGGAGGCTGTGATGCAAGTAATGGAATAAGACGCTGTCTGAAGGAAGCTTTCGCTTCGTCATTGATCCGCTTGTTTTGCGGATAGTCGTCCGCAGGGTTCCAGGCGTGAGAGACTTTGTTCTTGAGAAACACCACAGCTAGCAAGGGGTATCAGCGCGTTGTCCTTCTACGGCTCGTGTCATACGTACTGGCTTGTCGGACACCATTCTCCGTTTCCACTTCGAGGATGTTCACGAGCGCATCTAGCATGCCAGGATTTTCCTCCGCCTATCATGAGTTTTAGTTGTTGCCCCGCAGTCTTGTGATTTTGTATTGCAGGAAGTATCATACATGGCGAAGATCGAGTTCGGCTTGACGGCGAGTGTTGGCATCTGCAGTCAGTGTATCCTGGATGCGCTGTCGAAGAATGGCAGGATCCATAGTGTGTTGAAGGCCTGGGACCTTTCAGTCCGAGCGTGAAAAGTGTGCTCCTGAGAGCGAGGGTGTTAGACTTCGTGTAGACCAGAGCCAAGGGCAGCAAGCAAGGCAAAGGCGATAGCAGGAATGGCAGGCAAGGCGAATAAATATTAAGGTCGTGGTGAATGATGGTGAGCTTCTTCCGTCGATCTAACAAAACATTGCCCTGTGCCTGAGTCGTTTTTCGTCTTGTCCTCCAAGGGGTTGGCACGTGATGCATAGCCCGGCTCTTCTTGCCCTTTTTGGCACACTGGACGAGCATCCCATCACGACGACACTGTTCGCGCTGTGCTCATTGTGTCTCCAACTTGTTTCGTTTCGATCGCGGAGAGATAGCGATGATCACAGCGACTGATAATGGCTCCGCCGATGATCAATGGCAAGGGACACGCTGGTGTAGTGATGGGTGGTGATGCATACGGTGTTCCGCCACCATCGACACTGGCGGCACAAATCGTTGAGCAGCAGAAGCGACCAAATGGGCAAGCCGTCTTTCTCCAGCTCCTAGAAGAGATCAGGGCATCACCATCTGCTTTAGAAGATGACGTCGAAAATAATCATAAGCTCATCTCCGTCATCCTCGAGGCTGGAATGCATGCCATTGCGTCTGATGAAGGTGTTTTCACTCGAAGCCATGATGCCATTTCCCAGGCGTTAGCTTGTCTAGATGTGATAGAGATTGCTTTCAAACGAAGTCCTGGTGTACTGTTTCACGTCGATGTCAACACGCAAGACCAAAACCTGCCATTGTGTTTACTCCTGATCGCAAAGTTGTTCTCGTTATGGAGGTTCGATGACTCCTCAGGTTTATGGCGCCGTATGGAAGACCTTTTACTAAGCTTCGTTGTAACACTCGATGGAATACGTGGCGGGCATCAGGATGCTGGGAAACTCATCAAGCTATATGAGATTTGTGCTAACGGTATGGTATGATTTCCGAGAGTTGTTATGTTTCATACTGACATTTTTCAGATCTGTCTGCGGCATTGCAGCAGTTGTTAAATGACCGAGATCCTAAAAACACGATACTGATTCGAACGCCTTCGTCAAATGCTCGAATGTTCCTGGTGGAAGACAATGACGAGCCCCTGGCGACGAAAAGCAGCTTCCAGACCTTCGTGGCCAGCATCAATCATGCTCTATCGATCCTCTCGTCGCTAGTCTCAGTCATCTCACGTAGTTGCTTGCCGGCTTCCAACAACAGTAGTCTTGTAAGTCAGTCACGAGTGTAGTCATGAAGCCAATCTGATATAAATCCTCAGCGTGGCAAGAATGCGAGGAGTCAGACTCGGCTACTACGACTAATATCTGTCTGCCAACGCACATTGTGGACTTTCTGGGACACATTTCAGGTCGATATCTCCCGCAGTCTAGCGGCTCAGCATCTGCGGGCGCTCTGTGCATTGATATCTTGTATGAGACAGACCGGCAGAATAGTATTGGTACTCGAGAAGACGTCAATGCTTTTGATTGGTCATATTTCTGCTTTATTGGACAACATCGACGCCACCACCGTGGAGGTGCTGCAATCCCAACTACTGCACAGTCTAAGACTGGTCAAGCTCATCATGGCTGACTCTTATCGCATTGCAGATAGGGTGGGAACCGATCTCCTACCACATATCAGATCGAGCGGTCATGGTTCTGCACAGATCGCAGCAATGCTACACGAGTTTGGTATGGTGAAGCCTAAGCAGTGTCACCTATCACAGGATGAAGCGCAGAAGTCATCACTGTCAGCTGATTACGACAGTGAAGCAACGGCAAGACCGTCTAAAAGACAAAAGTTTGGTCGAGAGCAGTCATCAATTGTAGCTAAAGATCCCGAGTCTGGATCAGCATTGAGGATGTTCTGTGGTGCCTATGGCTTCGATGATATTCCTGATGACGGCAGTCTTGACACGAACGTCGCTCATGAACTTTTGCATCATTTTGACGAGAAGCTGGTGATAGAGCGACTGTCACTACTTGCTCGCATACCATGCGCAGGAGCTGAGCACAAGAGCGATGAGGAAGACGTCTGTGATGCGTGCCATCAGCGCCAGTCCTCTAACAGGTGGGATCGCAAACAATGGTCATTAATCTATCGCATTCTATCCACCTTTCTGGAAAGTGCAGAAACACAATTATACAAAGATGTTCGAGTGCGTCTAATGGTTGCGGTGCGGTGTTTCGCGAATCACGTACCGACCAAAGAGCATCTGAGTCTCAGTCGGTCCACGGTTGGAGTTGCATGTCTTCAGGGACTTCGAAGCTCATCTCGCGAGGTAAGAATCGCTGCAGTCAATGCTATGCCAAGCTTCTTGAGGAGCAGTTCGAATGTCGACGACAGCACTTTCAGGCAGAACAGGGTTATTGCCCTTGACATTCTGCAACAGATGATGGAAGGAGAGGATGCACGTCTCTGGGAATCTTCGGTGAGGGCTTTAGGACAAGTAGCTTGTGCTTGTGATGATGAAGAGCTGAATATCATCCTTCTAAGACTTGTCGAATGTTTGGGAAGTACGAACAATCTCGTCTGCGAGCTGGCTCAACTGGAGCTAAGAGGTCTTGCTCAATCCAAGACAATCACAATCGAAGAACTATTCAAGCCATTCTGGAAGACTATAGCCATTAGCATGGTGAAAGATCTGCAGACCAGACCTCAGAAGGCTCAAAAGCTTGCGGATGTGCTTGGCAAATCAGTTGACGAGCTATTGCTCGAAACTCAGGACGAGACACTCCCATATCTAGTCTTGTGTCGACAAACAGAACTTCTTCAACGGATCGCAAATGCCCGAAGTAACGAAAAGTCTATTGTTCATATGTGCATGCAGCCACAGAATCTGACCAAAATTCTCGCCACTTTGCTTGTGCAGAACCCCTCTCGCCCGGAAGCTACCGTTTCCGATTTCTTGACACAAGCCAGTCAAGAATTTGGCAGGGTGTCTATATCGACATTTCTTGGAGCCGATGTTGTCGCAGTAGCATGTGAATTGCTGAGAATGGCCAGTGACACTGACGGAGCGGCACAAAAGAAGGTGAGGGTCTTCCAAGCACGTAAGAAACGAAGCTAATTTGCTAGATCATCAAAGCATTGACCCAGTATGCAAAAGTAGTCGATAAGGATGTGAAGTCTGGCTTTTTCAGTAGGCATGTCCTCGGAATGATGACAACATTCCAGGAGTTCATGGACAATCCCAGCAATGCACGGAGTCAGAAGATCCGGCATCTGAAAGCTATCAAGTTGATGATTGAGCTTGCAAGAAATGATACCGTAGTAGCTTTGCCTCAGGTATGTATCGCAGCACTATTTGGTATGCTTTTGTCTGATCAGCTTTCAGGTTCGCGCGTGTCTTCAGTCCGCCCTCAATAACGCATATCTTCGAGACCAAGCGTTACTCTCCTGGCTCGCTCTACTTGATGCCTTCGATGATGATGGTGATCTGGGCGATATACTGGAGCAGACCTTCACAATACTGCTTAACTACTGGGACGTGATGAAGGAAGAAACACAACAGCAAGCTTATCGCGGTGTCCAAGCGCTGTTGGCTAATCCGAGCCACAAACATCTGGTTCCAGACATGATCTTGCTCATTCCCTCATTACAGTCAATTCCATTGATGTCCAAGATAGAGGCACAACTTGCAAAACTACGCGAGACCGCTGACACAGCCACACGAATCGCGGCTTTTAGTAGACGTTGTCGCAATGAGAATGCAAGCGTGACGTTACAAGCACTTCGTGAACTGGTACCTTATCTATCAAAGATACAACAATGGCTGAATGATACGATACTTTCCGAGCAACCTAATTCTGCAGTCTCGGAACTTGTTAGAACTCTACTGGATCTCTGTTCCTCTGCTGCCGAGCATGAAACGGAAATGCTAGATCTTTGTGCGCAAAGCTTAGGCGCAATCGGCTGTCTGGATACAGTACGTATCGAAGCCCCAAGAGAAGTTCAGGAGATAATCGTGATGTCAAATTTCGAAACTGCTGGCGAGACGGTGCGTTTCGTCGCGTTCATGCTGGACAAAGTTCTTGTCAAGGCATTTCATTCGGCTCCAAATCCTAGAGCACAAGGGTTCCTGGCATACGTGATGCAGGAGCTCCTAAAGTTCTGCCAGTTCTCCCCGGATATCATCAAGACCAATCGACCAGGCGATTACGACGCCGAGGATGTTCATCGCTATTGGATCAGAATGACAGAAGCAACGAGAAATACTCTAATGCCTCTATTGACCTCGCGATATATCCTGAAGGTCAGCGCAGGGGATGAAGCACAGATGTATCCCATCTACAACACTGCCATAAGTCATGGTCTATGGTTGAGGAGTTTCGTGCACGACTTGCTCTCCAAGGGCAGCGGAGACAATGCAAAGAAAATCTTCAAGGTTGTCAGCAGAGTTATACATGGATACGACATTTCGATTTCCAGCTTCCTACTCCCTTTTGTCGCGCTCAACGTGATCATCGGTGGCACTGTTAGGGAGGTGGCACAAGTCAAGGAAGAACTGCTCGAGGTCTTGAAAGGTGAAGACCTAGAGGCTTCTGCTGTGACAAACGACACGCGAGACTCATGCAGTGCCAATGTGTTTCAAGTGCTTGATTACTTGTCAAAGTGGCTTCAAGGAAAACGCAAGTCTATTGCGATCAAAGACGCGGCTGTGAACTCGAAAGCTTACGACGATCTGGACCGGCAGATTGATCACGCTCAAGTCACAAGTGTGGAAGAGGTGCTTTCAGCAATCCCTGCGGACATCATTGCCTCACGGGCTGTCGAGTGTGGCGCATATTCTCGAGCCTTGTTCCATTGGGAACAATTCATGCGGCAACAGAGGGACTCGAAGAGAACAGACAAAATGAGCTCGACAGATGTGGCCCACGAGCGTGATCAGCAATATCACCGACTGCATTCTATCTATGCACAAATCGATGAGCCTGATGGCATCGAAGGTATATCACACTATATCCAGGTGTTTGAGCCCGAAGAGCAGATCTTAGAGCACGAGAAGAACGGCCGATGGGCTGCAGCACAAAGCTGGTATGATTCTTATGTCAATGAAGATCCTGGTACACTCGGCAGTCATCTTGATCTTATGAATTGTTTACAACGAGCAGGTCAACATACTATGGTACTTGATCATGGCAGAATATGTGACGAAATGTGGCCATACAATGAAAAGCTCTTGTCTATGATGACTGAAGCTGCGTGGTCAATCCCGAAGAGACTGTCAAATATTCAAGATTTCCTCGGCAATTATAAAGTGCCTGAGAACATGATGCTCGACTTCAACATTGGAGTCGGCAAGGTGTTCATGGAGGAGATGTCAGACGGACATGATCAGAATACCCCAAAGATCCTGCGTGAATTGCGGCTCTCGATTGCAAAGACATTGTCACCTGCTGCCACAACCTCATTGCAAGCCTGCCATGATCAGATGCTCAAATTACATAGTCTGTACGAGATTGACATGCTAACCCGACGTCAACAACTCAACCTTGCAGAAAGGACGGCATTACATACCAGCCTATCTCATCGACTGGACATTGTCGGATCTTACCTGCCTGATAAGCAGTATCTATTAGCTATAAGACGTGCTGTCATGGATATCAATGGTAGCGTCTTCAATGATGATGACAAAAGCCAATTGTGGCTACAGAGCGCACGCCTGGCACGAAAGGGCAATCGTACTGAAGTTGCCTACAATGCCATACTCAATGCCCTTCAGCTTGGTGATGAGTCTGCCAAGATTGAGCAGTCTAGGCTACTTTGGAAATCCGATGAGCGTCGAAAAGCTATTCAGAGCTTGGAAGGCGCCATATTGTCTGATGCATTTGCAGCTCGGAGTGTGCAGGAGTCGGCAAGTATGCAGGCACTCAATGCTACAGCCGCAAACGGGGCGGTGCAACCAGAGCAGAACCTGCTTGTCGCCAAAGCCAACCTGCTTCTTGCGAAGTGGCTTGACAAAGCAGGTCAAACCCAATCAAGCGCGATCAACGAAAAATACCAATACGCTGTGAGGTCATTCTCGCGATGGGAGAAGGGCTTGTACTATCTCGGCAAGTTCTACAACAAAGTACTGGAAGCGCACAAAGCACTGCCACCACAGAAACAGGAGAGTATCTACGTGAATGGGCAATGTGCCCGGCTTGTGGTAGAGAACTATTTGCGCTCACTCCACTTCGGTTGCAAGTACCTCTTCGAAACAATGCCGAAGCTTTTAACGTTATGGCTTGATTTCGGCATCGAAGCCAGCAAGCCAGTCCCTATGAATCTGCCTGACGAAGTTCGACTCAAAGCTTCGCATGCACGACCGGAGACACTAGAGGCGATGAACAAGCAAGTGCGAAAATATGCTGACAAGATTGCAAGTTATCTCTTCTATCCAGCATTGGCGCAGATGCTTACTCGTGTCTGCCATCCACATCACAAAGTGTATGACGTCCTGGGACACATCATTGTCAAGGTTGCCATGACATACCCACAACAAGCACTCTGGCCACTGCTCGCGACGTCCAAGTCGTCGACTCCAGATCGGGCGGGTCGTGGTCTGACCATGTTGAATAAGCTAAGAGAGCGAGCGAACAAGACAGTCAGAAATGAAGGACAAAGTGTTGAGATAAAAGATATGATAGCAAAGGGACAGAAGCTATCAGAGCAGCTCTTACGGGCTTGCGAGACCACAGTCGCCTCCACAGGCACCGTCAGTCTGTCTCGTGATCTTGGCTTTAGCAAAACCGCAGGCTCGTGCCCACTTGTTGTCCCAGTCGAGAAGACACTCACGGCAAGTATCCCCACTGGTGCCGCTGACTACTACGCATTGAAGGCGCACAAAGCGTTTCCATCGAGCAAAGACGCCGTGACCATATCCTCATTCACCGATGACGTCCTCGTGCTCAACTCGCTCCAAAAGCCTCGCAAACTCACCGCCCGCGGTACCGACGGCCAGAAGTACGGCCTCCTCTGCAAACCTAAAGACGACATGCGCAAAGACCAACGTCTGATGGAATTCAACGCGATGGTCAACCGCGCCCTGAAAAAGGACTCTGAATGCAGCCAACGCCGTCTCTACATACGCACCTACGCCGTCACCCCACTCAACGAAGAATGCGGCATCATCGAATGGGTCGACGGCCTCAAAGCCCTGCGCGACATCATCCTCCAACTCTACCGCAGCAAAGGCATCACTGTCAACTACAACCTCCTCCGCGAACTCCTCAACGAAGCCTGCGCTCGTCCGGGAGCCCACAATATCTTCACAAACCAGATACTGCCTATGTATCCGGCAATACTGCATGAATGGTTCACAGACACCTTCTCGGATTCGGAATCCTGGTTCAACGCGCGCATCCGCTACACCCGCTCTGCCGCCGTCGCATCCATCGTGGGCCACTCCCTCGGTCTGGGCGACCGTCACGGCGAGAATGTTATGCTGGAAGAGGGCTCCGGCGGCGTCTTCCACGTCGACTTCAACTGCCTCTTCGAGAAGGGCCTGACATTTGAAAAGCCGGAACTCGTTCCCTTCCGCTTGACACACAACATGGTCGATGCGTTTGGCGTCTATGGTGTTGAGGGCCCTTTTCGTCGCAGCGCGGAGTGCACGGCAAAGGTGTTAAGGGCTAGTGAGGACGCGCTGTTGACGATCCTTGAAACATTCGTGTATGACCCGACCGCGGACTTTATGGGCGGAACCAGAAGGCGGGCTACTCGTGGCGTGCCGGAGACGCCTAAAGAAGTACTAGAAAGCGTAGGCGGCAAACTAAGAGGCTTGCTCAAAGGAGAGAACGTCCCATTGAGCGTAGAAGGTCACGTCGACGCCTTGATACGCCAAGCGACTGATCCCGCTAACCTGTGCGCGTTGTACATCGGATGGTGCGTACTGTCCAATCGTGAAGCTACTCTGGCGGAAGTGCTAATCTTGTTCACAGGCTCGCTATGTTATAGTTCAATATCTGGTGAGGCTCAATGTTCTGGCTCCTAGATGCATTCCTGCTCGCTTCCACGCACTGTCTTATCGCTGCGCACTCGTAATTCTGACTGAGTCTGTTGACAGCCCTCCTCGATTCTAGTGCCCGCCTCTATGCTACTTCCCTGCCCATGTACTCTTGCATCTGCATGCGTACAAGCGAGTCTTCGTCTCCCCGACCACCACCCTCCGCCGCCGCGTGCGTTCATTACTCCTGCTGGTTCTCCTTGGTGTCTCCGTGCTTACGCGTTCTCGCTCGCGCTACGGAGATGAGGCGAGAACTTTGTTGTCTGAACAGGGTGGCCCGCGGCGGAGTGTAAGACAATTGGAAAAATGGAAAAAGAGGCGTGGTGACAGGAGATAAGGAGGTGTGTAGGAGGGATTAAGAAAGAGCATCTGAGGCGTATCGTTGTTTTGAATCAAGGCGGATTGAAGGTGAGCAGTTCAGTCATCGTAAGGGAATGTCTGCAGAAGGGACAGGACCGTCGAGACTGAAGCAGAAGGTCTTGACAACGAAGGTATAGATGTCTCTAAAAAGGAATATATGTACAGGCGGAGTATTACCATTACTTCTGCTGTACATCTTTGACGAAGCAAAATATACAATGATAGCAAGAGCAGCGTGGGGATTTAGTATGATGTACCTCAGAGCAAAATGCGAATAGGAGTGTCATGAGCCACAAAGTGGGGCACATCGTCGGAGAGCCATAAAATTCGTGGTAAATCATTGATGTCGTAGTAAAGCCATGAAGGTCGTGTAAGATATAAAGGTCGTGTAAGCCATAAAGGTCGTGTAAGCCATAAAGGTCGTGAGAAGCCTTGATGTCGTGATAAGCCATGATAATTCCGAGTGAGCTCCAAAACTCAGTCAGTCAGCCTCTGTTCCCAGGACGAATCGAGTCGAGCTTGACATCCCCATCCTCACATTGCTGGCTGCTGGCCTCCCCCGGCTCGTCTTTTCTCCATCTCCGAGCCAGGGTGCTCCAAACCGATTCGACACCAAGCATTTTCCACGTTCTCGCAGAAGTCCACAAACGCGTCGTCCTCCAGATGGCGGCAGATGAGGTCATTTACAAAGTTCTGGCGGCCGGAGCCTGGACGTTGGTTTGTGAAGTCCTGCATCACGGCGGAGACGTCGTAGTCCTTGAACAGCTTCATTAATTCCATGTCAGGATCGACGGCGGGTCTGGGTGCAGTGACTCTTGGTGCACGTTTGCGAGGAGTCGGCTTTTTCTTCGGAGGGCTGGCATTGTCCGTCGGTAAGGTATTTGCCTTGCGCTTGTTTACTGCGGACTGTGATATCTCAGAGGTAGTACCGCTGGTATCTTCGTTCGGTAGCGTGTCTTGTGCCATTTTGGCGACAATATCTCCAGGAGTCTGTTTGGAACTGCCCATGGATGTATCTGTCGCGCCCAAGTCCCCAACTGCTGTAGCCTCGAATGGTGATTTGATCGATGTGGTCTTGCTCAACTGGGGTCGAATAGGAGAGCTGATTGTAGATGAAGTACGATGGCCGTCAAAAGCATCTGTCGACTTCAGTGTCGACAATGGTGTCTGATACTTGCTCGTTGTCGAAGTGTCTTTATGTCGATTGCCAGAATCGACACCTGCCGGGGTAGTGAAGTCTTCGGTCATAACATCTTGCTCGCGAGAATTGACGGCATTTGTCAGGGGTGTTTGAGGCCTTCCGGCATCCGAATGGTTTCCTGTCTCTAGTCGAGTTGGAGGACTTGCCGGTAGCACACTTTCAGGGAGGCCTGAGGCTGGCCGATTATCCCGCTGTTTCGGTAACGAACGAGCCGGGGAATTTTCTGCTGGATCAAGCGTGGACTTTGTCACAGTAGCGCTGAATGATCCACGTTTTGGGAAAGGCAGCGGCCGAATAGGTGGCAAGTATGGCGTGAGATTCACCGGGAGGTTCGACGGCACCAGAATGTTCTGCTTTTGTGGTGCAAAGAAGGTATGAGGTTGAGTATTAGATCCGTCAACAACTGCTGACATGCCACCAGGCAACCTATGCTGAACTGTATGCTGTCTTTGCATTGGTGTTCGAAACGCGGACCCAATCGGTGTCGGAACGGTGGTGATTATGGCGCCAGACGCTGTTGCAGGTCGACACTCATCAGATTGTGGTCTACTCAATGTACTTGGATGCGCGAACGGTGTCGAGTACCGAATGGTGCTAGGAGGGCCAGTGGATGGGCGGCTACTCTGGCTTTCTTGCGTACTCCTGGTACACAAATCGTCCTGGGCCACTCTCGCTGTCATTGATTGTGGGAAAACTCTGTCTTGATGTTGAAAGCCGGAGGGCATCGTTTGTGTCCGAACCAGAGTAGAGCGAGCTGAATATACATTCTTGCTACCAAAGAATGGGTCACTGACACCAGGGCTTCTGTCTGGTCGTGGCGGTTGAGTGAAAGCAAGTTGCGAGCCGTTGGGTTCGCTCCGAGACCCGCTGCTGAAAGGAGTTCCATCTGCATAGCATGTCTGTGGTGCGGTATTCACTGCTTTCTGGGACTGCTGCGCTAGGGCGGGACACTGGAGCTGCTCTAGAATTCTCAAAGCAGTAGTAAAGTGCCCGTGACTGCCGAACCAGAGCTGAAACTTGCTGACCTGATGGCGGATTAATACTTTGCAGACTATTGTCATTACCACAACTTACTCCCGTATGTGATGTTCGATACCAGAATGCAAGCCGAAGTGAGTTGTATTTCGCATGTATAGGCAGCTCGCTAGAGATGTTGTCCGGCAAACCTTGTGAACGTCTTTGCAAGATCATTCTCTGCGCAGCCTGACTCAGAGTGCCCAGCTGAACCTCAACCTGCATTGAATAAAGTAAGACATTGACGACGCCAGGGGATCAAGGCGGAGAAGCAATCTGGAGTATCCTTGCGAGGGATATTTGGGGTGGTGCCATTCTCTCTCGTACCATTACTGTCGTGCCACGTATGACCCTCATTACTATATCTCCATCGAAACATGCTTGCGCAAAGGTGGCAGAAGATGCAGCCTCAAAAAGCACGATCAAATTAGAGCTCGCATCCGTCACATCTTCTCCCCCTTGATCACGACGACCAGCAGGACGCGGCAATGAGAACTTCGTGATTGGCAAGCGATGAGATGGCGGCGGCTGGAACGAAGGCTGGCTGAAGTGGGGAAATTGTAGGCTATCCATTCTGACGCTATCTGAGTCTACATCGACATGGTCTGCTGAGCACCAGTCTCAACGCCAAATAAAGTCGAAACTGGTAATATACCACCAGTTCTGGATCCGGAGTCGAAGCACGAACAGGAATCGACAAGTTGACCTCGATTTGAACGATTTGATTTTGATGTCAATGAGGAGCAGCATTAAGCAGGACGGAAATGTGATGGGAAGGGGGAGAGAGAGGGAGTAGTGTGGGTGGGGGTAAGAAGTTTGACAGGGTAGGATCCAAGCGTTTCAGGCCTTCTGGTTCACGAAACTGCCGCCGAGCGCGTTCCACGACTTCTCGACACGGCGTCCTGATCTGCGGAGAAACTCTGAAACACCGAGCAGACATCAGTGTCTTCGATGCGCCTGAGCCTGCGCAAGCTCAAAAAAACCTCGAAATATATGAAGATTGATGCAGGATCTCTGCCGACGATCTTACCCTCTCCGTGGAGCAGCTCAATATGGACACGCCCATATTCGAGCGTGAAAACTCATTTGAAGGCTCTCCAGAATACGACGCGTTCATCACGAAGGTAGCAGCGTTCTATCAGCAGCGAGGGTAAGCTTCAGCATCCGCAAAAGATTGCGCTATCAACAGCTGAAAATTTTCACATAGGACATCTTTCGACCCACGTCCGAAGGTCGGCACCAGACGAGTTGACCTATTACGGCTATATCAAAGAGTTGTCGGCCTTGGAGGATATGATGTTGTCTCAGACACAAAATCACAAAAGCTCGCCTGGAGATCGATAGGGCAAGAATTCAACCTTGGAACAACAAATCTGCCTGCCTTAGCTTTCAACCTCAAAACCGTCTACTATAAATATCTTGCAGCATATGAAATCGTCGACGTTCACGGCAGAGAGCCACCACCTCGGGAGATCTTCGAAGATGTATCAGCCAAAGGTGGCAATGTACTCGGGCGCACCCTAGAGAACTTCGTTCGACCTCAACCCAGAGACCCAAAGCTCGTCGACGGCACGGAAGTTGAAGGATCAGACGCAGAAGATCATAATACACCAAGGATTGACAAGATGGAAGTTGATGAGCCTTCGAGTCTAAGAGAGAGGCGCAATCTTAGACAAGCGCCCCCACAGCGAGTGCTGTTTCAGGGTGATGTGTCTACAATGAGGCAATCAAGACACAACATGGCGACCTCACCCACGCCTCATTCAGGCTATCCATACGGCTCCACGAACGGGATTAGCTCACACAATAGCAATCTTCCAACGACACTCGCCAACTATGAACCAAGACAGCAGGTTCCCTTGACATTAAGACCTGTCACAACTCCTTCAAATAATCCAGAAGCCTACAAGGCGCTCGAACTCGCACGGCGTGATGCCATATTAGCGAAGTACCCATCACATTCACAACAACCGAAAGGTATGATGATGCCAGGTACAGGCTTCACTGGTCCAAGCATTTACATTCGGACACTGCTCTCCCTACAGTCAGGGGTACTGGAAGAGCAAGAATATGCTTTGCATCATCTTGTCAAGATTTCGCATGAGCGGGGCGACAAGTACAGGTTTGATGGTTTCTCAGGCCTTGCAGAAGCTCTTGTCGAGACAGTGCTACAGATTGGATTTCTCCTGGGCAATGGACACTTTGATATTTCCTATGAATACCAAGACGTGCCTCCAAGTGATTGGAGGATTGACGGTATGAATGGAACGTCTGATATTCTTGAAAAGGCACAAAGGCTGAGCTCGGCATCGCTTGGCGATCGACTGGAGACGTCAGACTATGCTCGGCGCTTGTGCCTCATCAATGAAGCAGGTCTCGTGCTACGGAATATGGTTATGCTGGAAGAGAACGCTGAATTCATCTCAAAATATCCCGCCATGCGCGACCTGGTTGTAATTCTGCTATACCTGCCTGACCATGCATCTACGAATGAGCTTAGGCATTACGGCTTCGACCTCGCAGAACAATTGTCCAAATACTTGCCTGCAAACAACGACGATGCACTACTCAAAGCGCTTACCCATTTCATCGACGATAGTGATCGAGCCGTCGTTTTGGCATCATTACGAGCGATCAGCCGGATGGGGACGAGTCTAGCTGAGCTCACCCCGATACACTCAATTCCAGTTCCAACGATAGTTCGCATCTGCGATTGGCTTCTGGTGGAGGACCAGGAGCTCAGAACAGCGTGTCTTGATCTTCTGTATAGGTATACTGCTGTTGTGAAGAATATTGAGGCACTGCTTGACAACTTCGACGTGGAAGTGTTGATTGGTCGAATTATTCGATTGCTATTATATGGCGCCAAGCCATCTGGCGACAGACTACCAGATCTTTCAGGCACGAATCCAACACCCACTGTGCCCGCGACTGAAGAAACGCCAATACCGAAGATACCTATCGAACTTGTGGAACAGCTGCTGCTCTTCGACGAGCCCGAGAGGAGTTCGCAGTGGTATGTATGAACTCGCAAGGGATGTACAACAGCTAACTCCTCTCAGGCTTCGTACATGTTTCGAAGAGGATCCATCAGGAGAAATAACACAAATAGCCCTTTGGCAGGCATATCAAATCCCATTTGCTCCATATGCTGCAACGAGACCACTTTTACCTGCAAAGGACTTCATCACAAATGTTTCAAGTACTTTTGTTCACGCAAGTGCTCAGGTCATGAACAATCCAGCCCCGAGATTCGTTATCAAAGGGATCGAACCTCGCAGTGTGCCGGTTGATCCTAACGGTCAAGCATATTCTCTTTGTCTATGGCACAACGATGATGGAGCAGAGTGTGGGGAGTTCGCCATGAAGGGCAAGCTGATGTGGGAACACATCATCTCGGCACACCTCGGGGTGGTCAAGGATGAAGCAGGCGCATACGACCTGAACCCACTTGAGACAACGACGTACAACTGCCGTTGGGCAGGCTGCACAAGATATGATGGTTCCGCAGCAGCACCAGCCTTCAGTGTCGGCATGCATGTCAAGACACACATGTCTACCACGAGTGCAACAAATACCAAACACAATGGAAATGTGCAGCAAGCAGGGTCTGTCGCTCGATCTGGAAGAGCTTGGGCTATGTACAATACGATTACGGACGAACGAAACGATGCCATTGGCTTACCACTGACGAGCGCACTGGTTTTGCGGAACCTGGCACGGATGTTGCCCAAAACGGCCGCCGGAATGGCAGAGAATGCAGACAATCTGGTATGGCGATACTTTGGAGGAGTGAAAGACCAGCTGTACTATGTCATGGCGCATAATCAGCCTTTGAGAGAGTACCTGGCACCACTGGCATTGAGCATTACTGCGGACGTGGCAGCATGAAGATGGGTGCATTGGCTTAAGGCGTTCTTGGAAGAGGCGGTACATCAAGTGCTTTGTGATATCTAGGAGGGGTCACAGCTTGGGCACGGATTATGAGAGTGCTCACGAGCATGATATAGACGATGTATGAGTAAGATAGATGATCAGAATAGGTACACAAGAGACACCCATACACATTGCCCCCCCTTTCATGGACCCTGAGGTGCTTTTATCTCCACGCTCACTCCGCCAAGGGCCGCCGACTCTCGATCGACTATCCAACTGACAAACAACAATTTACCTAAAACACTCCCGCGCACTCGTCAAAGCTCTCAAGCATACCACAAAAAGGAACAAACATGGCCGAGAAAGAATTCACCTATTCGGATGTCTCCGAGCACTCCAGCAAGGACGACATCTACATGGTTGTCCACGACAAGGTCTACGACTGCAGCAAGTTCGTCGACGAACATCCGTACGTCTGTCCTCCATTGCCAGCTGAGAGACTGGCGCTCTTCGACTCGCGCGTATTGCGGTTCACGGCGAATCCTGCGCATCGATCGACGACCCTATTGAAGATCTGCACTAATACTTATCTTCACAGCGGTGGTGAAGAGGTCATGCTTGATGTCGGCGGACAGGATGCCACAGAGGCTTTCGAGGACGTCGGACACAGTGACGAGGCGAGGGAGATCCTGAACGGAATGCTGGTCGGAAAGCTAGCAAGAAAGGTATGAGAACCATTCTCATCTGTCAGACGATGTGGCCTATTGGTCACTTGGCTGTGAGGGGACGCGCCGGTGTACCAGTAGAAAAAGGACAGAATCTGCTCAGGAACGAAGTGCTGACATGTATGCTCAATCATCTAGGAAGGCGACTCGAAGCCGAATGCGCAGACCACACCCATCACTTGGGCCAACAACCCGATTGACCCGAATCCCGCAACTGGCGGAAAATTCCTCCTCGTCTACCTCAGCGCTGTCGTTGTCGCGCTCATCGCATTCTCGGTATATTACTTCAAGTAGAAAAAGCAGGTTGGGATCACATACTCACTTCACTCGTACCCATGTCAACTCCTCTTGCATCTCAAACCTTTCGCACAACAACCCATCAAGAGAATACGTCTCGCATTCCCAGTACTAGATGCAAACCACTCAAAGCGATCGCAAAACCCTCCTCTGCATACCTCATTCACCAGTACGCCTCCTGCAGACTACAAGGGCATTGCCATTCTGACGCGTTTCCTTCTTTTCTTCTGTAGTTATGGTTCGAAAAGAACTGGGAATGGGCCTTCTACGGAGCAGAGGGCGCTTCACGACCACGGGCAACACCGCTGGAGTACTTTGGCGTTACGGAAAAGACAGCATCGACGGCGTCATCGGTGGTCAATTCAGTGGTCAGTTCTGCAGTCAGCACAGCGAGTCAGGCAGCGAACAGTTTGAAGCGGGAGCTATAGGAGGGTGAATGATATGGGAGGCTCGATGTGTATCAAGATAGACTACTACTATTGGTGCGGAAGACTTTAATCATGTATCTGAAAAGGCTGCACAGCATGGGGCAAATCATGGATGTCTTATCTCTTGCCAACGTCATGAAAGCCCTGTCCGAGCTCTCCGCCAGTGCATCGTTTGTGTTGTGAGACCGCTGGATCCTGCATATAGGCGTTGGTGCCGGAGATAAGAACCCCAGACGCAGATGACTCGTCGATCGCCGGGGCTGATTGCCTCCATCCTCGACATTCTCGACCATCTTCTTCCCAATAACCTCCCTCTTGCTGTGCATGTATGCTATGGCTACAGCGACGGTATTCTAGCACGACTTCGAAGTCTTCCCACCTTGCAAGTTCGAGGAGTCAGCAGATACACCTTGTTGGTGAGTCCCCTGGATCCTGTCCTGCGGGGGTTGGTTGTACGACGCTCGCGTGCAGTAGCTGGAAAATGGCACCACCTGCTGTGTCATCATGTGCGAGTGACTCATGCTTGTATCATAGCTACTGACAATTGTCTTAGACGGACTACGCTCCTACGTTCCTACACCCTGGTCGTCCGAGTCCTCCCCTTCAAAACCTATACGAACTACTTCTCAAGCCTGCTCCTCCTGCTTCAACATGGTCCCAGCTCAATAGAAAGAACCTTGATACACCTCTTCTACCTTGCCCTCCGTGCTGCCAAAGCTTCAGCGACCTGCTTGTCTTGCATCATTAAGTTGATCTGCGGACTTGCTCGAGTCGTGTGATAATGGACACAGCCCTTCACCCTATATATCTGTATACGGATCACTCAATTCGCCACTAGCATTATCACCTACTCATACTTTCAAGATATACAATCCATACTACTTCTTTAGTCCTTCGTTATGTATCCATATACCCGTGGCAGCGGTCGGCCGACTGCTGCCATTAGCCCTCCTCAGTCTATCTCTCCACGCTCGACAAGTCAACGAGACACAGCTTCGGATCGTGGCTCCGACTTTGAATCACTTACCTTGAGCGACAGACCACTCTCGGAAGCAATAGGCTACCGAGCATCGTCTGCTGCTGCCGAGTCGGCTGCCGCCGCTGCTCAGAAGGACACCGAGCGGCTCAATACCATTGCACAGAAGTTTTTCACAAAGGCTGCACTGACCATCATCTCCTCAAGATTAGACTTGCCGCACACCTTCAAGCGAGGCACGAACCAAATCATGGTCAACAAATGGTTCAACCTGATCCTCGACCATTCGGACATGGTGCTGGAGGATGTATACGATTGGGCAATCTTTGACATGATTGCAGATACGCCTCGACCATTGATTATTGAGATCTATCTTGACGTTTCCGAGCTCGGTCGGACTCAGACACTGGTTATTCAAGATGAGCGAGGTGAGAAGTGGGACATCTGCAAGGCACTGGGGACTTCAAGGAGCTCCGGATCGTCCACGGGGAAGCCAACACAGATCGTACTCGAACGATGGAAACTGCAGATAAAGCCGCAAGGACTATCCGGCGACGCCGAGCCATCTTCTGCTGTGTACAAGAAGGCTCTTGTCATGTTTAGAACGATGTACTTCCTGTGCCGCTTATTACCTGCCTGGACACTAAGACGTAAGATCGCCAAGGAGCCCGCGACTCTCATATCGATTCGTCCGTCGTACCGTGTTGTATCAGAAGGACAAGGAGTGACAAGTGATCTCCTTACTACGTCTTTGTACCCATCTGTGGAGCCCACCACCGTCAAGCAGGTCCTAGCCCCTGTTCATAGCCCTATTGGAGACTTTTGCACCGAAGTTACATACCGGTCAAACTGCACTATTCAAGTTGTGAACACAGACTCTCTGATGAGCTCCCGATTTCGCGTCATGGACGACCAGCAGTTCAGGCCAAGTCTTGAAGAACGGAGCAAGACAGATTATGCTGGTGGAAAAGCTGCCGGCTCGTTACCGAGCAAATGGCGTGGACAATCAGCTCGGCCGGAGCTACACACTTACGGCAGTCTCGCCACTTACCACAATGCTGAAGCCCCTCGAGCAAGTCCGGTGTCCGTCCTGCGTGCAGTAGGAGCACCGTCTTCCAGTCCCCTTGCCGGTAGTACACCACCTGGTCGCGAGCCGCCGGATCATCGAGCGTCGATAAGCTCAAAGTCGTCCTTAAAGACTGCTGCAGATGGTTCACACATGATAAACCGCCGACTTTCGGTCACATTCCAGCCATTCAAAGCTGGAACCTTAGCAAGTTCTCCCTTGATTGCCGGCACATCAGCTGGCACATCCGACCTCAGCAAGGGACTGCAAGAAGCACGGAGCAGGACTTCGCTCTCAGCTTTACCACAAGCAGCTTTGCGCATCCCAGCCGGAGCGAGCGCAGAGGTAGCCGTCGGGTCACTTAGTCCCAGTTCGCCCAAGCCACCCACGTTCACCAGATATAGTAGTAGCTTTGGCAACAGAAAGTCTCGATTGTCCTCTGGAGGATCAGCTGGTCGCAATGAGGAATTGACTGGTAGCAGTCTGCGAGGAAGCCAGAGTTCGTCAAAGTCTCGAAGTTCTGGTGCTCTAGCGGAGCAAGGTGGAAGCTCCGGCTCGCTGCAAACAGACGACGATCAGATTGCAGACTTTCTGAAGCTGCTCGATCAGAAGAAAGACCTGCAGAGCTTCAACCGTACTGACACTGCTTCACGAGAAGCATCAACACGTCGTACGACAGCCGCGTTGTCGAAATATAGAGGTCTACGTGATTCTCACGTCGCACTTAGCGAGTCTCTCGGACTGTCCTCATCGATGCTGCACAGATCTTCGAGCTCGTCCAGCCGAGTTCCTGCACTTGTGGCTGGAAGTTCTTTGTCCTCAGCTTCTCCCGGGAAACCAATGTCACCGCACACTCCACACACTCCTGCCATCCCCTCTCGCCTAAGCTCTGCTGCTATTGCTGAAGACTTTGAGGGTAGTGATCATTCCGACCATCCACACCGAGAGCCTGCGCTTGATCTTGCTGTCGACGACATCGCGCCTAACTTCCCAAGCTCCAGACCGATCGATGTCCCCAACTCGCCTCAACAACGAATACGTGCCAGGCGGTCAAGCTCGACAGCATATCGACGACACGTCATGGAAGGTCTCGACGAGTACGGGCTACGCAGTGCCAGTGTGCCTCTCCGTGAACAGGTAGGCATGAAGCGCGAACCGCTCAAGTCGACGCTTTCTCCAGCTGAAGGCGACATCACTGCCGGCCTCCTCCCATCTTCCTCGCCACGGGATCCAGTAAATATACCTATCCCTGCATCGCTCAGCTCCCGGACCTCTTCCGGCATTGCCCGCTATGACAATCAACCCAGCACATCCGGATCTCGGCCATCTGTGCAAGCCAGATCGCACCTCTCGAGAGGTGGTGCCGGACTTAGCCGCGGGTCACCCCGCGTGCCTAGCCCTGATCTTGCTAGCGCATCTGGGGCCCTCGGCCATGCGAGCAGATATGCGTATAGCTCGAGATCATCGGTTGCGGCTGCGGCGATGGACGATGACGAGCCATTGTTGTTTACGATGAGCGAGCTTGAGGCGCAGGCGAGGAGGAGTAGTGTTGAGGATGTGGCGACATTGCTGGACAACGAAGGATCTGGCGTGAGGCGGTGGTGAGCGGCTGAGGAATGAGGTGGGATTGCATTGAGGTCAGGGTATAGATTGGTGAGGTTGAGGACCAAGTGTTGAATAAGGCTGTGGATGGAGGGAGTGGCACTGACTCGATGACGCAAGAGATATATACGCTGCGGTTGTGTGAGTGGAATGCAAGAGATGGAGGAGTTGACAAAGCATACATGAGACATGATACGATACGACTGAACATTGCCACGGCGCTGGAAGGGATATGGTTGGGATATATTACATGGAGATATGGAGTTTGGGAATGACTGGGCGGAGCACGCTGGGGTCCGACGGTATACACTCGCAAGGGGTTGGTTGTTCGATTTCGATACCAGACAAATATATCGAAGGCACTTTGGGTGTCCACTGTTTGTGAATTTTCCTACTCTTTGGTAGATGAACGAACTTTAGATCACTCTTGCAAGAGCAGGGCTGTACTGTGCACCAATTTCAAACCACACTGCGAGCTTGTGCAGTCGAAAGCAGCGCCATCTCAGCCTAGGAATCAGCCTTGCCCGAAACGGTATGTCAATATAGTGCCAGCAGAATACCTTAAATAGCCGATCGTGGCTATGGTGCCCGTTTCGAGCATCTCCCCCTTGGTGATACGAACAATCGACAACAACCACTACCATTACCGCAATGAGGCAATTGTTTTGCATGGCGCCTTCACGCCATGGGCTTGGAGATGAAGCTGAGGATGATGTGAATAAGACTAGTGGCAAGGCTGCACTATCCTGTCAGCTGATCTTTGAGATTAACATTCCGAGCACCCTCGAGTCTTGGTCCCGTGCATTCCTTAAAGGGCTTGCGTTTCCGTGCCTTGCCTTCCTTGCTTTGTTTATCTAGTCCCATTACTCTGCTCTAATTTACATTTGCTGTGCTCAGGTCAACTTGCAAGCTCTCCGGCCCAACATTCGCTGTCTCAAGAACAAGCACACCAAGCTACAACATAGTGACTTTTCCTCGGTTTGCTTACTACGGGCTTCACCAAACAACAAGCGGCTGCATTCTTGTCGTTGAGACTAGATATCCAAATCGCGAACCTACATACAATCGTCTGGACAGACTACAACCTCGGAGTGTGACCAAAGCTCAAGCAAAGACTTGTTTGGTGAAAACAGAAACCACTCGCAGCCTGGCTTGAAGTCGGGTTGAGGAACTTATATCTCCCACCTCCAACTCCTATTACCAGCAGTACAACGACCTGTTCGCCAGCATCTCCGGCATTGACCGAAAATGCTCTCCACAAAGCTTTGCCTCACCCTCGTCCTCTCCAGCCTCACACACGCCGACCTCCTCCAGTTTACCAACGCCATCCCCTCCTCCCTGCCCCTCAACTCCCCAATAACGCTCAACTACACAACCAGCACTCCCTCCGTCCCCGTCATAATCACGCTCCTCTACGGTCCTACAAACACCACACTCCAACCCGTTTCCAACCTCACCACTACCGACACGTCTGGAGCTATTTTCTGGACGCCGAGCGCGAATTTGCCGACGGCGGAACTGTATGGATTGGAAATCCAGCAATCGAATGGAGAGGGCGGGGTGAATTGGAGCAATTATTTCAAGCTGGTTGCTGCGGATGGTGCTGGTACTACCACAACGAGCACGACAGCCACAGCCATCTCGACCTCGACAGCGACATCAAATGCAACAGCTACGAAGACTGCCGTCGTAGGCCTCGGCGCAGACGGCAGCTCAAATTCCTCGTCCTCGTCCTCGTCCTCGTCCTCGGCCTCGGCCACCTCCAGCCCCATGTCCGGCACAAGCTCCAGCTCATCATTTACCTCCAGCACAAGCTCTTCTGACTCCGCATCCACCAGCTCGTCTGCCACTGCAGCCACGACATCGACAATCCCCACTCCCTCGAATTCCAATGCCGCCACCACAGTCACTAGCGTCACGGTGACCAGCGCATCGGCATCAAAGACGACAACAGCGAGCGTGGTGCAGTACACGCAAAATGCGGCAAATGGGAAGGCGGTTAGGAAGGGCGTTGTGGTGGCGGCTGTATTGGGCGGCGCGGTGGTTGGCGCTGCTGGGTTATTGTAGGGCTCAGTGTGCGTGCGTGGGGAAAAGGTGGTTACCGATGGTGCGTGTGGAGACAGGATGGCAGATGCTTGATTGGTGCAGAGGTGGACATTCTGGAGTTCTGGGATAGGCAGCTCGAATTCTGGTTGGGATAGGTTGTGATACCCTGGATTGGCATGGGAATGAGAATGGGAGGCACAGGTCGCGGTAGTGTACGGTGAACGAGTGATGATTCGACGTGAAAGGGGAATGACTTCTACCTGAAACCAGTATCTGCAAAACGATCGTATCGAATCAAACATTGAATAATCTGGCTTCACTTGATCGTACCAAATGATGATTCATCAATATTCACCGCATGGGCTGCCGTGAGTTACATTGTCCATTCACCCACTTCCTATCACGTATCATCCCCCAACAGCTCAAACATATTCACCGGGCTCCCACCACCACCACCAACAGCACCAATCTTTACTCCAACCCCTACCTCAGCAGTCCCATCTGCCCCCTTCCTCCCCTTCCTCTTCTTCCCCCTGTGCTTCGTGGAACCTCCTTCTTCACGTGTTTCTTCACGGCCTAGCACCACGTCCATGACCCCCTCCAGTGCCTTGATCTCCTGCGCTCCCCACAATCCATCCCGAAACCCGGCGCCTGCCTGCCCAAACACATCCTCCACATTCGGCAGCGTCGTCAGCACCCTGCTCAAGTTCTTCAACACCTGTACCACTTCTGGTCCCACTTCACCTTCCTTCCCTTCGCGGACTGGGATATCACCGCAAAGCGCAACATCCAATATTTGTCCAAGAATGCGCAGAGAATAGAAAGTACCTTCGCACTGCGCACTCAGATGGACGTGCGGCCAGGCGTATGCAGACCCAGACGAGGTGGCGAAGTGCAAGATCTGCTGCCTCGATGGTGGTGCGGTGGAGGAAGTGGCGATGCAGCGAAGGACGGATGTTAGGAGATAGAGGTGCCATGCAGAGGGCGTGGGTGTGGCGTCGACGATTCCCTCGTTATCAGAGAGTGTGTTTCGATTGTGGTTTCGGGGTGTGGGCAGGACATCGGTGATGCTAGACAGTAAGGCCCGACTTTCAGCCAGCACGTCCTGATTGGATAGGAGAGACACGTCGACACCTACCATCCTCTCTCCACGTCTATCACACTCGCTCAGCGTGAAGGGCGGGCCGTGCAGGGCTAGGATTGAGTATGCCAGTCGCCTTATGTGCCCACTTGTACGCCACGCCGACGCTCGTGTCGGATCGTCGAACAGGAAGGGAAGGAAGGTCTGAATCTGCCTCGTTGCCCTAGGAATGAAATGACCATCCGGCCACATCGTCGAAAGCCACTGCTGTACCACCTCCGACACGCGTGGGTCCAACCCATCCAGGGACTTCTGCAACCTCGCATACTTCTGCGTTTTCCCACTCACCTCCTCCACGCCACATGCATATGCCGAGAACTGCGCCGCCGACGTATACGCTTCTTTGAACAGTGCATACTTGCCCGCGACGTGCCCGTCCGCAAAACGCTCCCGACTACTGATAGCCAGCTTCGCGCACTCCTTGATCCCAAGTGCAGAGTCCCGCGTCATCCAAAACGCCAACTTTAACATGTCATCACTACTCAGATTCAGACTTAGGGCTGCAGCTAAAGTCGGAGGAGAGTAGGACACCCCCGTCATTGTATCCTGCTGGGTATGGAGCGTGCCAAACGCGAGGTCCCCGAAGAATATGACTCGTCCTGTTGGCGCGAGGACAAGCAGATCGGAGTCGTTAGTCAGAATGATATCGTTCGAGGCCGGGGGGAGGGCGCTGATGCATGCGACGTCGGCTTCACACGGAACAGTGCGCGTGGCGTAGGAATAGCGGCTGTGCTGGAGGATGGACAGGATGGTGGGAACGAGGAAGGGCGCGGCAGGAAGGGCGGAGAGGCGGGCAGGGAGGTGGGGCGGCGTGCTGATGCTGGTGGAGGCTGGCTTAGGACGTGACGAACCGGAAGAGTTGGTGCTTGTGTTGGGACTGCTCAAGGCGGTAGTGCTGTGGCTTGAGCGGAAGGAGCGAAGCTGGAGGAGGTTCTTTTCGAGGCGGTCGTGGCGCGTGCTTGATTTCGAGGGTGGGAGGAAGCCGTCGAAGAAGATGTAATTACTGCCGAGGTAGTTAGTTCGTCGACGTGAATTGTGAGATCTATTAGGTTGCGCAACCGTACATGCAGAAGCCAAAAGTCTCCAGCTCATCCAGCCATGCTATAGCTTCTTCGGCGAGCTCCGGATATGTTGGGACTGCTTCCAGCGCATGGCGAGCGCGTGTTTTGGTTGATAGGCATCTGTGGTGGATGAAGTAGCAGAAGGACGGTCCGTCGATGATGAGATTCTCCTTCACTACGGGAGGAGTGTCTCCTTTATGCCATGTTACAGATTCACCATACGGACTCACTTGGGTCATCAATCGTGGGATGCCCATGATAGTGATAATTCTTCCTCTGGATTGGTGATTGGAAAAGCAGAAGTCACGCAGTTGTCACGGTTGGCTGACTACTCAGAAATAGCGCGACAAGCACGGGAACGTATTGTCACAACATTTTCGAACATGATAGTTTCAATGTGTTACATGTCGATTTGAGGATTACATACCAGGCATATACTGCAAATGACTGCCTTCATCGGGGTGATGTCATTGCTTTGACACGCATCGGAGCATGACTCCGAAAGCTTTCCTTCAAGTTTAGAACATCAGGCAAGATACCTCTTACCTTCACAGCTTCATATGGCATCTCTGTCGCGTTCCGACGTGTTTTATCGTGTTTCGGGAGCTGGGGTAGGCCCCGGGATCCCCCAAGCATAAGTAAACGCCGGATTGACTAAGATTTCGAATACTCACCACCATGGTACGTTGCAGCATGAGCGACATCAATAGTGCTTGACTGACCAAAAAAGTCTACATTCAGAGCCCTCAACGTCGACTATGATGACGTGGTCGACGATGAGCCAGACGATACCAGGGAAGTCCAGATCGAGGAGGCACTCAAAATCTACGCAACCGCACTGAAATACCACTCCCAAGGCGCTCGAACACTAAAAGATGCTGGCGAGGCTTATGAAGAATTGTTCCAATCCGAAATATTCACATATCCCGAGTCTCTATCGGAGCACAAACGATCGGAGCTGTATGGACAAGCTGATCTCGAAGTCATCTATGAAACAGCACCTGAATTTGAGCCTGTAGCGGTGTCCACTGAGACAGCTCCTAGCACATTGCCTCAAATACTTCACCTCTCCTACAAGAACCGTGGGCAGTACTATCTGGATCTTTTGGAATCGGAGCTTGCCCAGGAAAACCATCAACACGAAGCACAAGATCGGCAGACAGCATCTAAAGCGTTGGCAGACTTTGTTGACGCTTTAGACAAAGATGACGACGATGTCGATCTATGGAGAAGAGCTGCAAAAGTGGGAGGTGTATTGGGCAGCAATCGAATAGTGAGATTCTGTCTAGAAGGTGCTGTGGATGGAGACGAGCAAGATACTGACGATGTCTTGGGTGTGCCAAACATTGAGACTGGTATTGCTGCGGAAGATCTGGTCAAGCTAGAAAATACGATGGAAGACGAGCTATCTCTGGCACACAACAGTCCTAGTGCGATAGTGCCGTCGATGTGGAGAGATCAGCTACAACTATATCCATTTTTACCAGAAGTTTTGCCCAAGCCCGCCGACAACCCATCCTTGCCTCAGGATGGCGCTCCAAGTGGAAGGACTCTCGACGTCAAGACACCGACATGGTCTGCACTGGTGGCGAGTGTGTTGCAGCAGCTCCGTAGTGAGGAAAGTGGTGATACGATCTTCCAGCCAGGGATATCCTGGAGCATCAATATGCCTGCAATGAAGGAAGCCAAGAGCTTCCCCATGGAAGGTAATGCCGAGCAGACTTCGCAAATTCGGATAGATATCGAGGTGGCCAACAGCACGACACAAGTTGCGACTGAAGACGCAGAAAGCAAACCCGTCTCAGCGCAAAGTGCCATACCCGAAGGAAAGAGCCTAGAGCCTGCGCAATCCTCAGCGCGAAAGCGCACAACAGAAGCCGCGAATCTTTCCGAGGGAGGCGATGGGGAAAAGACCACTTCGAAACGTCCAAGAACGCGGAAGTCCTTAGCTGCTGAAGAAGGGGTGAAAAGTGGCGAACCTGCTTCAGATTATGACTTCCAGATTCAGTCCAGCATGCAGGCAGATCAATGGGTGTTCGGGACCATGAACGGTATTGTTCGTAAACTGGGTGTCGATGGCTTCGGCGCACCTGAAGCCCTCCGAGCACTAGTCAGTACAGAGACAGTACCTGGTGCACCGAAGCAGAACATACTTGATGAGATCCCCATTCGATACGCAGTTAAGGATTTCTATGCAGCCATCCAGTCCTGGAATAACGAGAAGTCACGATTACTCAGCCAGAAGAACGAAAGTAATGAACATGACGTAGGTTCTCCGGCGACTCAGGAAAGTGGTCTCATTGCGTTCCTGGAATCGTCAAACACTGGCAAGCATGCAAATCACATGAGCCTGCAAGCTGAGGGCCTTGCGGATCTGGTTGATAGTGTCAATGCAAATTCTTACAGTCTGCGCAATATTGCTCGTCTAATGCTTGACCACTTACTTTGCAATACTGCTGATGGAACCAAGTCCAGCTATTTGGGATACTTCTGGGATGTTGAGATGAAAGACAATCTCGTACAAACACTTAGCCTTCTGGATGATGTCCTTGTCTGCGACATTCAACAAGAGATTGACTTCGCATTGGATTCACAAAACATACATGGGTCATACGACAATCTCAGGATACCACAAAACCTGCCACACCTCTGCCAGCTGACGCAAACGATATTCGAGATACATTTGGACCTCTATTCAGCCTCTATCAAAACTGCCAGTGATTCCACAGAAACTCTTCGCGAGCAGCAAAAAGACCGACTGAACGTATGGGCCAACCTTGCTCGGGAAGTTATCACTTTGGCTGGGTCAGACATAGAGAACAAGGACGCCTCCGAGGCCGAGAATCTCAAGTTACGACACCTTTGGAGCTCTATCTACCACTTAGCTAGATGTGATGAGATCACCCGAGTACACAATGTCGCATGTCTTGATGAGCTCAAGAAGACTATGCTAAGCCATGGTGACATTGTAATTGATCTACCGAACAACACTGTCTTTCCAGAATTGTCCGCATCGGCAGCAGAGCGCGAGATTTCCAAACTGGGTACCATGGATTTCTTCTTGAGCATCTTCGATAAGGATAGCAAACCTCCTGTTGACCTGATTGAGGCGCTTGAGCCGCTTCTTGAGGGCGCTATGAGACTGGTGTCGCCATCGTCGATGAAGTTGAGCAGCAACGAAGAAGTCCCAACGGTTGCAGGCGAAGAGGTGGAGATGTCGGGCACTGAACCAAGCTCAGCTTTCGAACCGCTGTTACACTTCATTATCAAGACAGACATTTCTCTGCGCAGTCTTTTATGGAGAAGACTCAGGGACGCATATGAGGCTATTGACTACCCGCCAAAGATTGTCTCTATCTGCTTGCGGAACATAGAGCTTCTCATGAGCGAGGTCAAATCCGGTGCATACGCTGAGCACGTCCCCGCCGAACGTGCGACATTGCTCCTTGGCTGGTTGCGTGAGTGTGGTGAGCTTTTGGACACAGTGCTGAACTTTACCAATGATATTCCGAATGCGTTTGAATGTGTTGATATGGATCATCTACGGTCGTCTATTGACGCCCTTGCAGATCTTTGGCAGGTACTCTATGCTGTGGCACTATATGACGACTACAGTACAGCTGGAGGGAAAGGAGGCTCCAACCGCAATCCTTTTAGATTCTATCCTCATGAGAACTTCCATGCCGCATCAGTTCAGTTTCACGACATGCAAGCACAGACGGCTGTACTTCTCTACAAGCTAATTGTTGAAGGCATGACGCAAGCTCCTGATGTGTTCGAGGACTCTGTGGATGATCGAATGGTATTCCTTCGGCATATGCATTACCACTGGGGTGTGCGCAAACTCTGTAAGGCAGGCGATCAGATGTTCTTAAAGTTCATGAAAGATGAGCTGGTCGTCCTTGGACAGCCAACGAAGCAAGTCTCTGACGATTTGGCCCAAGTCCTGTTCGATCTGTATGACATTTTCACATTCTCCTCGTCATGGGAGAAATGGGATCATGGTTGCGATCCTGATTACTTCGACAAGGATACAGCATTACAGATATTGCCATTCGTCATTTCAAAGGCCGAGAACATGAACATCAAGGAGCTTATGAAATCGGATCTCTCAAAGACAATTGAAAGAGTCAATAATACACTAGGACAAATCAAAAGCAGTTCAGCTACAGTTCGAAATCGCAAGTTACTTAATGCTTATCTCAAGGGGCCACTACGCCCACTCGAGCTGTTTCGTGCGCTCGAAGGTGTTGACGAAATCTCCGCTATATCTCTTCTCGCCGAAGATGCGCCTGTGGCAGCGAAGGGATGGTACTTTCTGCGCGGACAAATGATCATGACAAGGATCAATGCTCAAAGAACAAAAGGTGCACAGATTCCAAACGACGATATCCAAGCTGCTGTTACATTCTTCTTACAGGATCTGGAGTATGACCCAGAACATTGGGAGACATGGTTTCGACTGGGTCAAGCATATGATGCACTCCTGGAGCAACAGGTCCTCTTCTCTGCGGAGGCTCTCAACAATGAGCAAGAAGAAGTGCAGAGTCTGCAGAGGTGTGCCATACATGCTTATGCTGCTGCTGTTGCAGCTGCTCTTCGTAACGCTGAACCTTGTGAGGAGACTGCTACCAAGATGGCAGAACTTTATACCGAGTTTGGCACAAGGATGTATGCATCTTCACGTCCACCTTTCATGATGAATGCCTTTGCACTCAAGGATTCTTCCTTGCGACACTTTAGTGGTGAAGACCCTGGCAAGTCCCACTACACGCTTGACTTATACTCTGCTATGGACTCTTTGACTGCATGGAGATTCGCAAGTAATCTCTTCACGAGAGCCACGAAATTGAAGCCCGACTATTGGCTGTAAGTGTTGTGCCCATGCACTCATTCACCCTGTACTGACGAGCCTGCAGGAACTACTTTATGCTCGGCAAATGCTTGTGGAAAATACACAACGCTTACGACACCATCATTGCTGATCATCCTCCTACGGCGGTCCAAGATGCTGTTCTGAAGTCGATTGAAACTCTACCACATCTGAAGAGAGCTGATCGTCAAGATCCGATCCTGGATTCTATCTTCAGAGCTATCTTCATAGCTCACAAGCTCGTCCTTCGTGACGACCTTGATGTAAGTCCTCACTCACAACGAAGCGCGTCATTGACCACAGACTGACCATCTGCAGGAGGAAGAGGGCGCACAAATGATCGAGACTATCCTCCGTAAACAGAATCAGTTCGAAGTTCCACGCATTCCAGAACGTACAAAGTTCTTGAACTGGCCACTGTATATGTTGGATGTGTTTCGCATACTCCGAGCTGCTGATAAGAAGAGCTGGCACCACCGAATCGTCAATAGAGTGGGTTTTTTCAGCCTGTTGTACACTTTCTCCGCTAACATGTCAAATCAGGCCGCCGAACTCATCTATCGCATACCAGAAGACCCACAGCAACGTGCGCACTTTGCAAAGGACTATCTTGTCGACCAGCACGTATACACAAAGTCATACACTATCACCATCTGGAAACCTGAACATGAACGTCCTGGTCGTCATTGGGTGTATATGACAAAGTATGCTTCTTTCGTTGCCAGAATTTTTGAGGAAACAGACGATCTAGAGGGTATGGAGATTCTTGCCCGGCGAATCAGGAGGAAGCCGAACGAGTACTACGAGCATACTGCACTATGGGAGGAAGTCTGTGGTTTGCACCTGAAGGTGAGATCTCCACATCTGATCAATATACATATCCAACTAATCTATATATTAGTTGCACCGTCGACATGCGAAAGTCCCTGACAACTTTGCGGATATCATTTTCATCAATATCGACATGGAAGAGTTCAATGCGAACGCAAAACTCATCGATGCCTGGGCGCTCTCACCTACAAGTGATCACCCCTTGAGAGACGTCCTGCGTGAAACAGCCGAGCTGAAGAAGCTCAATGGCGCTCTTATGAAGACAGCAGCTATTGATGACCTTCTAGGAGATACATATGCCGTCATTTGGCACCGGATCGGCCCAATCCTGCGACAAGCAGCCAAGGCAGCCGAACAGAACGTCATGGACGTGTCTATGGCGACAGAGTCTGTCGCGAGCGTTCCTTCCTTGGTATCACCCTCCGCCCCGGCTTTACCACACCGACCCGACAGCCGCAACGTCATGTCACTAACAAACGTGATGCACCTCGACGGTGCCTCCGACACCCCACACTCCTATCCTCGGGCCCCAACCATCCCAGCGCGAGAGCTAACGTACCAATACCGACCCATCACGCCTCCAAGACAGACACCCACATCCACACACCCACCAGGCACAAACGAGGTCACCCTAACACTAACGCCCAGCAAACCCCGCGCCCGTCTCATCTCCCGCCGCGAAATCCTCAAGCGTGCGAGTGACACGGTGGCAGGCCTCAAACCTACGGCGTCGTTGGCCGCGGCT
>Ga0058702_10000159_pt1 | contig 39974 bp, 39 predicted proteins | sample AgamicOrSfe_FD_83781 | JGI IMG/M metagenome (GOLD analysis project Ga0058702, IMG submission 83781) | Agave microbial communities from Guanajuato, Mexico - Or.Sf.e | ecosystem: Host-associated > Plants > Phyllosphere > Phylloplane/Leaf | place: Guanajuato, Mexico | collected 2012-05-30 | reverse complement strand
TCTCTTTCTTTGACAATAAGGAACGCACCATTACCAAAATAATTTCCTTTTAAATCGGCTTGATCAGCTAAATATGTTCCTGGTGGTACGAAAATAGGATACTCATTATTAGACAATGCTTCTGCAGCAAGAAAGGCTGGAGTGTCATCTGTTTCACCATCTCCAACTGCTCCTAGCCATTTAACATTTATCCCACGCTGATTCAGTTCTTTTTTGATTGTGTCCACAATACTTCCAGTATCACCTGCAAGCTCACCAATGTCTCCAATTAAATCAGCCATTTCTTTTAGCTTGTCAGTAGTTGTTGTGGACAGGTTTGTTACCGAATCTAGAATTCCATCAAATTTGGCTTTAATTTCAGGTGCGGTATATCCAACACCGTCAGATTTCAGCAATTCAATGGCCATTGGTACATATTCACCAGTAGCAGGATCTGGCATTCTAAAACCCATTAATTAATTCCTCCTTTATGTGTATCAATCAGGTTTATACCATATCTGTCCTGTTTCTGGAGCTGCGTTAGAAATAACAACTCTTTTCTTTATAGGACTTAAACCCTCATCTTGATACCAAATATAATTTAAACTGTGCGGCTCATAAGCACTCAAAAGAATATTGAATCCTTCATAGACTTCTGAAACACCTATATCAACCCATTCGAATCCATCCCATCGATAAACTGTTTTTATATTCTTAACAGCAACAGTCCAACCAACTTGAGGGTTTGGATATTCAATAATTAAATCTGAGTAGTTGTTGACAGACGGGTAGTATTTTTTCTTTGTTTCTTCAACGACACGTTCATATTGCGAGGTGATTTGACGGCACCAAGTAGTTATTTCTATACAGCGTTTGATGACCCGTTCGCATTCTAAGATTCTCTCGTTCATGCGAATAATACAATCTTCAGCTTCATCAATTAGACCTTGAAGTGTCTCGACTACTGTATTACCTGACCGTTTAATCCAAATGCGTGCAGCAGGGAAGAAGTGAGCACCTTCGCCAACGTATTTAACTTGCAATTCTTTTCCTTCGTTAGAGGCATTAAAAAAGACAACTCCCATCATGTAATCAACACGATAACAGTCATCTTCTAATTCACCATCTTCAATTTCTTTCCACTCAGTATTTCCACCACTTATTACAACTCTATTTTCACGATTAGGGTTTTCAGTTAAAAATATCCGTCCATTTAGAATAGAGTGGGTTTCATCATAGCTCATATAAGGATCATCGTAAGTGTTTTTTCTTTTGTGGTATAAGATTGGATCGTTATAAAGTTTTGGGAAATCCATATAGAATCACTCCTTTCCTATAGATTTCTATATGCTTCGAAGAAGTATGTGACTTCTTGTTTGTTGCCTTTAAAAGTTGAATCAGAACCGGTAATAAATCCCATATTTGCAAGTCGTCCGTTTGTGTTATCGGGAAGGTTGTTTATTCCTTTAAAATAGATATTTGATCCAGAGATTTCCTCCGCATAACCGCCACTTGCGCTAACAATAGCTAATGCAGGGTCGCTTTGAACTGTGGATTTAATCTTAACAATGGAAGGGGTGAAGGGGAGAGGGATTGTTCTGTTTTGAGTCCCGTTGCCGATATATGTACCAACATAATTAATTTGCTGAAGATTGGTCGACTTAATTTTTCCGTTAGCATCTAATGCTGCAACTCCATTTGGTGCATCTTTATCTGTCTTTAAAATAAAGTCCTGGTCTGTATACTCACCTAACTTAGATGCGCTACCCGAAATAGATGCTGAAATCACCCCGTTATCATCTCTAACTGGTATAGTATTAGGCTCTTCATGTAAAGCAGGAGTGATCCCGTTTAACGAGTCTGCGCTACCAGCAGATTGAACAATCCATTGTTCTCCATCGTATAGTTCTGACTTATTGTTCGCTGGATCAATCCAAATGGTGCCAACGTCAGGGTTGACAGGTTTTTCATTCGTAGAAATCTGATACAATCCATTTACTTTTCCTTTAACCTCAACGGTATTAGATGGCCTGTAAGGATTTTCACTTGGAACTTGTGGTTGAACTATATCAGATAGCAAAAAACCATTTGAACTAATCGAAGTTTCAACGTTTCTGTATGACTGTACCCCAAAGGTGAAATATTTTGTTGGGACTTGTGAAGTAAAGGTAGCTATTCGCTTATCATATCTAACAGAAATTCGTTGTTCTTTAGCTAGTGAGGCACCGAATAAATAGGTGTCTGAGGATGTGTCAGGATAACAATGAACGATAAAGCCGTCAATGTTGTATTTATCTTCATCAGAGGTTGGATAATTCCACGACACCGAAATATCAACAGAACCATTTTCGTTCACTTTGTGAGTGACAGAGTTCATTCCGATAGTAGGAGGAGAGGGAGGGGTGGAAATACGATCATTGCGTGCGTTGTAGTTAGTAGCAAGCCGATCGTAGTCAATTTTACGAGTGTTGAATTCAGTCGAAGCCTTTTTATTTCTATAGAGCATATCTGACCATTCCTGCTCAATGCTTTTTGGTTTTTTTCCATTTGTGAGTGTTACAGAAATAGTGGAATCATCAAAATTCAAACTCATCCCAGCTAAAGTGGCTCTATATTCAGTGCCGAACTCTTTGTTTTGAATTCTAATTATGTCACCTAAAGAAATTCTATCCCAATAATCTTTTTCACTTACTGCATTATATAGGTTAACTATGTTTGTTTTGATGTCGATAGGAGGTGATCTTCGTTTCTCTAACTCTTCGTAACTTTTTTCATATAGTTCCGTTTCATCAAAAATGTTGTCGTTAGTCCATTCACCTTTATGAATAAACGGAATCAACTCGTTGAAAAGCGTTTCGCCTAAAAATGTGGGCATATCTAATCGATTTTTCAGTGTAGCAATGTCACTGTTCAATAAATTGATTTTCGCTTCAATTTGTGCGATTTCACTTTTTTTAGAATCGACTAGACTCAATTTTAAATCTCTTTGTTTGATTAAATCCTTAGTATCACCATTGGTTTCTTTAACCACTTCAATTCGATCCAAAATTTGTTGTAATTCTAAATTTTTTAGCACATATAGCTCATTTTCTTGGGTTGTCTTATTGGCTTCGGCCTGTTTTTTTTCATTCAACAGAGTTTTAAATTCTTCAGCTTCCTTATTTACCATATCATTATAGTCTAACAAGGCATGGCACAACTCATTACTCATGTAATCACTTTTCTTAATTACATTCCTATTTTCATCACGTTGAAAGGGACTTAAAAAGAAACTAAAATCGTCTAGATATGCTTGCCCTGTTGGATTAACCGAATTTATTACGATCCCATCTTTTCCTGATACATGAAGCCTTGTCACGACTTCCTCCATACTGCGTGTGTCTGTCATATCAATCATAAAGTTGTGAGAAGAAATTTTAACGCCTTTAAACTTTGAGATTTCATCACTTTTGTAAAATGAGACTGTGTTTTTGATAGTATCGAAAACTGGTGTCGCATCAAAAGTTTCGCAGATATTCTTCAAAAAATCATATCTTGATGTCATTGAGCTGATTGAAAACGAACGCCTTTTTTCGTTGAAAGCATTATCGATATCGCCTACAGTCCAACCTGTTTCGTTTAAACAAATTTCGCCAATCTCTTTTAAATTTTTAGAAATACCTTCGTACTGCATGATCTTGGATTTGTGAAGCATGTAAGGAGTTAGTTGGCAATTAATCTGTATATCATCTTTCTCTTGGCTACTGGAATCGGTAATACTGTCAATTACGTAGTATTCTGTACGGTTCAAGAAAGTTGCTTTAACTAGATACCATTCCTTGATTAGCTTAGTGACGTGATTTGTTTTAATCTCATCACCATACCTAGCTTTAAGAGGCATGGTAAAGGTTAAGTCGTTAATTGCAGCATGGTTCAAGTTTACAGATGCATTAGAGAAATCCACTATATTAGCTATTTTCTTTTTATTCGTTTTACATAATTCCAGTTTAAGTTTACCTGGTTTGAAAGTGAATTCTCCTAAATTCAACGGAAGTTTCACCTCCTAGAAATATTTAAAGCGATAATTAAATCTAATCAAACAAGATCCTTCGACTTTAATTCGATTTTGCCCCTTACCAAGCACAATAAAATTTTCATTAGACTGTTCATAGCATTCATAGCCAGAAACACTCGATTCCAAGATTTCCTTAACTGCATCAACTTTTACAATTTCATTATCCATTAACTCATCAAAGGAAAACGGACTTCTATATGAACTGAGGTTTGTGATTTTAATATCTCCATCACCTATTTTTTTAATTTCCATTGAAAGAGGCACATCAAGATCACCTTTATTGTCTAGTTTAATAATATTACCTTGATGTCTTGAAGGATCTGTCCAGGGGGAGGCTACCTTAACTCCGAATTTAAAAGGGAGTACTTTCATAGTTAGCCGAACGTACCCATCTTCAGAACAGTTATGAACTAAATCGATCGGATTCACAGGCATTGCATAATATATAATATCTAAATTTGTGCTAAATGCGAGAGGGGAGTAATCTGTAACACTTAACCAACTTGCAATTTCTCTGAGTTTCTTTTGAGTCAAATTCCTATTTTTATAGAAACCCTCTTTGATATTCTGATCTACATAGAAATTCAATGAAACTTCATATGGCTCATAAGTAATACTGTCAACAATGGGCTCTGACCGACCTTTTATCAAAGTCTCGTTAACTGTCTTTCCTGCTAAAAAGTTTTCTTCTTGTAAACCACCGTCAGTATTCACATTGGCTACACCCATGTCAGTTGATCTTACATGGTTAAAAATAAAATATTGACTTTCTCTAATCATTCAATCACCTTTTAAAACAAAGTAAGAGCCTAACAACTAGGCTCTTTATAAACTTCCATAATTCTGTTTGGTATAGTTAGTGATTTTCTTTATAACAGTATCAGAAAACCTGTCTACTGTATTCTGGTCGCCATACATGTTTTCAATATGGAAATGCAATTCACCAATATTGCCTACGTTATTATCTGTACTGTTTACAGAAGGTTGCGGAGCTTTTGAAAGCTTGGTGATTGCGCTAGGAATAATGCTAATGGCCGATGCTGCGCTCTTAACAATATTCGCACCAGCCATCTTAACTTCGGTCGGAACTGCAGATATGACCGAACTCAGTTTTTGTCCAGAGCCCCATTTTGGAGTAAACGGTGCATCATTTTGGCTGATGTCTCTAACGGTTTCGACAGCTTTAAGCATATTTTCAGTGTCAGTCTTGTTAAGAACTAGCTCTTTATCATGGAGTACAGCTAATTTGCCACTACCTAAGCCAGTACCAGTGTAACCACCAGTGTCAAAAGCGGCTACCTTTTTACCTGTTGTATTTCCCTTAACGACAACACCAAGAGCATTTGAAGCCTCTTTAAGCTTATCGATCAAATTGTTAGAGATAGACTTGCCGATTGACTCCATATTTGAATTGATGAATTTAGTGAACTCAGAAAGCTGTTTATTGATATCACTAATCTTACCGTTCATCAATTTACCTTCTAAATCCTTAAATCCACGCTCATCATTTACAAGATCATCATATTTAGTGTTGATTGATTTTTCGTCTTTTTCAAGTTGATCTTGTAGTGCTTCTTTACGCTTGGAGTTTTCTCTGTCCTTTAAAAACTGATCTAAATCAAGCTGTTCTTTTTGCATCTGTTCAGTAAGTTCTTTCACCTTCGACTTACCAAACTCAGAGTCGTCTAACGCATATTGATTTATCTGATCCAAAAGCTTTTGGATGCTTTCCTGGCGATCTTTTAAATCCTTTTGGAACTTAGCTTCATCATCTTCCTTATCGATGCCATCAATGATGTCCTGAGTAGCTTTACGATGAGCTTCAAGCTCAATATCACGCATCTTTTCGTACATCTCTTTATAGATAGAAACAACTTCATCAGCAAGCGATTTGTAAATATCTTTGATGCTTTTCTTGGTTTGATATAGCTCTAGGTTAAAATCCTTTTGTTTATCTTTCCAAGAAGCGATTTCGTCCGATATTTGTTTTTGAATTTCAGGAAATCCTTTAGCTGCTTTCTTTTGTTTTTCAAGTTCTTTGATGTACTTAGCAGCTTCTTTTTGTTGCTGTTGAATGAGCTTAATTTGTTGACTATAGTACTTAACTTTATCTTTGTCTTCTTCAGTTGTTTGGATCTTAATGTCGACATTCTTAAGCTTTGATTCAGTCTTTTTAACTGACTTATCAATATTGTTAAGAATTTGATCAGTTTTAGATTGAACAATGGTAGCTTGTAACTCATAAACCTGATCTTTGATGCTGATGAGGTCAAGTTTAGCTTGCTTTAATTCTTCACGTAATTGATCACGTTGAGCAGCGTTTAATTGCTTATTTTGCTTTAGCTCTTTGTTTATCCAACTAACCTTTTGAGATTGTATCTTTTGTTGCGCTTCAACTGCTTTACGCTGCTCATTTGTATATTTCTAAACTGAGCACTATCATTGAGATAGCGACTGGCTTTAGATTGGTTTTGAGCAACTTTCAACTCTAAATCAGACTTACGTTTTTCAAATTCATCAAGTTTTGACTGAACGATTTCATATTGTAGGTCTTGAATTTGGTCTTTGACAGAAGATAGGTCACCCTCAAGTCCCAATAAATCTGATTTAGCTTGTGAAATAGCTTGTTGGCGTTCAGCTTCAGAGCTAGACAAATCTGAGCCGATTTGTTGCATATATGCTTCTGGATCAATCGCTTTACCGTTTTTCTCAATCTGCATATGAAGATGAGTACCAGTAGAACGACCAGTGCTTCCCATCTTGCCGAGAGTTTGACCAGCTTGAACCTTTTGGCCAGCCTTGACATTGAGACCTTTTTGCATATGCATATACTTGGCTACTGTGCCATCATCCTGTTGGACAACAACCCAATAACCAGCTGATTTAGAGTATGCGGCAGTAAGGACTTTACCTGATTTTAGAGACTTGATAGGAGTTCCAGATTTAGCTGCTAAGTCTAAACCTTTATGAGGAGCAGAACGCAATCCTTTTTCTTGCTGACCAAAGTGAGATGTTCTTCTCATTGAGTCATAGTAGCCAGCAGCCGATCCACCACTAGAGGATAGTGAACCCCCCATTTGTTTAAAGTAGTTGTTTACTTTCTTAACGTAATTTTGCGTTTCTTTAATAGGTGGTACGCCGCCATACTTCGTTACATTACCAGGCCCCGCATTGTATGCCGCTAATGCCTTTTCAATTGATCCGAACTTATCAAGCATTTGTTTAAGGTACTTAGTACCACCCATAATGTTTTGATAAGGATCTTTAGAATTCTTAACTCCTAGACCTCTAGCTGTTGCAGGCATAAGTTGCATTAATCCTGTTGCGCCTGCATGTGAACGAGCATTAGGGTTAAAGTTAGATTCTTGCTTAATAACCGCAGCAATTAACGCAGCTGGAACATTGTATTTCGATGCAGCTTGATTAATTATGTTTGAGTACTTACCAGAGTAAGAACCACCTGAAGCGGAATATGAAGAGCTAGAAGGGGAGTAGGATGAAGAAGAATCAACAATACCCGTTTGAGCAATGTAGCCAGATTTAATTTGCTCTTTCAGAAGCTTAATTTGACTTTTAAGAAGTTTTTCTTTTCGTTCTAACGCCTTGATTTCCTTCTTAATAGAGTCACGATATTTCTGTGACCACTTAGGATAATCGTTTGTTTTTCTGTTTTGTTCTTCAATTTGCTTATTAACTCGTTCTAATGCTTCTTTATATTTATCTGCAACGTAGATTGAATCTTTCGTTGATTTTGAAGCTTTGTCAGCTGAATCCGACATTGTTTCGAAAGATGTTCCTGTTTCGTTTAAAGATGCTTGAGTTAATTCTGAAAGCTTATCTAATTCTTCTAGTTGATCTGTTATACCTGATAATTCACCAAGATCTCTTTGAGCTGCCTTGAATTGTTCAATTGCGAGCTGATCTTGCTTACCATTGGTCATTTTCAAAGAATCTTCTTTTAACTTTTCTAACTCTGCCTTTTTTCTCAATGCATCTTGAACAGTTTTAATTGCTGTTATTTCAGATTTGTAATACCCGATTTTCTTACTTAAAGCATTCGCTTGATTCAATAACTCTTGTTTTACGGAAGTTTGCATATCTGCATATGCTTTAACCTTAGCGTTTCGTAGCTTGATTACTGCATCACGATTAATTTTCACAATACCGTTTTCAACTGAAATCGCACCTGCTAAATCTTTTTCCTTTTGTATAAGCTTCATCGCTTCTGAAGCAGAAATAGATTTACCTTCAGCCATTTTTTCAAGTAGTCCATTGAGAGGGGATACTTGATCAGCTAAATCATCGTATACATCACCTTGTAAAGCTTCCATCGCTGCAGTAGCTTGACCAGATTGTAGCAATTGATCTAATACATCTGTAGTAGCTTCAATATCACCTTTAACATCTTTGAGCTTGTCAGAAAGATTTCCAACTGACTCACCAAGTTCATCTACACCTTCACCGTTTTCATTCCAAGTTATTTTTGCTGAATCACCAGCATTCTTAGCCTGATCTAATGAATCTTTAAGAGAAGAGTAGGAGAGGTTTAGGTTATCTACTTTTACTTTTCCGTCTGAAAATTCAGTAATAAGTGATTTCAGTGAATCCGTTTGCTTGTCAAATTCTGATCCATTGCCATTGTTTAGCGATTTTTGAAGCGAATCCATAATGATAGCTACTTGTTGCGAAAAACTTTTAAGCTGCTCAGGGCTTAACTTGCTGAAGTCCATTGTATTTAAAATATCGGTGATTGATTGTTTGATGTTTGGGTTAATATCAATGGAGTTAAATGCACTGATTACATCTAATACTGAAGCTTGAATTTCAGCATTTGCGCTTACTATTGATTGTTTCGCACGCAAGGCTTCACGTTCGTATTTGTATCCTTCTTTTACGTAATCATCATCACTAGCAAAGGGGTTTTCGAAGATCCTTGTAATCCAACTTGAGCCTTCTTTGTAGTTATCAGCTAAAGTTTTATTAGCTTCCATTTCCTTGTTCAGTTCTTTTAACTTTTTAATTTGATCTTCAAAGTTGGAAGTTGCGTTATCTTTTAAATCACGTTTGTTGAAGGTTGCCATCTCTTCAGTGTATTTAATTGCCTCTTTTAAGGCTTCGTTGTTCTTAATGATGGCATTACCTTGAGCGTCATATCCTTCAACAAGGTTAGGGAATGTTGCTGCCAACTGCTGTGAGACTGATAAGTATTCTTGTTCTTTTTCAGGCGTTAGTTGGTTCTCGTCTTTAGCTTTACGAAGTTCTTTGTACTTATCGATTAATCCTTGAGTAGCTTCTTTATTCGTAGTCCAAGCTTCGATAGAGGTGCTTTGTGCATTCTCGAAATCCTCTTGAGCTTTTTTTGCATCAGAATAAGCGCTAACCAATTTCTCAACAACAAATCCCAATGCAGCAAATCCTGCAATAGGCAATGCGGCTCCAGCTAAAAACAATCCAGCAGATTTTGCTGCTTTTCCTAAAGTGGCAAAAGAAAGGGAAAGAACTCTGTTTGTCGTTGTCGCTATTCCTGCCCCAGTAGAGTATGTTTGCAATGTGAGAGGGAGCGCTTTAAGCGTGTTGATGATTTGAGAGCCACTTTGCATAGCCGTTGTTCTTAAAGCATTAGAAAACAGCATAGTGGCCACTGTAGCTGTTGCGAAAGCAGGAGCAAGGAAGCCGATATTTTTAACTAACCCAGTGGTTAACCCCATGAAATTCCCTAGCGCTTCTGTAGAAGCGATAAGGCCATCTGAGATGAAGGCATCACTTGCAGCAACAGCGAATTCAGTTACCGTATTTTGAAGACGGTTTATCCTTGCTTGTAAACTGTCTGCGTATTTCTCTTGTTCTTTCCATGCCGAACCCATTGAGTTTGCAGACGTGTTTGCTGCATCTTGATAGATTGAGTAGTTATTCAATAGGGCGTTAAATCTAGATAGTTGATAAATACCCGCAACACCAATCGATGTGTTTTGCTTTTGGGCATCAGATAAGCTATCCCATTTTTCTGCTACTTCGCCAATTAACTGACTTGAAGTTTTTGCTTCACCAGCTGCCGTTTGCACAGAGATGCCAATTTGGTCTAAGGCTTTAATAGAGCTTCTATTATTACCAATTCTTGCGAAAATGGTCTTTAATGAGTTACCTACTATATTTCCACTTTCACGTGTGGTGCTCCCGATGGCTGCTGTGTAGCCAATTAAGTCATTCAATTCAACACCGAAGGTGGAAGCGGTACTTCCAGCTTTTCTTATCGAATTAGCCATGTCGAGCGTGGAAATCGCAAAATTGTTGTCAACTTCATTAAGTTTATCAGCGATAGAAATTGAATCTTTTGCCGATACGTTGAAATTGAGCATGGCTGCAGTAAGAGTGTTTACAGTATCTGATGCAGTTAGATCTGAAATATTCTGCAAAACTTGTGCTGTTTTGGTTAAATCGGAAAGTTCATCTGCCTGAAAACCCATTCGACCAAAACTTCCCGTAATTTCTAGAACATCTGATACTTTGTTTGATAATTCATTACTTAAATCTAATGAAGTTTGAAGGAGCTCATTGAATTTGTAATCTGGCAAATCCATGACTCTTCGGATATTTGTCATTAGAGTGTCGATTTCAACAGCTTGCTGAGTTATATTTTTTAGAGCTGTAATAGCTCCATAAAATATAGAACCTGACAGCAAATATGCTGGAATACGACTAAAAGCATCACCCAATTGTTGTCCAAATGTTGTTGCTCTTTGAGTTGAGTTTTGAATAGAGGACGAAAGCTCTCTAAACTGCATATTGAGGTCTTTTATCTTTGAGGATAATGCAGGGGTTTTAGAGGTAAGTTGAGTCACGGAAAGAAGGTATTCTTGAATTTGCGCCTTGCTTTGATTACTCAAGTTATTGCCATATTTGCTAGTTAAATTATTTGCATTAAGTTGAGCTTGGCGTTGATATAGTGCAATGGTTTGTTTTAACTCATTGTTTTTTGCTACAGCAGACGACTTGTCATCCAATGTGCGAATTTTTTGTTTGAGAGAGTCAATTTGAGCTGAAGATTGAGCAAGGTTGATTTTACGGCCGAGAGAGGAAAGGGTAGTATCAGATAGAATACCTTGCTCACGAAGTCTCTGAAGAGAGGCGTTTAACGCATCAATATCTTTTCTTTTTTTCTCGTAATTTGTGGAAACGGTTGAGTTTTTCACATTTCCTTTATCATCGAGATTGTATGTATAATCCTTGTAACCATCTCGATTTTTCTGAGTAGAACCACTAACTTTACCTTGAGCATTCATTCTCTCAGTACTTTTAACAACTTGACCGAGTTTTTGTTGAGCATTTGCTAAATTATTTGTTTCTTTTGTTTGCTCTTTAATTTTCTCAGTTGTTCTCTGAATAATTTCGCCACTGCGCTTATGCTCCTGAGTGACCTTTGTAACATTACCGTTAAGGTGTTGAGTTATCTTAGTTGTTTCTTTTACAGTATCATTGTAATTTTTTAAATTGGACTGATATTTGTCAAATGTAGAAGTGAACTCTTTTAGAGTCTTTAGGGTGTTGTTGTCAATGTTTGTTTTTAATTCGAGGGCATTTAGCTTAGATTGAATTTGTTTTATTTGCTTGTTTAGATCATCAGTGGTCTTTGGAGAGGTATCTGCTACTGGGGTAACAAATATTTTCAGTTGTTCGCTCAATTAATTGCTCACATCCTTTCAAATAACAAAATAAAAAAGCCCCTCAATTATTGAGCGACTTTACTTGCTTTTCTTATTGCAACCTCAAGTATTCCTTGCCATTTTTCTGCGTTTTGTAGGGCTAGTTTAACTTTTGGGTCTTCAGCTTTGAGACCGTTAATTAATTCAAATCCCATTTCATTTTTTGTTGGCATAAAAGGAAATTTCACGATGGGATTTTTAAAGTCTTCGACTGTTAATTTTAAGTCAATACTTTTAAAAGTCTTTGTTTGAGTAGTACTAGAAGATAGGCCGCCAATGATAGCTCCTACGCCACCTCCAACAAGACCGCCAACTAAAGCACCCGAAACCTGTCCACCTCTAGATACCTTAGTCACAGCATTATCATCAAAGAAGATTTCAGATTTAATAATTTTCTCAAATGAAACTTGCTGTTCTTCTATTCGATTTCCATCAAGTATTTCATAAATAACAAATTGATTATTTGCTTCATCGAGAACAATTTTCCTTCTGAAATCTTGGTCAATACAGGCCACATCAGATTTAATGCCATGATTTAGAAATTTTTTTCTTATGTTATCTTCTTTAATCTTTTCTTTATCAGCAAAAATGTCAAGTTTGATTAAAAACCAACTGACAATGAGTACGACAACAATAGTTATCCACCAACCCACTCATTCCCACCACCAGTATATTTTTCCTATAGTATACCATGATACCCAATCAAGAGGAACAGTGCAGGGGAGAGGATTAACCATCCACAGCATCGTTCTTTTTAGCAAGTGCTTGCATCAGCAATTTTCTAAACGATACAAGGACAGCTAGTATATTTTTATCCTTATTTAAATATTTCTTGAAAAACATTAATGAACATAGTGTAAATAAGGATGCAGCTATCCTCGGATACACTTCTCCTGAAGTAAAAGGCAAGAATGCAACAGTTACTGCAGGTGTAGCGGCTGCGATCAAAGCTCCAATAAAGAATATAGTATGTTTATCATCATAGATTTTTTCAAGACCATCAATTCTTGCTGAAGCTATGTCTAAGACTACTTCATCAAGCGATCTTAGAACATTCACTTTTTCCCTTAAACTATCTGATTGACCTTCAATTGAAAAATGTATATTCAAATATTTTATAAAATCCTTCTCGTTCCAATTCAACAAAGCATCTTCCAATGTTTCCTTATCGAATTTCCCCATGCAATTTTCACAATTCATTCCTTTACCACCTCACAGAATTATCGGCAGAAGGGGAGAGTTGTTAAATGATGGTATAGGAAAACCCCACGTTAAGTGAGGGCGAAGTAAAGATATTTTAAAGCCTAACTCCGTTTGAAGAATTAAGAATATCAATCATTAATTTTGCTCTTTCTTGTATTTCTTCATCTTCCTTATAAGACTCCAACCACGTATTGACTCCATCAATAATTTCAAAACAGAATGCATCAATTTGTAATTGAAGGGTATCGTCTATCTGATTCATATGAATAAAGTTTCCATTCACTTTATCTGGTTCAATAAATATGTATCCATCTAAAACATCTCTTATGCTTTGTTTTGTAATATCAACAGTACCAGAGTGCAAGAAAGAACATCTCAGGGCATACATATCCCTTCCATTTAAAAACTCATGTTCTTCTTTTAATGCACCAATTCTGAGAACGTATTTAGGCTTAAGAAAATCATTGAAAAAGGTAACGTACTTTTTTCTTGTGCTAGATTTAGGGTCAGGATCTTGCAAGTTTCCGCAAATGTCTGGCAATGTTAAAGCTATTGAAAGAGCAGCATGCCAATTTTCATTATGGATAGCTTTTTTAACAGCATCTGTGAAACTAGCTATTTTCTGTTCTAATACTGTAGTCATTTGAACCACTCCTATTATGAATATAATTCCATAATAGCATATTATTACAGTTTATTTTCAAACAGTTCAAATTTTTGTTACATTGCCGTTTTCGAATTCGTAAAGAGACTTATCAATTTCATCTTGATAAAGCAACCCGACATAATCATCATCAGCAATAATTTTAACCTTATATTGTTTTTCCAATTCTTTTAATTTCAATATGAAATCTTTTACTTCTTCACATCTATCCAAGTGGCATACCTCCGAATTTCAGTGTATATAGCTTCCGTTATCAACAAATTATACTCTGATTATCCCAATAGGGTGACTCAACTGTCTTTAATCTTAATGAATTCCCAAAAATGAATTAGATGATCTAGCTTATCATCAGACGCATCCAAAAGCTCGTTGCAAAGTATTGCTAGCTTAGGATTAACCTTATGAGAGAATAAGTTGATACACTTTACGTTTCTTGTTCCTGTTATCAAATACTCAATGCTTACGTTGTAAAATTTAGCTAAACTTATCAGAGTTTCAATGTCAGGCTCGTTATCGCCAGTTTCGTATCTAGCGTATGCTGCTCTAGTTATATTCAATTCCTCTGAAAGAGCTTGCTGAGTCAATTTAGGTCGGTAAACATTTCGCAGTTGTTTCAGTCGTTCACATAGACTAGGCATATACACTACTCCCAACACTTTCAGATATGCACAATTGCTATTCTGATCTTATCACCAAGAACCAAATGATTAAAGGTGTTTGTTTTTTAACCATAAGCAAAATCCCTCAAAAGAAGGATCTTGATTCTGAATAAAAGAGGGATTTTATTCTTTTTCTTTGTTTTTACTATCAAGCATTTTCTGTTTCATTTTGGCTATTTTCTCTCTGACCTCAGCTTTTGTTTGAGGCTTTATGTAAGCAGAACGAGTAGTCTCAACTGATTTGTGATTTCCCATCTCAGCAGCGAGAGCGAGATCGCCAGTTTTATCGTAGATGTCATTAAGGGCAGTTTTTCTAATACAGTGAGCATGGAAGTCATCTAATCCAAGTATTTGACCAATCCTTTTAATTCGTTCTTGAATTGTGCTTTTTGACATCAATCTGTACTGGCCACCATACTTTGTGATAAACAAAGAATCAATTTCAAGATTATCCATATCTTTTCGCATTTCCAGCCATTCGGTTATCAATTCTTTACTATATTCATTGAATGCCACTTCAACTTTATAGCCGCGCTTTTCACGTATACCTGTGAAAACCATATTTTCCAAGTCGAGTGCAGAAAGAGTTAACTTCGCAATTGCTCCAATTCGGTTTGCTGAATCAAGCATCACAGACCAAATAAGTCTGTCTTGGATATCATAGTCTTCGTCTGTTTTTAATGTTTCTGTGATAAGATTCATTTGTTCATCATCGAGATAATATGAATTAATAATCTTTTCTTCACTAGCGCCTTTCATTCGATCTAATTTCTTGTCGAAAGGGTGTTTATCAACAAACCCACGCTTCAAACTCCATAGATAAAAACTTGATACAGTAGATAGCTTAGTATTGATTACTTTCTTATTGTTTTTCAATACATCTTGACAGAATTGAATATAGCCTTCCATAATATCAACTGCTTCTTCAACAAACTCTTCTGAATATAAATCGAGATTGTCATAACTCTCAGCGAGATAGACAAGAAACTGATCCATATAATTGCTATACACTTTATATGTAGTATCTTTAACATCACGATTTTTAATGATGTTACTGTTTAAGTACTTATCATACTTTTTTCGATTTTCCTTTGAAATTAGTGCCTTTTTTTCTTTAGTAAAATAACGTATTCTTTGAATTTTACTCATAATTCACCGCCAGGCTATTTGATTGTCTTGTAACCAGCCTTGCGAACATCTTTTATAGCAGCATCCAATAGTTCACCACTATTTCTTAGTTTTTCAGCAGTGTTGCCCATAAAAGGACGAGGATTACCATAACCATAACCATATTCGTCAGGAAATTGGTACCCTTCGCCAGTCTCGACAATCGCAGCCACATCTCGACCATCATCTGTTCTAGTGTTATCTAACGAAATACCGTTTGATTCATTTGCAACGACAAAAGATGCCTTTAACTCACCAGTTCGAGTGTATTCGACTGGATTATAGGAATCATACACAACTGATTGGACTTGTTTTTGACCTGTTTTGACTAAGAGTTCTTTAGTATGAATGCCAGTCTGCAAGGCTTTTAAAGCTGCTTTTTCAACCATAACGGCTAATTCTTTATGATTCTTGGCCATTATGCTTCAGCAGTTAGTTTTTCAACTTTTTTCAAGATTTCTTCGTTCGCTTTATCAGTAAGTGCCTCTTGAGTTTTGATCATTCCTTCTGTCATTGAACGCAATTTCTCATCAATGCTTTCGAAACTCTCTTTAGGAAAAGAATCGTTGATTATTTTATAGTATGGGGACTTAACCAATTCACTCATTAAGTTAACTTTCGATGTGATTCCTTGTGGGATATTAGCGATATCACTGAAGGTTAGGATTGTATAAATGTTTAGAAGATCAACGAAATTAAGCTTGTGCTTGATCTTTTTATTCGACTCAATTTCAGCTACGTCTTCTAGAGCCATTTTGATCATTTGAGTAATCTTAACTGGATCAAAGTTGGGGTAGATGTGAACATGGAACTTATCATCTAACTGAACTTTAACTTTCTCATCATACTTTTTATTTCCCTCTTTAATATGATCTAGTGTTAATTTTTGTGTTGTCATCATATCTCTCCTTATGATTAAAATAAAAACACCTCAAATAGGGGAGAGGTGTCTAGATAAAATTCTTATTTTATTGTGGTGGAGTATACTGCTCCCCAGTAATTTGCTCATATTGTTCAGGCGTAATTCGGCCAGCAGCTACCGTATTGTATACTCTTTCTTTAGACCATGAACCTTCATCATAAAAACTTTTAATCAACTCATACCAGCTAATATCCAATTAAATTCCTCCCATCGCAATAATATAATAAAGATCAGATACCCGTTGTTTAACTATGCTTATTTCAGATGGCTCAGGTTCGACTTTAAAAGAATCCATGTATTCTTGAGTAGCTGATTCTTTCCACGTCTTTTCTTCTGGATAGAATTTACCTAAATATAGTGATTGGGGAGGTGCGATATCTGTGCTCATTTCTGGCAAAACTTCTCCTTCAAAGTAATCAGATTGTCTTAAGTAAATAAAGTTTTCATCATAGTAAAATATTGTTTTCATAGATGTGATCCTCTTTATGATAGTGGTATAGTTTCATTTAAGGACACTCTTTCAACTTTGCTATCATCCTTAGAAAACAAACCAGAATAGATTAAGTCTCCTGTTGTCGTTAGTGTCATTCGTGCTTGCCCATAAGAACCTACAGTAACACCTGTAAAATCAATGTTTTGAACAGGGAAATAAGATAACTTGGCAATTGTTGCACCGAGCGGAGCGGTGAATGTTCCCTGTATCTCTAAAGTTTTAGAAACAGGAATATATCTGTGTCTTAGTGGATATTGCGGGTTTGTAGTTCCGACTACTAAAGTAGTATTAACCCAAACCACATTAAGATCATTAGAGGATACGAGCTTGTTCCAAGTTGAATTTGCATTTTGTAGCCTCGTGAAAAGCCATGTTTCATTATTTTTCAATGAAATTGCCAAGATAGTCTTATTGGAGTTGTCCTTAGAATTGATTAAGAAGAGGAAGGGATCTGATGCAGAAGGGGCATTAGTTAAACTTTGACCTGTGTAAACTCCAGGGGGGAGAGTCAGTATATCAGTTCCGTTTGCAAGATTTTGGGCTTTCCCGTCATCTTGAGTCAACTTGTATTTTTGTGCAGCATCCAAAGTTGTCGCTAACATGTCTATCAAACTTTCATAACCGTTCCATTTGTCTTTCTCACCTGGCTGAGTATGTAAGTTTGTTTTCTGTGCGTGCTCATCAGTGTATTCTTTAGAATTCACTAAAGCCAAATCAGCTTTCTCTTGTGAACCTTCAATGGTTTCTTTTTTATCCCATTGTTCTTTTTGATCTTGATCAACATGGATATCAGAGTCGTTTTGATGTTTATTAAACTCCGTCTTACTGGCTTGTTCGATGTTCAATACATCACCAAGTCCAACTTGCTCTTTTGTGACAGCATGAGGGTTTTTAGTGTTTTGCTTATGAGTTTCTAAGTCACTTTTAATGTCCAACTTAAATGAATCATTGTCACTTTTGAAGCTTTCAACATCACGCTTCATGGAATCTTCACTGGTTAAAAAGAGGTCTTTGAGGTTAGCGATTTGCTTCTCTAGTCTTTTGTACAACCCTCTTACTAATGAATCAAGCATTATGTCGAAGCCTCCCCAAACACAGAGACATCTCCATCAGTCACATCTTCTAATTTAATAAATACTTTTTTGAAAGGGAAGATCGAGAACTCCCATGCTTCATTAGTTCCCTCTGTTCCTGTTGCTATTCGGTAATCACTTAACTGAGTACCTCCTAATTCAATTTCCTGATCATCATTCGTCAATCCCACAAACGAAATTTTTCTTGAAGTAGATGTCCCAGTGATGCTAATGGCTAATTTTTGATAATGTTTAACTTCAAATGGCTCACCGTCAGAAGGGGACGCTGCCTTCTCATGAAAAATAAATGATGCACGATCAGGAATTACGACAATAGGAGCTGTATCTTCTGCTATATTAATCACTCCTTCTAAAAAAGAGGAGGGGAGACCTCCTCATAAATAAATTAATCCATACCCCAGACAACTAAAGTAAAGCCTTTTAAATCAACAGTTCCACTCGCCTTGACAACAATTGAAATTTTAGGTGATTTAAAAGAAATAGATTTAGAAAGAGGGGAATTTTTTGTAAGTGTAGATTCATTAAATAATACGTTTTTATCACTTTCGGAAGAAGGAGAAAATAAAGAGGAAGCCTTAGGGATTGCATAGACTTCACAATCAACTTTACCCAATTCATCTTCTTGCGTTGACAATAATGAAATTCCGTATGTATTAAATAAGCCAAAATCATCTACCAAATCAAGGGCGTATACAGAGGACTCTCCACTTGCAATATCTACATTTTCGGCAAGCAGTGCTTCTTTATAACCTTTTTGAACAGTTGTTTTAATTGGGATTGTATTCCTAATAACAACTGGAATAGAAGATGTGTTAGAAACTTCTACAGAAATTTTTTCATTTGATAGAGTTACGTCAATTGGCTCCTTGTTGTTCACTTCAACAGCGGTGATAGGGTTGCCATACCCGTCATCTTTAGATGATGTATATCGCCCATTAGATTGGTTTAAAAAGTCACCCAATAACATATACCTCCTTTAATTATGCTCCCAGATCGCCATCACTAGCGCCTTCATCTGGCTGTGCTGGGGGAGTAACAACTTCTTCTTTTTCACGTTTAACTCTTGCGAATTGACCAATATCCCCATCTTCGCTTAAAGCTTTGTATCCAAACTCTGGTGTATACACCTGTCCAGCTTCTAACGACATATCGAATTCTCCGCTGAATGTAACCTTCGGCAGCTGAATATATAGGTCACTGAAAATCTTAGCTGTCTTTGGATCGTATTCAATAGTGTGGATTTCGAGATAATAATTCTCAGAAAAGTTCTCAGCGCTAATTTTAACGGTTTCGGCATCGGCTTCAATTGGATAGTGAATAGTGACTTTCTCACCATCAGAAGCGAAGTTAGATGGAATATCGACAACTTTAGTGATGACATCCATTTCACTATATTCGCCATCTTCATTTCTCAATGCAATAGTATCAATTGGCAGTGTTTTTAAAGTTACTTTACTGTCTTTCACAGTCAGCTTTTCTTCTTCCCAAATTGTAATTGTATTGTTTTCGATGCTAACACCTTGAATCATAGCCATGAATTCTAAGTTGAAAAATGCATTTCTAATATTACCTGACAAAGATTTATCAGAGCGAATGGTATAAACATCCGCATTACCCCAACCAGCTTTTAGAAAATCTTCTTGGATTTGTTGAGCGAGGGATGTTAGCTGAGTAACGGCTGATCCAAACACTCGGCCATCACTTTTTTTTTTAATCAAGACTTTACCAACGTCATGAATTACAGTGTCTTTAGACAAATATATTCCTCCTTATAATAAAAAAAGAAGCCTTTATTGGCTTCCAAACATTTTTTGTAAACTATTTGATTCTTCATTAGATAAATGGTGATCCTCAGTTTTGTAAATATCTACATATTTACTCCAATCTCCCAATTTTGTTGTTGGGGATACAGTAGCGAATAATATAGAGGTATTATAATTCATTATTTCTGCCATCCTGTAATAGGATAAATAGAGCTGATAGATAGTCATGTTGCCAATGTATTCGTAGTCATAACCATTAAAAGCAGCTACACAACTTACGATATCTTTTAACTCCGATTGGGAGTCAGACTTTAACATTTTACTGATATCATTAAATTCTTGAATTTCTTCATTCTCACTTATTTCTTCCTCTGACAGGCAGTGCATATCCATGATAATCAATCTAATCTTATTGAAATTTTCTGCATTTATTTTCGTGAGTGACTCTTGATTTTCAACAATTTTTGTTAAAATTACATGATAACTATTGCTGAAGTCAGGCAAGATATTGTTGACTATATTGAAAAGAGAGCTCTTATTCAAATCGAATATCAATTGATCTAATTCACCATTGATATTATGCTTTTTATAATGCCTTAAAATCTCCTTTTTTGACATTTTAATCGCATTCAAATGAATGGCATATTCTGGGTAGTCTTTTAAGCGTATGAAATTTAATTTCCCAATTTCCGTATCAACTGCACGACCAAGAAAATAAAATTGTTTTAAACTCTCTTTGTCAATCATTTAGAAACTCCAAAGGTGAAAATCAACTTGTAGCCAAGATGACCATCGGGCGGATTAGGGATTAGCAATCTTTTATATGTAATCATCGAGCCGAAACCAGTAATGTTCTTATCGAATAGAAGATTGCATATCCTATCAGAAATTTTTGTGTTTCTGAATTCAGTTTCTTCGAATGTCTCTATGTGTGTGTAAACATCAATCACAATGTCTTGGTTTAGGAGTTTATAGCTTTCATTGGGGCTTTTGGGGATGCCAGAGCCTAGATATATACAAACTCTGCAAATTGGCTGAGAGTTAAGATCATCAGTTTTAGGCGCACGTTTAAACAAATTAGAATAGATAGGTGGGAGAGTGAGCCCAGTGTCTTCTTCGACAGTAGGTTCATAATAGTTATCCAAACTTTGGACATCAGGAAGATCGGGTGAAAGGGGATCATCTTTATAATAGAGGAGGCGATTGACATCTCTGTCATTCAATATTTCTCTAAAAATGTCCGTTATATGTTGTACCATCATACTCATTGGTTATCACTGACTTTCTTTTTTGCGATAAGTTTAATGGTACCCACACCATCAATTACTTTTGAATAATCAATATCGTGGACAATATACTCTTCTGAATAAAATTGCGTTTTTAACCCAATTTTCAAATGAGGATTAGTTGAATAGGGGATAGTGATGTGCGCTTGGCCATCGGGGAGATTGATCGGTTGATCAGATCCATTAACTGAAGTAGTTCTCTCGAATATACAAGGAACTTCAATTATTTCACCAGGAACAAGTTTCTTAATTGGCTTTCCAGTGATTTCATTGATTTTACCCGTATCAACCTGTTTATCACCTGAAGACAGTTTAATTGAGTTGTTGCACAGTCGCATTTCTGCTTTTTTGTAAATCTTATTGTCATTGGGTTGTGTCACAATCAACCATTTGCCGACATCCCATTCAACAACACTACCCAATTTAATCTCATCAGGTTTAGCTAATATGTATCTAAACAATCCATCATTTGATTTAGATTGAATCAAACATTTCACGGAAATACCGTCAACAAAAACATCTTCACCTTGAAATCCTTCTAGTCCACGTTCGAAAATACTCTGTCCATCAAAAGAAATCTTCTGATTAGGATTAAATTTATGATAATTTTTAAAGTTCCTCATCATGATCACCACAAACAATAGAATTTTCCAAACGTATGATATCACCACTTACTGATAAAATAATGTCTCTAATTTCAGACAAAGAGGGATCAGCAATCAATTTTTTATCTAGAAATCCTTCCAGTTTGTATAGCACTGAATTATTTTTCTTACTTAGTCTAGTAAGGTGTTCGTTAATTGGTACGCAGCTAGAATACAATTGATCGTTTACATATAATCTCATACGAAATCTACCTCCGTATTAAAAATTATTTTGTCAATTGTTCTTTGCTGCTCATTCACCTGGGATTCCAGTGCTTTAATTTGAGCTGAAAGATGAGTTGCCCCAATGTCTTTGGAGAAGGGTTGCCATATACTCGAATAAGAGGTTAATTCATTTTTCAAAAACACTAAACGAATGTAGTTTCCCAAGATAAGCAGATCATCTTCATTTAGAAGACGATCTACAGTCTCTGTATCATTGTCACACTTAATTCTATTATCTCTAAACCGATTATTGAAGAGAAGGGAGGCATTCTTAATTTGAGAGTAAATACCTTCTTCATCAGAAGGGAGGTTTATGTCAGAGGTTTTGCAGTTATCCAAGAAACATTGCCAAATTTGATCATATGTAGTATTCATAAATTATCACCTAATCAAAAAGAATAGAACTGTCTTCAACGCCCATCCATTCGGCCATCGCTTTTAGCTTACCGCTTGGGATTTCTTCGCTGAATTCAGAAGCAACATCAATTACAAATTGCTTTTCTGCATCTACAGTGATTTCAGCTAGTTTTTTTTTGAGTTGCGGGATAGTGCCAGACTTAATCATAGCTTCAATTTCTTCTTTGGTATGAGTGTTATTAACATAAGTCTCAACATCATTAATAGAGTCTTGTATTTCTTTTGATTCTTCATTTTCCTCAATCAAAACCAATTCACCTTTATCAAAACATACGCTACTCATAGTTAACCAATCAACTAGCTCTCTTGGAACTTCTTTGACATCGACTTTTCCATTTTTACTTCCTGCCCAATTATACTGCTTGAGAGCGCCATCACCTGTGTAACCAACAAAATAAGATGTATTTCTATATCGTGCTAATTTAACTTTTTCCGCCAACTAATATTCCTCCTAAAAAATCCTTAATGTGTAAATTAAATAGATACTGCTGCTTGTTCTTCGATAATACCAATAGCTTCACCAAACAATAAAACGATTGATGCAGATTGGGTAATTTTCATTTTGACTCTTTCATCCTCAATATCTTGCTCTGTCATTTGTTTCAAACCACCATACTCGACTACAGAGAAAGGTTTTTGTGAAACGCCTCCAGCAAACATATAGCCTTTATTTACAGGTAGCTCGACCTTTGAATTAGTCTCATCAGTGAATGGATTGACTAAGTTTACTGCAGTAGTTCTTCCGATAGTGGTAGGGTTTAAAGCTGTAAGAAGTTCCTCTTTAATCTTGTCAGATAAAAGGTTTACGTACTTCGGATCAGTTCCTTGTTGAGACGCAAAGTAATCAATCAATAGTGAGTCAGCGATGAACACTGGGCGACCACCATATCGCTGAAGGACAGAAGCTACTTCACTGTATTTTTGCAGAGTTAGATTAGATCCAGTTTGAACATTCTTTGCAGGGATCTTACCAGAACCAACAGCTGCTGCAGTCAATTCATGAATTTTGTCTAGATACAGCCTAACTTTTGCATCTGCAATATCGTTTACGAGATTATTGAAAGCGACAATTGAATCTGTTACAAGATCAAGAGGTTCGTAATAGAATCCAGCTGACATTGTTTCTGGAACGGCAGTGATCGATTCACGGCCTTCAACACGAACCAAGTCTACGCCTGATCCTGATGCTGACCAAACGACTTTAGCTTTAGTTTTCTTAGGGATTTTAAGCTGTTTTAAATTGCCTGGTTTCTCTTGTGAAGTATCAGCGAACAGCTTTAGCAACTCAGTTACTTTAGGTTTTGCAATTGCATCAGCTTGTTCCACAATCAAATTGTTGAATTGATGCAATAAAGAAGGATCAGGAGTAACCGTACCATCGCCAAAAACTTTTTTAATACAATCTTTAATATCCGATTCATCCTTTTGCTCCATTTGGTTGTTTAGAACACGGCTGAATAGGCCTTTAATTTTTACGTTATCAAACATTAAAATGCTCCTTTTATTGAGAAATTTTTTTGTGTAATTACTTAAGCTTCAATTACTTCAAGTCGAACAAGTTTTTGACCCATAGTATAACTAAGGTCATCTTCACCATTAACTACTAGAAATTTAGCTGAAGAGCCATCATAGTCTTCATGTGGTGCAGCAGCATCACTTAGAATGTAGCTATCAGACGCAATGTCAAAATGAGCTACTTGTCCACGTTTCACTTCAGTCTGTCCAGTGTTAAGCGTGAATGCTGAAACATCAAATCGAGTGTAAGCGGGTTCTAGAATAACAATTCTTGCAAGCTCACCTTCACCATTGTAAAAGTCTCTTAGCGACTCACCCATGTAACGAGTTTCTGGAGCCGCAATCAGATATGCCTTTTTCGTCTTATCAGACAATTTTTTCGCAATACGATCTCCGTCTGAATTGAATCCTAGTTCCACTAATGTGAAATTATCAATATCAGAACCAGATACTTTAGCGCCGTGCGCCACTGTTTTAATTTTTAATGAATTTAAATTGCCTGTAGTATGTTTACCTACTTCAGTAATAGCTTTTTGTAATTTAGTAGCCATTTAATTTTACCTCCAATTATTTAATATAATATCTTGCTTCGAATGAATCATCTTCTGGAATTAACCCTTTACGAATACTGGATTGTTCTCTGAGAGGGGGGATCTCGGTAGGGGAGATATCAGTAGAAACCAAATCAACCAGAATAGAATTCAGTTTTAATAAAGCTTTATCCGAATTATCATCCTGTTTCGCAATTTCTGATAGAAGTTTTTGAACTTCGTCAGTTTCGAATTTATCCGATGCATTCAATGCATTAAATTTAGCTTTAAAATGTTCACTTTTTTCTTTTAAGCGAGCTTCGAATTGAACTTTCTCGTATTGCTCTTTAAAAGGGGCTAGCTCTTCAACCGTTTGATTGAGCTGCACTAGTTTTTCGCTTGCGTTATTAAATTTAGATTCTAGATCTTCCTTAGCAGACAATTTAGTTGTTAAATCACTGATTTGTTGATCTTTTGCATTAAGCTGTTTCGTGACTTCTTCTGAAGTAACCTCTTCCCAATTTCTCTTAAGAAATACTTCTTGTTTAGAGTCGAATTGGATTTCGATAACGTCATCATTTTTTGTGTAATTGTATTTATAATATAAGTCTGTCTCTGCGTTGTGATCTTCAATGTTGACGACAAAGTAATCTTCATAAACATCACAAATATATGAGTAAACATTGACTCCCAATTGCGGATCTAGCTTAGAGTACAATAGTGATCTAATATCACTGTGAGACAACTCAAAAACTTTTTTGAATTTCACATCTTCACCTTCTTTTTCATTGATAATCGCTTGTGCAACAAGCTTTTCGAATTTGTTCTTTTCATTGAAACTTAATAGTTTGCTTGAATCATATGCAGGAAGGACAACATCTTGATCTCCACGCTTTTCAGAGTTTAAAATGGCATGACCCTCCAAATAAACAGGTGACTCAAGGTACTCAATACCGTCTTTAAATGTGTAATTTGAATACAATAACTCGCAACTCGTATTAATATTTATTCCTCTAGAGTTCCATTCTAAAAGTAGATCACAAGCATCTTTAAAACGTGATCTCCATAGAATGGCATCAGCAGCAAGAACTTCTGTATTTTCTCCATTAGAGCCCAACATTTCCATGATATAGCCCTCACTTGTGAAAACACCGATTGCTGCGGTATCCATCTTCACCTCTAAATCACCGTGTTTATCTGTGCTTAAATATGCCTCATGAGACCCGAATGAATCAGTTGCAGTTCCAATGGAATCAACCTCATTGTATTTTGCTACAATTGGCTTATTGATAATGGTAGCAGCTGTTTCAAGAGCTACTTCTTTTGAAATTACAGTGTTATTATGAGACTTTTCGAAGTCGAAAATGACAAATGTGCAAGATAACTTGGATGGATCATCGTTTGCTTTAATTTCATTCAATTGAAGTTTATAATCAATTTTCTTTTGTTTGTCTTTCAAGTATTTTCACCTCCTTCCAAAGACAAAAAGGGGAGAGCTATGGAGTGTTGTTCCCGTCTGATGATTTTGATTTTAAAGTGTTATCATTAGTCGAAGTGTCATCAGAAATATTCCCTGGATCGTTACCTGAGAATGTATAAGATGTTTGGTACGGCTTGATTTTATCTTGCAGTTGCAATGTTTCGGTTTCGTGTAGTGTTTGATCTAAGTATGATTCCCACGACACTCCAGGTATATTGTCAACTACATGTTTAATAGACCATCCTTTATCGTTCAATTTCAACAATAAATCAACTTTCTCTTTGAGAGTCAGCGGTTTCTCTTTATCGTATACAATATAGTAATTGTCATTTTGGTTCTTCGGAAGAATTAAATTAAACAATTTCTGATAAACTTCTTGTTCAATATCTTCCAAAAGAACTCCGATTCTTTTATAAAAGGTATCTAAATTCAATGAAGATGTTGCATAGTTGCCACCTTCGCCATTTAACATAGAGCCAGAAAGACCATATGCAGATTGAATGTCGTTGTTTATATGATCGAATTTCTTGCCATCCAAACCGTCAGTTTTAACATCAGGAAAGTCTAAGCTTGCATAATCTGGGATGGAAACGACAGTTACACCGTCAGTTTGGTTTTTCTCTAGTGCTTGCTTTACTCCAGAGTGAATCTTTTGTTTGATAGGCTTAGGAAGTTTTTGGTTACTGTAATCTCCATTATTTTTATCAGTACCAATTGTCAATACCGCAACCGCATTAATAATTTTATTCGCAATGGATTGCTCAACATCTTTAAGCTTTTTCTTATGAAGAACGTCATAAAGACCAGGGGCAACCCAAGATGTACCTAGACCCTGATTTCTCTTAAGAGTCCCAGTTCTAAGACAGAATGTTCTATTTTGAGGAAGCTCTTTATATTTATATTGAACGGAATCTTTTTTGAAATTTTGATAATCTTGATATGTAATATAGGGGTGGAAATTTGAAATGAGGTCTTTGCGGTGGACATCATTATCAGAGACATTGTCAAAAAAGCTCATATCCAAGATACATACCCATTCGCCATTTCTACGATAAGAGGGCTGTACATATTTCAATCCATCGAAGATGAAGGGGTAAGGGGATTTTTTATCACCAAGCCAAATTCCAATCAAAGTGCCCGCAGCTGCTGTTTGTTTCATCAAATCCCTAGTTAAACGCTTGTGTTTATTCTTATGTAAAACTTTTTTTATTGTTTTGATATGGCTTTCTGAAGCATCGGGATTTTCGAAGGAATCTATTTTAAAATTTAATGTAGGTAGAGCTTCAATAAGTTCGAAAAGCTGATGAATTTCAGCAGTGGAAACATAAAAATAGTTGGCTAAATCTTCGATTTCTTCTTGGTGCTCATCAGGTGAAGAGAAATAGCTTTTTAACTGTTCTGCAGTTACGTCATTTATAATTCCTTTGGAAAACAAGTTTGAAACAAAACCAGTGGCATAAGTAGATGTGTACGTTTCAAAGTCGTTCAACATTTGCTTATATTCCTCAGATTCAATATCAACTTGTTTGATTTTTTTTGTCACTTTTTCACCTCTAATCTATTAGAAATATACTAAATCATCATCATCGTCAAAATCATGTTTCTTATTCATATTTCGTTCCAGTAAAGAAGCGATATAATTTCCGTAGGCAACAGAACTATACCTGTCTTTCCTTTTACTCTTAGGCTCTTTTAACCTGACTTGTCCGTTGTCTGCATATTCAGCTTCAAGATTAATCATTTCGTTAATCAGCAATGTTATTTGAGCGTAACTAGATATAAACTTGGCTTTAGTTTCTTCAGGTAATGATTCATATCCTTTGAATTTTTTCATGTATTCTTTGCCTTCATTCTCACTAACAGGCATTTTGATTTTTCCTCTTTTAAATCCATCCTTTAATAAGACTGCTATTTCACTGTTCAATTGCCCATAAGCTTTAATACTATATATGATTTTACTGGCATGTTGATATGTACACCTATCTGCTAGTTTATCGTCATTTATACAAGAAATAGGCTCGTATTCTTTTGCTCTATCTTTATCATAGAGAGGTTGACAAAGCGCATCATAGACACCAATTCCAGCATTTTGAGTATCTAAAACAATATAGTCGCATTCAAAGTCTTCTTGCAATTGGCGTATTCTAGTTGCCTGCGTGCCAGTATGACCACCAACCAAACTTTCCATATATACAATATGTCTATCAAATCCAGTGGCATTAGGCAATAATCTAAAAACAGTATAAACACTTGCATCATTTTCTTTGCCAGCGATTGTAGCAATATCATTTGAAACCAGTCTTATTTCACCAGGTTTTTTCGGCTCATATTTAAAATTGGAATCTTTAATTAACGAATAATAATCTTGAGGAAAAAGGGGAGAGGCCAGTTTTCTATTTTTCTCTAAATCTTCGTACTTGAAATATGCTTTTTCTGATTCGCCAAACCATAGTGCTTCCATTTCCATTGACCAACCAACTGAATCAAAGTCTTCTTCGGACATTTCATCCTTAACTTGATCTTTATCTAAAAGACCTTCTTTAATAGCGATTTGATATGGTAGCCCGCACACGAAATACTTTGAACCCTTCATCATTGCATTAAAATAAGTTAAAAACCTGTTGTATGACCAATGAACTTTATACCAGCATGAGGAGAGGTAAATTTCTTTGTTTCGTTCTTTTAGATGTTGATATTCTTCTTTTTCAAGATATCGAGGGGAGCGGGGGGCAGTTAAAAATTTCCTCAAAACTTTACTAATGATTTCAAAATCAACCATTCGGAATTCGTCAACAATTAGCAGGTTAGCCCTTTTTGAACGTGCTCCATCATTTGAAGCAACAACTTTTATCCAACTGCCATTATGGAACTCTACTCTAGCATCATTGGAAGAAGTTCTCAGGTCAGATATTTCCCTTTTTAGGTTTATCGATTCTTTCCTCAGATCGTCTATTTTTTCAATAACTTCTCTTGCTTGACCTTTAGTGCCAGAGGCAATTACAATTTTTGTCCCAGGAAACAAGATAGCCTGTACACAACAGTAAACTGAGGTTAGCCATGTTTTCCCCTGACCACGACTTGCAAGATACATAAGGTAATGGTTATGAACCATCATATAAATCAAGATGCATTGAAATAATTTCAGAGTGATACCAAGATATTCTCTTACAAAACGGTGAGGGTTGGCTCTATAAAACGATGCCCACACTCCAACACCTTCCATCAACCTCTCTGATTTTGTTTTTTTTTCAAAATTTCTTGTCTTTTTGAAAATATTTATACCTTTGGTTCTTTTGTGGCTTTCTGGTTTGAAGTTGTTAATTGAGACCATCAGAGTTTTCCTCATCTTCTTCAGTTGGTTCATTTACTGTAAGTTGATCAATTTCTTCCCAATATTCATCAGAATATTTATTATTAACGCCTAACATACGAGATAGGTGTCCTAAAAAGAAAACCTTTATATACTTTGAAATCTTATCAGGATCTCTCCATCTTTCTTCAGGTTCTGGAACAGGTCTATCATTCTCATATTTCTTCAGCAGCGTCCCAAAAGTTTCTTGTTCAGCCCCGTTTGCTCCAGTTTCTTGAACAGGCTTTAAATTACTTGAACCGAGTAGATCTTGCAAAGTTTTTTGCTGCTGATCAACTTTTTCTCCGTTTTCTCTTCGTTTTCTAATATCGAGCATTGTCATACATATCTGACTTATTAAAAGCTCCATGCCTTTAGAGTCGCATTCGTAACGATTAGTAAAGTCAACATATTCATTTTGAAGCCAAACGTAATCTTCATAATCTAAACCACGTCCCCAAAAGTGAATCAGTTCTTGAATATCTTGTTCTGATATATCACTATCACTTTTTGATAATAGGAGCTGTTTAGTGTATTCATCTTGTTCTTCCATGTCGTATTCACTGTCTGACCAATTCTTAGAAATGAAATCCTTCATACCGATGTTCTTCATATAGGTGCCGAAAACATTCAACTGATTACCCTTACTCTTTAATTTAGCTTCTTCCTGAGAAGACATCCAGATGTCATAGATGAATGGCCTGTCAATCATTCGAAAGATACTCTGTACGTGTTTAATGTCTTCTGGTGCCTTTTTGAATTCTTCCTGTAAACACGATTTACAAACACTTATTTTCCCTGAGTTTTTGTTAAAGGGTGACTCAGATTTATAGAATTGTATTGCGCTTTGCTCTTTTCCGCAGCACGTGCATATCAATTTACTAACTGCCATTTTTACTCACCTCCAATAAAAAATAAAAACACATTTTACGAAACGCCCAGATATACTAGACGCTCTAAAAATGCATTTGAAATAGTTTTGAAATAAAATTAAAGTTTTATTTAGTAATGAATTTTAAAGAATTCTCCATCTACTGGGGTAACTTTAAAAATTAAATCCATGCTAGACATTTCTGCTTTTTGACCTTTCAATTCAGCATGTGAAATAATTTCTACATCATTAAACTCAAGTTGAATTGTTTGAGACTTATTGTCTTTTGGATGGTATCCTATAGTCTCAGCAACAATCTTAAATTTATGGCCTGGGCAGTCCCGCCCAATAGAGATGCTGTTCTTTTTTCCTAATTTTGTTTCTAATGATGTAGGGGATTGATACTTTCCAAGAAATTTCAGAACTTCTAAATTCAAAAACGCATTTCTAGCAAAAATTAAGTATGTATTATGTTCGTCAGAAAAATATATTTCCGTATCTTGAATGGCTTTTAAATCAATCAACAATTCTTCATTTTGAGGATCATACAAATGTAAGTTATATCCTTCAGTCATCGCCAATTCCATGTATTCACCAGCCTTATTCTTTTAATTTAGTATGTAATCGTATTGAATTGTTCTTCCTTTGCCAGATTCAAAGATCGATAGGTTAGCACCAGCTTTTGCACCAGTCATTAAACTGTCACTATACTCATCTGATCCCATTACAGAAGGGAGTTGGATTACCTGTACATTATGTCCAGCTGCTTCACCAACAGTGAGCATATTCCCATGGTGGAAATGCGAGATATACATATAGTCATAAAACTTTCTTTTCAATTGAGAAAGATCACGAATGGCATTCTTTTTATTCTTGATCTGATGCCCATGACAAGCAACAAACTCAAATTCTAGTAAATTGAAATCAACAATACCATCATCATAAAGTGGTACTTCAATTCTCTCGTTTTCTCGTAACATGTCGTGAATGTATGTTGCGATAATACGCTCAACATCTTCTTTGGGCATTTCGCCACGACTTGTCCCATGTAATCTTAGTTCTGTGTGATTAGCAGAGGGGATATGTATGTATTTAATCTTCACATATTTGGACAGTTCTTTGAGCCATTCGACTTTGTAACGTGAATATTTAATTACTTGATCCATGAAACCATATTGTAAAGGAGTTAACTGTGAAACACGCAAAGCCATCCCTTCAACACTATCAGCACCATTTAAGACTACGAGTTCATTTAGAGACTCTTTTTGAATGGTTTCAACCGTCTCACTTAATAGCTGTGCCATTCTTTCAAGATAGATTTGTTCGTTGTATTCATTATTCAAGCTTTTGAATTCTTTACCAAAGTGCTCGTCTCCAAAGCCTAAGATTGCACCCCTTTGTTTGTGGTTGAGTTGTAATACTTTGAAAGAGGGGAGAGGGAGAGAAGGTTGATTCTCAATAGCAGCAGTAACATGTTCGTACATTAATTCATTTCTGCCTTTGATTCTCGTTTTTTTGTGGATTTCATTCTTCATGGCTTGGAGCTTTTTACGTTCTTCCATAACTTCAATTTTCTTCAGTTCAAGTTCAACAATAGCTCCGTTACCTTCAGCGACAACTTCTTTTTGATAGTCACGACCTTCATTGAAGTTAGTAAACCATTTTCGATAAGCGGATTCACCTTTTTTGTCGCCAGTTTCCTTGTTAATCACTTCAGCGACTTCATTCCAGTTACTAAGACCATATTCCTTATAGTTTTCACAAATCCGCAGTTTCCACTGCTTCAGATTTTCATCAGAGTGACGCTTCAATTTAATTGGATCAACCATTAATTCACCAACCTTTACTCATTATCTTTAACAGGAAGCTCATTTTCTTCTTTAATTGTGATGCTGACCTGTTTTCCGTTAAATTCAGATAAAATTTCTTTAAAATCGTATCTAAGTTCGTCGTCTTTTGTAAGCTCTGTCACTTCCATAACGTCCATATCGAAAAATCCTTTTAAGTTAACTTGATTAGTCTTTTTGCTTGCCATTATAAAACCTCCAGATAGTATGTAATTTTTATTTTGAACCGAATAAATTCCTTCGGATGCCCAATGCCGACACATTGGTACACCCGAAAAAGGAGAGATTGAAAAGAAGTAATAAAGAAGAAATGTCGGAAGGGTGCTGGGGAAACACCCGAAGGAATTTACTAATTAAAATAACCCCATCTTTAAAAGATAGGGCGATACGCTGATTGCGGGTTCAGCGACAGAAACCTTTGTAGTCGACAGACTCTGAGTAAGTCGATAGGTCAGTAGCTAGTGAAAAACGCCTTCTGGCACGTATTTTAACTCCCCGCCAGCGGAGAAACCATCGCTACTTGATGGTCTTTTTACTTAAAAACTCATGGAAAGGAGCACACACAGCACTCTTACTAAAATTTAGCTAATCCACAAGGCAGACAGTCACAATTTCTTGTGCTGTAGAAATACCAAGTGTAATTGTTACTCAAGTGAAAGTCTTTTGCTAGTGTACAATTGAATAGAAGGGTAAGACCAATATAACCCCTTCCCAGAGACAAACTATAATTTACTTGTCAGGTCACACACCTTATCTACATACATTGCGTGTAGATCGCCAGTCTCTTATTCTGCATGTTTTTTCTATACCTCGTGTGAGAAGGTACATGCTTGGGAAAATAAATTTTAAAAGAAGATCGGACGCATCCAATCACCTTAAGTGAAGGCCGAAGCACAACACCGCAATTAGTTTTAATTGTCGAGCAAAATGCCTCCTATAATAAGCCCCTGTTAGGATACAGTCGCATTTAATTAAGCGTGAAGACTTATTGACATTAATAGCCCGATAATATTCATTTGGTATAAGTTGAAGAGGGGGGGTTAAACCTATATAAATGAATATTATCCGACTCAGGATTAGCCATCTCCTTAAATGTGAGTCAGAACTAACTTATGAAAGGGAGTGAGACAGTTTGGAAAAAATTGTACTGGGTAGTCAACCCACTAATGACTATTATTCTATTAATAATCATTAGTCAGCCACGAATACCTCCATATTCGTGATAGACCTCTAATATTAAGAAGTGTGTAATTTATTTAGATAAAATTAACCTTTTACAGCGTCTTTGAGTGCTTTAGCAGCTTTAAATTTTGGCGCTTTTGTTTCAGGAATATCAATTTCTTCACCTGTTTGAGGATTACGACCCTTACGAGCTGCACGAGTGGTTACCTCAAATGTACCAAACCCAGCGATCTTAACTTGACCTTCTTCTTTAAGAGTAGACTCAATTACGTGTAATGTTACATCTACAACTGAAGCAACTTCCTTCTTACTTAATTCTGTAGCTTCGACTACCGCTAACACTAACTCTGTTTTATTCATCCTTATTCCTCCTGATTATATGTCTAATTTGTATTTTTAAAATGGGGAGGGGAGATATACTAACCTTTTTAATTTGGATATTTGCTTTTTACCTCCCTTATGACGATTATCTCCAAAAGTGGTCTAAACCCTTACAGCTGTAAGGGTGAAGCCACTTTTTACTAGGTTTATTTTTGCACAAAAACGCTGTATCCCTTGTGGCTCTAAGGCTCAAGACACTTCCTAAACCGTCATTTTTGTCCTAGATACATATGATTTCTGTCTTTTTCTATGTTTTTCTTTTTCAATTGTGACTGAACACTTTGAACAAAAACTAGAGTTGTTCGAGGTAGGCTTATACATTTGTCCGCAGTTTACGCAACCTTTGAAAGTTTTTAAATTCCTTTTCAGATTATTGAGTATGGTTTCGCCAAAACATTCCCACAGCGTTGCTTTATATCTGCTTTTCTTTTTGTACAGATGTTTTACAAGAACATCTACCACATACTGTTCATCACTATTTAGTTCAAGTAGCTTATCTCTAATGAGTTTGTAAACGTACAATTTCTGATTTGGCTTAGTTTCTTCATTATTAGTAAGCCATTTTTTATTGCGATCGAGCTTTATGTATTCATTAACCAATTCTTCGTCTTCTTTGATACGCTTATTTCTTAACAGGAAGTTGTAGTCGAAATTTCCTGCTACAGCTTTGAAGTTAATCCTATCAGTTGGAATAATATCATCTAGTTTATTTACTGTGCTCTTATTTATAGGCTGCACAGATGAGATATCTTTATCTTTAGCATGAACAAAGAAGAAAGGCACTTTATCTTTTATGTAATTTTTAATTTGTTTATCAACATTGTCTGGTCTTGTAGGCATAAACAACGTTTTTGCATAGTCAATAGCGAAGTTATTTTCAGCGCATAGCCATTTAATTACATTCATATTAACTGAAGAACTGTTCCAGATCTTCGTTATATTGTTACTATACTCGCCAATATTAACTGCATAGGCATTTGTTAGAGATTCATAGAGATTTTCACTGTTAATCATCTGTTTGTTTGCAACACCCATTTCATAATAAAGGGGGACGATGTCAGCAACATGCTTCTTTGCAATATTAACAAAGAATGTATCTGATATGATCAGCGCTTTATCTCCGTCATTGTCAAACTGGAGCAATTTTGAGATCGGATCATGAACACTTGTATAAACTCCTTTAGTGATAAACCAGTCATCTAAAAGCTCATTTCTAACATTCTTTCTAATACCATGCTCACGATAAAGATGAGGGGAGCGAAGTACATCAATTTCTCCTTCATCATAAAGCGCACAGTAAACATCGCTACCGTCCAACAAACCATTAGGGTGTTCAATTCCCAGAAAAAGTTTTTCACAAAAAGCGTATAAATCAGGGCAGAGATACGTGTACTTGGAGTTTTCAATCTGCAACTTGCCTGATTTTGCGTCTTTAACTAGACTCTTTTTCTTATTCTTAATGGTTTCTTTGACATGATCATCATTCAATAGTTGAGGATAGAGAAGTAATGCATTTTGCAAAGGAGATCTGAATTTTCGATTCTGAGTAGCCCCCATAATTTTTAGCATAATATCTTTATCATTACCAATAGCTTTTATTTCCTCAACAGTTTTGTTACTAATAGACTTGAGCTCATCATGAGTAATATCAGTAAGTGTTTGAAGCATTTGATATGTAAGCTTTCCCTCTACTGAAGGATCTTCTTCATTTAATTTTGCACCTAGACAACCGTACAGAACAAACTTTTCTTGATATTCGCTCCAGGACTTATAATATTTCCACATCTTAAATTGTGATTTAGTGAAAATAATCTGGATATCATCTTTCTTAATATCCCAAACCTTACCGTATATGTCTGTAATTTGTGTTTTGTTATGTGTTTCTGCAAAACGATGAAAGTCGAAGGGCACTAACAGTCCTTTAACCCACGGCAGTCTGACCATAAAGCTTTTACTACTGAGCTTAGGTGATATAATTCCACAACCATCAGTATGTTCGATAGGAATGTTCATTGTCTTTCTAGTAATCTCATATGTATTTCTATCAATGTAATCAACTTCACTCATTACATTAGTCTCTAAGTCATCAACAACAACAGTTTTACTAATATCAATATCCCAATGGCTGCTGGCACTATTCGATAAAGCAAGGTAAGCATTCCATTTATTGATGTTCATCCCACCATTAGAATTGATATCTTCAAGACTGAGGCCACATGTTAAAGCATTTTCAAATTTATCGTATGTAGACTTCTTAATAAAACAAGCTTTTTTCGTTCGTATTTGCCCAGCTGAACTCGTAAAGTAAACATAAAGTTCATTATTATGTACAAAACCTTTATCAAGAATACTCTTGAACACCTGGAAATGGTATACCTGAACCACAATTACATCATCAGAGAAATTGTTTTCTTTTATACCTAGAGTTCGAGTCATAACTGAATCAAACATAGCGATCTTTTTATTATCAGTTAATGTATCGGCTCTAAGCATTCGTACACTTTCATGTTCACTGAAGGCTTGATTTAACTCCTGTTTTAATTTAGCGATTCTGTTTTTTATGTATTTCTTATTTTTTTTGGTATCCCCATTATGTGTTTTAAGCAAATCTCTATATCTATAAGACTTTAAAATCTTTCTATGTAATAAATTTTCCCGATCATTATAAAAACTCGAAGTATCGAGACTATAAATAAACACTTGTTTGCTTAAATCATTTGTTTTTCTCCCCAAAAGCGCTCTCCTCTATTTGTTATTTTGTCTTTCAATATGTAATGCCAATCTTTTAAATAGGGTAGAAGACTCGTCCATTTTGCCAAACCATTTGAAGTCTTCATAAAATGTGTTCTCTTCTTGAGAAGCAATACCATTAACAATCCGATACTCAAGAAGTTCAATAATGTCCTGCGTGTTACATGATCCCAATAAATCACCTCATTTCAATTTGATATAAGGTGATTGTATATGTAATTTGTATTTTAGTCAATATAAAATATATGTAATTTATTATTTTGTGAGTGAGACTGATTACTCAGTCTTCAATAATAGAGAAGAGATCATGTATTTCGCATTCCAACGTTTTGCATAATGCTATAGCGTAAGGAAGTGATGGGGGATTGGAACAGAAACCTTCATCATTATTAGCACACCAAATAGAAATTCTACTGGAGTTAGTGCCTATTTGGTCAGCAAGCCACTTCTGTTTAATACCTTTAGAGTTTAGGTAGTCCTTTAAATTGCTTCTAACCTTATATTTCATAATATCACCCAATGAGAATTTTATATTATGTGTTGTCTTTATTCAAATGTTCAATTAAATTCACTTAAATAGATAAAAAAAGTTGTCTATATGGATAACTTTTGTTACTCTATCAGTGGAGGTGCAGTATGACATATTTTGATGAAGTCGTTGCCAGATTAAATATTGATGATGTATCACTGTTAACATTGCTGCAAGAATGCGGAGCGAACAGGCTAATAAAAGGAATGACAAAAGAAGACTTCAAGATCGAATCAGTTAAGTTAGACACTCAATTTTCAGAAGCGACTATAAGATCAGCTTTAAGTAAATTAGAGGCACTGCTGCTTATTGAAAGAGACTCGTCAAGTAAGCACCATAAATTCATAATTACTTCATATGGAATTATGGCCTTAGAATATCATTTGGAAGGGGAAATGATTTAATGTACGGATTTGTTGGAATTGGTCAATGTGGTGGGAGCATTGCAGATGAAGCAATGAAAAGAGGATATTTCAGTATTGCTGTCAATTACTCTAGCTCAGATTTAAATAGTTTAGAAGTTGTTGAAGACAAACTAAAGCTAGTTGGATCCGAAGGAGTAGGCAAGGATAGGGAAGCAGCTATCAATTACTTTAAAAATAACTGGGAATCATCTGTTGAATTTATTAAAGAAGCAATGGAAAAGCCATCGATTCAAGTAGTGTTCGTAGTCTTTTCGACAGCTGGAGGTACAGGATCAGGAATTGCACCGACATTAATTGAACTATTAGTTGAATATTTGGATAACAAGACCGTAGTTGCTGTACCCGTACTACCTGATCAAAGTGAAGTGATATTGAATCAATTAAACACCATAGAATGCCTTCAGGAACTATCAGAAAAACAACTGAACATAATTCCACTAGACAATCTTAAAGTGTCTCAAAAGGGCATTAAATCATTCTCAGAGCCAATCCTATATCAAAAGGTAAATAAACAATTTATTGATATGCTTGAAGAGGTTGAAGGATATACAAACCTTCCATCTAACTACAGTACATTAGATAAAAAAGACTTAAATCAGATATTCAATACTACAGGTGTGACAGTGATATCAAAAATGGATTTATCTGATTATAACAATGGAAAATTCGCAAACACTCTTCATGATGATATTAAACAGTCATGGCAGCGATCCATTTATAGCGCAGACACATTTGATTCATTAGTTAAAGCTGGTATAATTATAGACGGTAATGCAGCTTTAACTGATCAGATTAGCTTTAAAAGACTCTTTAACGATGGGGAACCTTTAGATTTATTTAAAGGGTATTATGATACTGGTAAGAATCAAGTGATTTCAATTTTAAGTGGCCTAGGATGGATTAATGACAGAATGAAGCAATTAGATGACTTGATTGAATCAAGAAAAGTTGAACCAGTAAAAGAAGAGGTATATGTTCCAAAATTTAATTCAAAGTCAGCATTTTTAAAGCAGCAAACTAACACTAACAAGGGTGATAAAGAAGTAAGCAAGGGAAGTTTCTTAGATAAACTAAAATCATTAAAGAAATAAATAGGATGAGATGGTCAATTGACTGTCTCATTTTTTTGTTATCGTAAATTTTTGAGGACGATATCGTAAAATTGCTCAAAAAGAGAAAATACACAGTAATATCAATAGGTTTGACGATAATTTGATGATTGCGAATGGTGAGTGATCGTAAAGTCGTTGTGGGAGTAGGGAAAAGTGGTCAAATTTAATTGAAATTGAGAAAAATGGGTGAGTAGGGGAAGGGAGAAACGTTGATATATAAGCCGTTTACGATAGCAAGTACGATAGAAAATAGGCTAAAATCGATAAAATTTAAAGGGTGTGGAAATGGAAGTGCTATGGGCACATTTGTTCTTTGTTTTAGCGAATTGGATGTTAATATACCCCCCTCTACTGGTGTTTTATGGTTATGAATACGTCTTATAATTATAGTTATAATGCAGATTCCCTTGTGAGTCTGCTTTTTTATTTGCAACTGACTTGATGCACAATTAAATAGAAAAATCAATACTTTATTGGATTAAATTTAAAAATTTTAAAAAATTGATGTGATTTTCAATATTTGTTCCATTATGCGGAACTCTTCGTATGAATAACAGGGGGCAGAAAATCGAAGTGTTATTTATTCTAATATTTAAATTTGATATTGTCTAATCTCACACTGTACACTTTATCACTCTTACATTATCCACCTTAACTTGTCTGATTCACCTTACATCTACACACATTCACCATAATATACTCATAACTCACATCAATCTCACCTTCACCATATCAATCCTAAGCACACTCAAAGCCTCACACAGACGTTTAAATCAAACACACAACCAATCTATCTAATCACACATAACACACCGTACAAACGAATCTAATCACAAAAATAAAACTAAATAAATCTCATAAATAAAATACAAATTACATACATTATCACGATCATATGTTATAATAGAAGTATGGAAAGGAGGTGCAAAAGTGCTTGAAAAGGTGACTATAATTATGGCTTTACTAATCAGTCTTACTACAGTCTTAATCAATATGCTTGTGATTATTGAAAAGGCTGTCAGTATCACTAAAAGTATAAGCCAAAAGAAAAAGCGTACACATAAGCGACCTCGGACAAGGACACGCAAACGTATACGCCGTTAATCATCATTAGACATTGGGAGATACTTCTCCCTTTGTCATCTATATTATAGCACCTTGCAGCACTTTGTAAACACATATGCAGCATAAACAATTATGGTACTCACTTATAACATTTGGTATCACATTCATTGTATTCTGGCTTATAAAAGGTTTATTCAGCAGCACCACACAATCATATATTATGTGGACATATGCAATTGCTACATTGATCCTTATTGTTTCATGGTTATCTTATTTTATATTTAAAGGTTTTAAACGGTGAGCGTTAGCTCAGCTCGCCATACATATAATTTTGAATAGGGGAGAACGAATGACAAAAGTGAAAATTATAGATTCTATTATGGGAAGTGGTAAAACAAGTCTAATGATTGATCACATGAATGATTCATCTTTAGATAAGCATTTCATTTTCATCACTCCATACCTGGATGAAGTATCAAGAATTAAGAAGTCATGCAGTAACAGAAAATTTCATGAGCCTAAGGTGCACACAGAAAAGGGTGAAGTATTATATAAGATTGATTCATTTCATAAGTTGCTGTCAGAAAACAAGGATATAGTTGCAACTCACGCATTATTTAGCATGTCTGATCAAACAACCAAAGATTTAATTTACTCAGGCAATTAT